>Ga0209121_10001696_pt1 | contig 23065 bp, 21 predicted proteins | sample Cruoilmetagenom3_FD_187292 | JGI IMG/M metagenome (GOLD analysis project Ga0209121, IMG submission 187292) | Oil polluted marine microbial communities from Coal Oil Point, Santa Barbara, California, USA - Sample 3 (SPAdes) (version 2) | ecosystem: Environmental > Aquatic > Marine > Oil seeps ... | reverse complement strand
GCTAAACAATGTCTTGTAATATCCTATTAAGGAAATACTAGAGGTTATATTCTGTTTTGATTCCTCCAATCCTTAATATTCTTATGATGACCAGAAAGTAACACTTCAGGAACCTTCCACCCATTGAAATCCTCAGGCTTAGTATATTGAGGAAAATCCATATTTCCCTCATTATCAAATGACTCACTCTCTAAAGATTCTTTATTACCTAATACATCTGGAAGAAGTCTTGTAATACTATCCACTAATACTAATGCAGCTAATTCCCCTCCTGAGAGAATATATTCTCCAATTGAAAACTCGAAATCTACCAGATTATCATGAACTCTCTGATCCACTCCTTCGTATCTACCACAGATTATAATGAAATGAGCATTTGTATTTTGCGAAAGTTTTTTAATTTGAGATTGTTTTAACTTCTCTCCTTTAGGTGTAGTAATACATACAACACTATTCTCTGTTTTTAACTCCTTTAATGCTTTGTATATAGGCTCTATTTTCATTACCATACCTGGACCACCTCCATATGGGGTATCATCGACAGTTTTACGAACATCTTCCGCCCACTTTCTAAGATCATGCACACAGAACTTTACAGCTCCTTTTTCTTGAGCTATTCTCACCATACCTTGATTAATATATTCCTCAATTATACTTGGGAAAATTGTAATAATATCGAATTTCATAGTTGTTATTTGGTACCGCTACTGGGAATTGAACCCAAATTGCAGGATTGAGAATCCTGTGTCCTAACCGTTAGACGATAGCGGCTCTACAACAATGATTTTATCACAATTATGGTATATCTCCAACTATTGATTATATTGCCTAAATACAGTATAATCTGAGAGTTGACTTTGATTCCCCTCCAGAATATTATTAATGTCAAATTTTCTTTAGGATTATTTTAATTTTTATCCTATCACAATGAAAAAGGCAAAAGAAAATGTTAACTTACTAACTGCCGAAGGATACGAAAAAATAAAGAAGGAAATAGATTACAGAGAGACCAAACTCAGAGATTCTTTATCTGAAACACTCGACGATATGAGAAATCAAGGAGATGTTAGTGAGAATAATGGATTCTCTATGGCTATAGAGCATAATGATCAGAATGAAGCAGAGATATTAAGACTAAAGATTTTACTTCAAAACTCTAAGGTTATCAAAAGAAAAAGTAAAACCAATGTAAATATTGGTAGTAAAGTTTCTGTCAATTATGGTAACACAGGTACAAAAGTTTATACAATTGTTGGAGAAGATAGTGCTAACCCCTCAAAAAATAAAATTTCCTACAAATCACCCGTTGGTGGGGCATTAATGCAAAAGAAAGTTGGTGAGAAATTCATTTTAGACACCCCACGAGGGAAGATTAATTGTGAGATAAAAGCAATCAATTAAGGATGTATAAATGTACCAGTTTGTAAAAGTTTTTTAATATCATCTATTTCATCTAGAGTTCTTCCACCACTTATCATAAAAGAAAGTTCTTTTTTAGCACAAAATTGTACACATCCAACATCTATAGGAGTTCGAATATTAGGAATATGTTGCTCTCCCATTGTAATCTTAAACTGCTTAAAAAAGTCTTTCCAAGTCATATCTTTGATAGGCTTGGCATCAAAAAACTCCTTCGGATCTTTATCATAAACATAATCAATATTGGATATCTTATACATCCTATCCGATTCCAAAATATCTGCAAACACAGCAGTATCCATATCGGTACTCCAACCAATCTTAAGACCACCTGATACCATATTCTTTGTACTACTATCTGTAAGATATTCATAAGCATCCCCTAACTTTTTAGGAACAAATATACTATCATCTTCCAGAAATGAGGCCAGTATCATTGCATTAGTTTGAGTAAGAGACATAGCAATACTATGCAAATGTGTATCGTTGCCAATATTTCCAGAGAGTCTACTTTGCATACTTCTGGATAACCCCCCCCCTCCAGTTACAAGAACAATCCTATCATACTCTTTCTTGTTCTCGTGATACCATACCTTTAACTTTTTGAACAAATCAAAGTTGATATTTAATAACTGGTCATATATTATTGAACCACCAACTTTGAGTACTAAAACGTTATTGGGCATCATATGTTAAAGATTAAAATTAAAGCTATTACACTATATATAAACGGAGAGATATAATCCACCAGTCTATACTTTCCCGCAAACCTCACATTCCATAGAGATATAATTAGGTAGAAAGCAACTGTTCCAACTGATGTAATTACAAAAATATTCTGGAATACAAAACAACCAATACTTAATGCAACAAAGGTGGAAGAAACTAAGGATATTAAGATTGATATAAAATCCACACGATTGTGTAACTGCAATTCTGCAAGAAATATTAAAAATGCGAATAAAGAAGAAAGCAACATAGCTAAACCCATATCAAAACCTAACCTAAAGAGGATATTTAACAAAAGATAGAATGTAATAATACATAAGAGATCAAATACTCCTTTTGTAACTGAACTAATTCTATAAATATGTCTGAGGGAACTCTTTACATTTACAAATATTAAAAATATTATCAACATACATAATACAAATACCCAATATCCCATCAGGACACTCTTGTTGAAGTAAAGGAATAACATAAATGTCGATAGGAAAATGATTGGTAATAAAAAATACTCAAAGAATCTATCCTTCAGAGATATTCTTTGTATTACATCACTATACTGCGATATCTTCCTGCCAGAAAAAAGAAGAAAGATTCTTACAAACCATGTCTCTAAGAGTATGATATTTAAAATTCCAGTTATCCATAATAATTGCTTTTGTACATCAGTGTTAATCAGGTACATAAAAAACCCTGATAAAACTACAATAAGTACCCAATAAATAATTTCATTCTTAATTGTCATCCAAAAACTATTTTTCTTCATATTGTAATACCTCCAAAGCCTTTGAATATGCCTATCGTCAAAATTGTAACCCACAAACCAACTACGAATATTTCACCTATATTCTTTCCTAATTTACCTTTTTTCCATAATACATATACCTCAATAGAGATAAGAATTAATACAAGAGTTACTACTATTAAGTTAATTCCCTCAGATGTCTTAATACTGTTAATCAAAAGTGGGAGACTAAAATTACTATACTCTTCTGTATCACCCTCTAGAAAATACTCACTGATATCTAACTCTGATGTATTACCTGCCTGATCAGAAATATACAGAACTACACTATCTGTTGGTATAAAATTAATTAATTCTACATCCTCAGTTTCAGAGTATAAAAATGATATTTCTTCTTCATCATTCATAATTCTGATTTCACACCAATCTTCATCTGTACTAAAGGTAACCGTATACTTTTCATCCTCATTTGTGACTAATAATGTCTCTCTTAAAATGTTGGGTGCTACAGTATCAATTTCGAAAATAGTATCATCACTTTTTACTGAAGATCCTTTAACCTGTGCATATATTGAATGATTCCCATCAGACCATATTTCATCAGAAGAGTACTCCCAATTATCACTATCTGCTTGAACTTCTGTAAGGGTTTCTACACCTTCAATTATTTCAACTGTATATTCCTCCTTATCACCATCCACAGAACCTTTAACAAGCACTGCAGGGTCTTTGAGTATACCTCCAGACTTTGGGTGAGATATACTTATTGACTTTATCTGTCCAGTATCAATTACTGGTGATTTTGTAACCGGTGTAGACTCTGTCGGTGTGGTGGTAGTACTTCCATATACCTCTGTTGTCAAGTTCCCAAACATCTGAATTACCAAGGTGGTCTGCTTACCTAGTAACACACCATCCATAACAGCAATCCCCATATCTTTGTAATTCTGACTTAAGATATTTTTTTTATGTGTTGGACTTGCCATCCATGCTTCAACTACACCCTCGGAAGTTCTAAACCCTTTTGCTAGGTTCTCACCAGCATATACATAGTTGTAACCTGATGCAATTATAAATTGCCATGGAGTTTCCCCATTAGGTCCAAAATGATCCCAATATTGTTCATCGAACATATTCTGAGCCTTAGCCATTGCCGCAGAAGCTAATCGACTATTCGAACTAAGAGTATTTAAGCCTGTAGCAGTTCTTTCCTGATTGGTCAGAGCAATAATATTGGCTGGTGTAATATTACTTGCAGATACCTTTGATATACCGAGTAATCCTCCAAAGCTATTTACAACAATAAGTATAATTGTATAGAAAACAAGACAAGCTTTCCGAAGAAGATATGGTTTATAACTATTCTGTTTGGTTGGTATGAATAAATTCTTCATAGCAGTTTATAGATATATAGTAACGCATTTTCCTTAAAGATAAAAGTAGAAGCGTGGAAAAAGAATCATTTATTAAAACACAAAAGGAACCTTTTGGTCCCTTTTGGCTTCTCTAAAGAGAAATTCCGGCACAGACTATCTAACAGCAGCCTTAAGAGCTTTACCTGCTTTGAATGCAGGAACTATAGTTTCAGGAAGTTGAATTACTTCCATAGTCTTAGGGTTGATACCCTTTCGTGCTCTTCTGGTTCTAACCTCAAATTTACCGAATCCGGTAAGTAGAACAGGTTCACCAGCTTTAAGAGAATCAGTAATAGCTTCAAGCACAGCATTTAATGCTGCAACTGATAGCTTCTTTGTGATTCCTGTAGCATCTGCAATTTTTTCAACAAGATCTTTTTTTAACATTTTGGCATACCTCCTTTCTTTAGAGATACAAATCCTTTTGAAAAAGGATTTGTTGTATATTACGTTAATAAAATATTGGAAATAAAAGATTTCGTCAAGGACGAATTAATTATAGGATAGTCCAACATAAGAAGGTCATTAATACCCCTATATAAAAGGCTTTTTGATAAATTGTATACAAATTTCTTATTGTATAAGTCTTTTACAATAGCGCCCTCTAGAAAACCCTATTCTAATAGTCTTTCTTTAAAATATATCTGTTTACTTTTTTTATCCTAAACATATAGAAGGAAGGAGAAGTACTTTGATAGTACTCTCCATCCATTCTTAGATACATATAGTATTTACTACTAGAAGATGCTGTTATTTAGCCACTTTTGAAGTACGCATTTCTCTAATAACTGTAATCTCTATATTTCCTGGATAGCTTTGAGTTTGCTCTATCTTAGTAGCAATATCTTTAGCAAGCACAGTCATTTCATCATCTGAAACCAATGCAGGCTTTACTATCACTCTCAATTCCCTACCAGCTCTAATTGCAAAGACCTCATCTAATTTATCTCCCCCAACTTCTTTAGCAACCTTTTCAATACCTTCTATCCTTTGTATATACTGCTCATAACTATCTTTTCTAGCACCAGGTCTTGAACCAGATATTGCATCAGCTAGATATACAATAACTGCCTCAACAGATTGTGGTTCAATATCAAGGTGATGTGCTTCGATAGCGTTAACAAGTTTTTCACTTAAAAGATACTTTCTAGCTATTTGTCCAGAGATATGATGGTGAGGACTATTTATCTTATGAGTTAGTACTTTCCCAACATCGTGGAGTAAACATGCTTTCTTTACAAGTTCTACATCTGCACCAAGCTCAGCAGCGAGTACAGCTCCAAGTCTTATTACCTCAACAGTATGAGCCATAAGGGACTGACCATAACTAGTTCTATACTTAAATTTCCCTATCAATTTAAGCAAATTAAGTTCAATTCCTGGCCATCCAGCTTCCTCAGCTAATATCTGACCATTCTTTCTAATTTCTTTAGAGATATCATTCTTTGCTTTTCTCACAGCCTCTTCTATAGAGCCGGGATGAATTCTTCCATCTTTAATCAATCTGCTCATTGCAACACATGCAATCTCTCTTCTTAATGGATCGAAAGATGAAAGTACTATTGAATCCGGTGATTCGTCAACAATCACTTCTACACCGGTAATCTTTTCAAAAGCCCTAATATTCCTTCCCTCTTTCCCGATAACTCTACCCTTAACCCTATCCTCCTTAACTTTGATACTTGAAGTAGTTGTCTCCCCTACATAATCAGTAACTATCCTCTGCATAGACTCAACCAAAATATGTTGAGCCTTCTCCTCCGCAATTTCTTCTGCTTTCTTTTCAGCATCACGAATTTTTTTAGCTTTATAGTCAACAATATTCTCATCGACTTCTTTGACAAGCTTTTCTCTGGCCTCATCCCGAGTTAATCCGGATATCCTTTCAAGCCCAGACTCTAACCTTTCCTTATCTTTCTCCAATCTTTGAGAGTAATTCTTTAATTCTCTCTCTCTACTATCCATCTCGTTACTTTTATCATCTACAATCCTTGCCCTTTTATTAAGCTTTTTCTCTCTTTCTATCAACATCTCCTCATGTTTTATGTTTTCACCCCTTTTCTGTTTAATCCTTTTCTCTTCTCTACCTCTCAACTCCTCGAGCTCTTCCTCTGACTCACGAAATCTTTTCTTTAACATTTGCTTTGCAATCTTTTCAATTTGTTCCTGAGGAATATTATTCATATTTACCCAATGTAGAACAAACTTCAAAAAAACAAAGGTTAGTGCTACAGCAGCGATAGCTACGGTAAGCAATATACCAGTATTCATACTTTTGTATTAAAAAAATTAAAGCGTGTAATACGCCTTGTTTAAAAGGAGATAATATCCACCGACAGGTCTATAAAATTGGTGCTATATATATTAAATTTCATATAAATTAACAATTAATACTTCTATATATATTTACTTAAAATTCCCATTAACAAGCAATTAAGCATATTAACAACTCCTAATGATACCATTTTTATGGACAACTTTCTAGAGGTCTGAGGTTAAATCTTCTACAAGTCTTTGATAATACCTAAGATTATGGATTGACGCTAAAGTCATACCTGTTGCTTCACCAATTCTAAGAAGATGATGAATATATGCACGGTTATAATTTTTACATACTTCACAATCACATTTAGAATCGATAGGGTTTAAATCGTTGGAGTATTTAGAGTTTGTAATCCTTAAAACTTCCCCTTCGATATCACTACTATACAAAGTCCCATGCCTAGCATTTCTTGTTACTAATACAGTATCGAACCATCTAAATCCAACAGAAGCAGCCTTACGAATATCTTCAGGCTTTCCTACTCCCATAGCGTACCTAATTTTGTCTTTTGGTATATTTTCGACTACGGCTTTCATTTCATCAAGTACTAGTTCTCCCTTTTCATCAACAACAAACCCACCAAAATTATAGCCATCAAAATTCATTTCTACAAGATTCTTAGCACAACTTTCTCGCAAATCTAAAAAATTTGCCCCTTGTACAACACATGTAAGTAATTTTCCACTCTTCTTCGTACCTCCATACTCTTTTTCAAAATGGTCTTTACACCTTCTTGCCCATTTTAGAGTTCGTTCAACAGAAATTTCTGCCTCTTTTCTAGTTAAATTTGTTTTTCTACAATCATCTAAACATACCAATACATCACCCCCTATTTTAATTTGAATATCTATGGAACTCTCTGGTGTAAGTTCATAGGTATTCCCTTCTTTAGGAGATTTAAATATTGCTCCATTTTCGTTAATTTTTCCTCTCCATTTACCAGAATGAATTAGTGAGAATAGTTGGAATCCACCAGAATCAGTAAGAACCATTCCATCCCAGTTCATCAATTTCTTTATACCTCCTAATTCAGCAATGTGATCCGCACCGTAATTAATTAGAAGATGTAAAGTATTGGTTACAAGAGCTTTCGTTCCAGTATCTTTTAGTTGTTTGGTTGTAAGAAATCTAACAGCTCCGCGAGTTGCGTCTGGTAGAAAAAGATTCTCTTTTGTTAGTTGTTGAATGTCTATCATAGTATTAACATGCTATCACCATAGCTTAGAAATCTATACTTATTTTCTAAAGCAATATTATACACTTTTTTAATTTCATCAATACCAGCAAAAGCACTTACAAGTAATATTAAGCTTGAATCAGGTTGATGAAAATTCGTAACCAAATGGTCTACAATCTTAAATTCAAATCTAGGATATATGAAAAGTTGTGTATACCCAGAGTAGGGTCTAACCTTACCCTCTGACACAATACTTTCTAGTGTTCTGGTTACCGTAGTACCAAAAGCCCAAATGGAATTTCCTCTGGCTTTTACACTATTTATTGTATTAACAACTTCCTCTGACACATGGATATATTCTCTATGTATCTTATGCTCCTCTATATTCTCTTCCCTAATTGGTGCGAAGGTACCCCAACCAACCCTTAACTCAATTCGAACAATCTTAGCTCCTTTAGCTTCGATTTCTTCCAGAATTTTTTCTGTTAAATTTAAACTAGCTGTAGTAGCTGCTACAGATCCCGGAATTCTACAAAACACAGTATTATATCTAACCTCATCTTCTTTCTCATCCTTTCGTTTCATATATGGTGGTAATGGGGTATGACCAATTAAATTAAATATCTTTGAGGCTTTAGTATTACCCAGTATCTTGATTAAATACCCATTCTCTTTCTTACTCACTACCTTTATTCGAATATTAGAATCTTCTTTCGAGGCTAAGATATCATCATCTTTTACATACCGACCACCCCCTATTAAACAGAACCACTTACTTTCCTCTTCATTAAGAAAAAGTACTTCCACTTCCCTTCTGTTCGGTGTCAAGAAATATGTCCTTCTTTTTTGAACCTTTGTTTCATTTAAAACTACAACATCTCCCTTTTTAATATATTCTGGAATATTGTAATATTTCTTATGTTCAATATTTCCATTTTCTCTATCTAACACGAGTAGATTACTTGTCCCTCTCTCTTTAAGTGGATATTGAGCGATTCTTTTTTTCGGTAAATCGTACTTAAAAATATCTGACTTCATAGCAGTAATTATACCATCAATGTAGATTTTTCCTTTAATATTGAGTAAAATTAAATATGAGAGATTTAATAAAGGATCCAGTAAAAATACTTTTTTTAGGTAGTGGTTGGGAATCTGTAGAAACCCTAAAAGCTTTAGATATTGACCCTAGATTCCAAATCGTTGGGGTGGTAACGACGATAGATAAACCAGTTGGAAGAAAGCATATAGTAACCCCATCAGATGTTAAACAGTACGCTGTAAATAATAGTATCGAGGTTTTTCACACAGAAAGACAGGAAAAAAAATATCAAAAAGTTTTAGATGTTTCTAAACCTGAGTTGATAGTGTGTAAAGCATTCGGAGAAATAGTTCCTGGTTTTTTCTTAGAATATCCAAGATATAAGTCTATAAATGTACACTTCTCTCTTTTACCAAAATACAGAGGTGCAGTACCAATTCAGAAAGCAATCTTAGATGGAGAAAAAGAAACAGGTATATCCATCATGCTAATGTCAAAGGGTTTGGATGAAGGAGATATCTTGAGTACCTACAAAGAGAAGATTATTAAAAAAGATAGTAACCAAACATTAAGAAAGAGATTAGTAAAGAAGAGTGCAGAAATATTGGGTGATACTTTAGAAGAATGGATTAAAGGAAAGATTAAGCCAAAGAAACAGGATAGTGATATAGCTACATACTGTTGGAAAAAAGATATTTCCAAAGAGAATGCACAAATTAATTGGGATAGTATGAGCCCTGAGTATATAGAGAGAATGGTTAGAGCATTTCTCCCATGGCCAGTAGTTTGGACTTTACTAGACGGGAAGAGATTAAAACTTTTTAATGTAGATATATTTCAGTGTAATACAGATAAAGAGGCTGGAGAACTTTTTATAGAAGATAATAATTTATTATTTAGTACAAAGGAAAAGAATGTTTGTATTAAGATAAATGAGTTACAAGTGGAAGGGAAAAAGAAGATGTTAGCACAGGAATTTATTAACGGGTTTGGAGATCATTTGTAAATAGAAGAAAAGCCTGAGTGTCTACCTGTATTAGCAAAACTCACCTCTTTCTCATTCACAAATTCCCATAGAATTCGGATATCACCTGTAACTCTTGAACTATATACTTTCCCTAAAGACAGATTGACAGTATGTTTTAAGACCATTAGAGAAAGGATCTTCTTGGAAATTTTTCATATGCATTACACATTTCCTTGTTCTTCTTTGTAATTCTCTTCTTACTTAACTTAGGAAGCTTATACTTCTTAAAATCAATCTTTGGCATTTTAAATTGCATTCTCTTTTTCTTACTCATATCTTAAAGCATCAAGGGGAGCCATTTTAACTGCACGACCAGAAGGATAGAGCCCTGTTAGAAAACCAACAAATGTTCCAATAATTACAATGGTCAACATTAAATATAATGGCAAGAAACTTACCGTAATATAACCCCCACCTCTACTTACTGAAAAAAGGGAGAGAGTAACAGATACAAAAAGACCCATAAACATTCCAAGAACAACTCCTAGAACAGCTCCTGTAATACACATAATCATTGATTCGTTTATAAACAGACTACGAATCTCATCTGCTTTCATACCAATGGTTTTCATAAGACCAACCTCACGAGTTCTTTCAAGTAGTGAAACTGTCAGAGTATTAAACATTCCAAGAATAGCTATAGATAATGCAATTGCACCTACAACCAGTAAACCAATCTTAGCATATGAAAAGAGATTCTCTACTTCTGATACAGTATCCATAACAGAGGTTGTTTCAAAACCTAAAACCTCTATCTGTCTTCTAATGTCAATGATCTGACCTTCTTTTTTAATTGTAATTCGCAGTTGAGAAAACTCAGTTATTCCAAAATCTTCTAAATCTAATATTGGAACATAAACAATAGATGGATTACTATCTTCCACCACACCAGTAATGGTATAGCTTCTCTCACTTTCAACAGAATCTTCCTCTGTTTCTTCTTTAACAATCTCTGATAGTACAAAATCAATATTAATATTCTTTCCTATAGCATCGTTTGGCAAAATACCAATTGTTGTTAGAAATTCTGCATTTACAACCACTTCTTTCTCGTCTTCTTTAAAAATCTCTCCTGCAGACAATATTATTGAGGAGTCTTCAATATACTTTGCTTGTACTCCATATACCACAACATCTGTACTAGACTTCTCGAATTCAACTCTTGCTGCAAGGTTAACTAATGGCATTACCTCTTGTACACCTTCAATATCGCTAATAATTTCGAGATTAGAAGCATCCAATAAAACATTACTACTTACAGTAGGCATAATGTCAACCTGTCTCATATCTTCAATACGAGTAACCTCATCAATAACAAGTCTTTCTAAACCATAACCTAAGGATAGTAAGAATACTATAAATCCAATACCTATAGATATACCTATGATTGTTACTGAAGTTCTAGATTTCTTAACCCAAAGATTTCTAAATGATATTTCAGTTAGGTCCATAGAGTTGATACTAGATGATATCTTTCCACTCAGAGTATTATCAAATTTCCTACATAATCGAGCAAATGTCTGTTTGAATTTCAACGCTTGATTAGCAAAAAAAACATTTCTCCTACCAAGAGTTTGAAGGAATATCAACCATATGAAAAAAATGCTCTGAAAAAGGAATCTAAGGTTAAATGTTATTGCATATCTTAATTTCTGGAATATATTTCTCTTCTTTATATCTTCACTACTATTAATTGTTCTAGGAGGATTGGTAGGACTCTTTTCAATAGTGGTACCTGATTCTATAAATGTTTTTAAATCTGCAGATATTTCTTTTTGTATAGTATCAGCATTTGCTTCTGTTACGGAAATCTCTTTTCTTATACGACCATCAAGCATTAATATAACTCGATTTGCCGATTTAAGATACTCTGGATTATGAGTAACCATGATAATTGTTTTCCCAGCCTTGTTTAATCTCTTTAAAAGGTTTATCATTTCTTGTCCACTTTTTACATCAAGGTTTCCTGTTGGCTCATCTGTAATTATTATCCTAGGATCCGTCATTAGGGCTCTAGCTAATCCTATCTTTTGTTGTTCACCAGCAGACAATTCACTTGGGATATATTGTGTTCTAAAATCCATACCAACAGTTTTAAGAACTTCTCTTGCTTTTTCTTGTGCTTCTTCTTTTTCTAAACCGATAAGTTGTCCAGAGAAAGCAAGATTTTCTACAACACTTAGAGACTTAATCCAGTTTTGTTGTTGGTACATGATTCCTATCTCTCTTTTACGTATGACTGCTCTCTCTTCAGTACTCATTGTCCATAGGTCCATACCTTCTAGTTTTACAATACCTGCATCTGGTCTTTCAAGTCCCATGATTACATGGAGGATAGTACTTTTACCACAACCTGATGGACCGAATACAACAAGGAATTCACCATCATGAATATTTAAGCTTACATTTCTAAGAACTCTAGTATACCTATCTCCGGTTTCGAAACTTTTATATATGCCTTTGATAGATATAATTGTTTTCTTTGGTGGTACAGTTTTCATATTGGCTGATATTTCATTAATTATCTTAAGAAATCGAATATACTTATAAGAGAAATCGTTACACTTTCAAAGACTGTAAGATTACTCTTGGGAGTGATAGAAATCATTGGACCATACTCTCCTATATTACCAGCAATATCATCACTTACAAGTTTCAGATGGTAAACTTTGGAAGGAGTTAAATTAGTAAGTACAATACTATGTTTCGTTCTTAATTCAGAATTAATATTAGTACTACTAGAATATGTTCCCATTGTCCCCTCTCCATATTCTACTCTACTTGTCGCTGGTTCATCAGTTTCCCAAGATACAATTAGTTGAGCACTTCTACTTTTCTCTGACTGAATTGTCCTACTTATCAAATCTCCTACGACACGAGCATTAGAGATGACTGGTGGTCTTGTATCTGTAGCTGTTGTGAATGTAATAGTATCAGAGAAAGCTTTGTTCCCCATACTGTCAACCCCTTCTACTGTAGCATAGTATTTAGTTTCAGGTATCAAATTGGTTAAATTCATACTGTGTAAACCACTTATATTCTCCAGATCTATCTGATCCATTTCAATATCGCCATCTATTTCTCCATAATTAATAACTGAGGTAATTTTTGTATTACTTTTCCAAGTAAATGTTACTGTTGGACTTGCCACCCCCTTTAACTCTTCAACTCTTACATTCGAAATACTTGGTCTTGGAGGTGTAGTAAAAGTATGATCTTCTATTGAATCATATGAATAACCCTCTGAATCAATTAATCTAATCTTGTAGTGATATGTAATCCCATCTTCAAGATCAGAGATAATTACAGAGTATTTACTAACCACTGGAGATGTATTTACCTCTTGCAGTCCACCATATGATGAGGTCTTTCCATAGACTACTTGTGCCATATCTGCACCAACTAGAGTCATATCTAAAATGGCATAATCTAAACTAACCTTACTAATTTTTGAAACTCTCACCGTAGGCATAGAGGAGGTCTTAAATGACATTTCATTACTGATTCCCACATTACCATCTTCATCCATCCACTTAGATCTAAAGTAGTAAACAGTTTCAGGATCAAGACTAGTTAGATTAATACTATGTGAGGTTAACATATTAGAATTTCCGATTTCTTCATCAAAGTACTCACCACTCTCTATTCCATACTGAATACGAGTATCACACTCCCTGTCAGTTACCCAATTGATTGTAGCTCTTCTAGTGGAAATATTTGTAACCATTGGTTGAGATATGACAGAAGCAGGTTCAGTAAATTTCCCATCTGGATACATACCTACTACAGACGAAAATGCACTACAATTGTTCGCACTATCACAAGCTTTAACTTTGTAAAAATGCTCTTCTTGAGTTAATCCTACAATTACATATGAAATACCTGAAGTAGTCCCTTCTAAAGTAAAATTCTCATCATCAGTAGAATGATATATTTGATAGTACTCAATACCTACACCAATATCTTCTGGCTCTTCCCAAGATACTACAAGTTTCCAACTACTAGTAGCTTTAACACTTACATCAGCAATATCGATATTTAGTGGAATACTAGGAGCAGGTGTATCAGCTACAAAAGTAATACTTGCATGTGAACTGTAGTTGACATTACCTGCTTCGTCTTTAGCTACAACATAGAAGGTGTTCGTAGAAGGTTGTATAGCAAATGAATCTGCATCAAGCGAAGAAGAATCTGCCCAATTACAAATAATTGAGGAAGGGACAGAGTTTACGGTGTAGCAATATGAGAGTCCACTTTCTTGACCAGCATAGGTTACAGGAGTCTCCCAGCTAAAAGCAAAAGAGTTCTCAGTATTGCTCTCAGGTGTTACTTGGAGATTTTGAGGCTCAGTTGGAGCAATTCCAGAATATTTCAATATCGCCGTTATATTCGTATCTGTTACATTACACGCATTGTCATATGTTCTAAAGTAAAAAGTACTCTCACCTACAGAGAGAGTATCAAAATCAGAATCGAGAGTATATGAACCAGTAGTGACTAAATCACTACAATCCTGAGCCCCACTATGATTACTGCCATACCAAGTACCCCCACTTTCAATCTTGTATTGATATCCCTTTACTCCAGAAACGCTATCCTGCGCAGCAGTAGCTCCTGTTGTTGACCAATATACCGTTATATTCTCAATCTCATTTTGATATGTTTGAGGACTAGATAAACCAGTAGGATTAGTAGGATCTTCACTGTCATATTGATATGTAAAAAAGGTGTAATCGTCTTCTGCATTAGTATATACATTTCCAACATTGTCATATGTCTGAATTCTAAGATAGTAAGTAGAGCCAGAAACAAGCGCAGGGGGAGTGAAATAATCGTCTTCCTGGGCGCTACCATGAGTAGATGGTATAGCGGTATCGTCAGTACCCCAGTACACATAATATCCTTCTACTCCACTTGTATATCCAGAGTCGTCTACAGTGTCAGTTGCTCCCACCCATTCGAAATATGGTGATTCATAGTTATAGTAATATTCTGTACCCGTTTGTATTTGTAAAGCTTTACTACCCTCGCTATACCCACTTAGTGTAGTTGGTTGTATAGGGTCTCCTATCTCCTCCACATACACTCCTGTATCTGCCATATCTATCCAGCCTGTGTCTATAGACCATACATTTCCTTGGAATTGTCCAGTAGTAGTATTAATCGAAGCATCGTTGTTGTAGTTATCAAAATCCAATATGGATCCAGTATTGATAACAGAAGCAGTACCTACTAAATCACCACTAGCATACACTACAGTTACACCTGTAAAGTCTATCCACCCTAGATCTTCTGACCATGCATATCCACTTAGTGTACGAATATTGGAATTCCCTGGATCCGGATCCGTTATCGTTACATTAGAGCTATATGTCAAGGTAAAATCTAAGGTTGCACCCGTATTAACCATATTAGCTAATCCTCTGATAGGTGTAGGATCACCTGCAAAAATTGTGATTGAGAGTATTATGGCAGTTATAAGAATAGGTACGATAACAAGAAACCACCTTAGTTGTCTGAAGGCGGACTTTTTCATATGTATAATATAACCTAAAGATGCAGAAAGCTCAAATAACTAATAGGAATATTCATATAATTTCCTTCTATACATATACCCAATGTTAATAAATATAATTAATATCTATGTTTTATCTCAAAGAACTAACTAAAGCCTACACTACATGTAGGAAACACAAAAGAACAAGTATAAACGCCATCAATTATGAAATATCTTGGGAAAGAAACATCTATACTCTTATGAAAAACTAAAGAAAAAGAGTTATTCCCCTGGTCGATCAATATGTTTTGCTGTAAGTTACCCTAAAATTAGAGAAATATTTGCTTCAGACTTTAACGATAGAATCTTACACCATCTTCTAATAAACCGAATTGAACCATATTTTGAAAAACGATTCATATTTGATTCGTGCGCATGTAGACCTAAAAAAGGTGGACATTTTGCTGTAGAGAGGTTGAGACTTTCCGAAAGAAATATTACGAAGAACCATACTAGACAGGCATACTCTTTACAACTGGATATAAAAAGTTTCTTTTACAATATCAATAAGCAGATTCTAATGAACATACTGATTCATACTTTATACAAATCTGACTTTGGTGACGAGGAATTTGAAGAGGATCTATGGCTTGCTCATAAAATCATATTCCATAATCCATGTAATAACTACAAACTCAAAGGAGATATGACTCTGCTCGAGAGTTTACCAAAACACAAATCTCTCTTTAATATACCACCACACAAAGGGCTACCAATTGGAAACCTAACCTCCCAATTCTTTGCTAATGTTTATCTTAATGAACTATACCAATTTATAAAAAGAGAACTAAAATTTAAATACTACATTAGGTATGCAGATGATATGGTACTACTAGATACCGATTACAAGAGACTAGAGAGGACTATATATATAATTAATGATTTCCTTATCAATCGTTTAGATCTTGAGTTACACCCTAACAAAACGAAACTTAATAGTATATATTCTGGAATGGATTTTCTAGGATACATAGTTAAGACCAGGCTACGTTCTTACAAGAAGGAGAATTACACAAAACTTAAAAAAGAAACTGTACTATTTTAATAGTGGATTTCTCCTACTAGAAACTAATTGTAAAGAAGAAGCAGTAGCTATACATAACCCACCAACACAAGATGAGATACAGAGTATATGCAGAAGTATAAATTCTCTTTTGGGACATATTACTTGAAGTAATAGCTACAACTTCAGGCAGGATATTTACCATAATCATTTGGGAATACTTGAACAATATTTAGAACCACAAAATAATCTTACTTCTTACAAAGTTTTAAAGAAGAAAGTTAATACTTCTGATTAGCCCATTTGTACCATCCTTTAAGCATTTTTTCAATTTCAACCTCGTGAAGAATAATAAACTCCATTTGTTTAGGACTAAAAAGTTTAAGCTTAAATGCCATGTGTAGTTTTAAGATTAATCTCTCGAAATTTCCACAAGCTCTCTTTATGTAAGGTTTCTTTTTTGTATTGGGAAGGTTGTTAGCAAATACAATGTCATCTAATGTTTCCCATCCAGATTGAAGAATATTCTCCCCTAAGGAGTATTTATACTCCTTAGGAAAGTTGTGTACTAGGGTGTATAAATATTTAATAAATTTATACATAGCTAAGTACAGTTTTGGTTTGTTTGCTAAAGTCACAATTGTTGTCCCTCGGATACACCTAACATAGTTATTATTAGACTTATTATTGTTATTGGTATTTCCATTATTTAGATTGACGTTCCAGGCGTTATGGCGATTATTATTGTTCTCACTGGACGACCAGAAGTCGGAATATTCTTGTTAATTTTTATTACTCACTGAGAGCCTGATATTTAGAAAAGATCTCTCTGTATCACAATACCACTTGGGTATAACAAGACGGACATCAGTTGTGCCTTTCTTTGTTATCCATTGCTATTTCGGTAGTTGTGATAACAAACTCTTGCACGTTTATATACTGCCATATACATTTCTAAATTACCATGGAGTTATAGTAATTTGTTAGAACATATTTATTTAAATTAAAAATTACAAACCGTCTACAAAGTTTAAGGAAGAAGATTGTATAAACCCTATAGTAAAAAGCAGGTTATTCTGATGTCCCTCGGATACACCTAACATAGTAAGTAGTAAACTTATTATAGTAAGAGGTAGAACCATAATTTAGATAGACGTACCAGGCGTAATGGCGAGTATTAGTGTACTCACTGGACGACCAGAAGTTATTTACAGCATTCGGTAGGTTATTTGCACTACCATCTATGTATGCCTGCATTAACTGCTTCTGTGTAGGAAGGTACCAGTCCGTCTCTACACCTGTTGTTCCATCATCATCCAAATCTGCATTATCTCCATCTAACTCTAGATTTAAACAGAACTCTGCAGCTGATACATCATCATCCTCTGTAATAGCATCTGTAGGGTCTCTATTATCACAATATGCATTTGCTGTACCTGTTGAAAGGAAGTTACAAGATGTAGAAGTAGGAGTTACTGGATCATCCCCTATCTCCCACTGAAATTCATTATCTAAAGCTGTAGCTGCTTTATCTGACCAATACAATCCTGTAAGAGCATCCTGATATACCTTGTTTGAAGATATATTAACTGTAATGGCATTGTCGGTTACTGATACTGCTGTACCACCATCTGCTGTGAGTGTCCATGTAGACTCTTCAGAAGTATTCTCATTAACTGTACCTGCACTTGCTAACCAATCATCATACCTACAATCCTTCTGTTCATCATATTTTCCTACTATAGCGGTTCCTGTTTTAAGTGTACGGTCAGATCCTGCATAGAAGGTATATGATGGAAGAACTTGTGATTCTGTAGCTGTAGCTGTTGATGGTACCCATTGCGCTGATGATCTTATTCTATTCCAATATGCTCCCCAATCTCCCCAAGCCCCTGCACTCTCTGATCCATGGGTAAGTGTTACTAAGAAGTCATATGTTGCTTTTATTCTTGAGTCTGTACCAGAATCTGGTGTAGATCCACTTTGTTCTGCAAATACACTAAAAGTTGCAAATGGTAGACCACCACATAGGATTACTGCAAGAATTAGCACTAAAGAAAAGTTATTAATCTTCTTTTTATTTTTCTTCATTATCTATTATTATTACCTTAAATCACTTCTAGGTCAACTATTTCTAATTATAAATATCTTTCTCTCCCAAAAGTATATACCAACTCGGTACAAATATGTTAGCATTAAATTCTAACCCGCTATTTCTAACTCTTTCCTTTTTATCCTTTACTCATAATTTGTACCTTCGATATTCTGTGTGTAATATTCTTGATTGATGAGACATACACCTATTATCTCAACCAAAGATGAACTGAAAGCTGCGCAAGTATTCAATAAGCCGAATTCTGTATAACGATGGTTATCTATCTATGCGGTTTAACCTTGCTCCAGGAAGGGGTTACCACGCGATAGTATATTACTACACTACCCGGTAGTCTCTTACACTACCATTTCACCCTTACCTAACAAGCGGGCAATGCTTAGTTAGGCGGTATAACTTTCTGTTGCCCTTTTATCCGAGAGATCACTCCCTCCCAACTCTCGTTGGTTCCATTTACGGAGTCCGGACTTTCCTCACCTATTATCTAGGCGCAACCATCTAAAATACTTGCGCGTGTAATTATACCATTATTTCTTACGCTTTTTCTTCTTGATAAGTACTACAACACCAATCACAATACCTACTAAAGGTGAGAATACTACTACCCATATCAACATATCTACAACACTTTTACACAAAGATACAAGGGAAGAGAAGGCATTCTTAACAACCCCCCAAGGTTTCCATGAGTCATCAGCTACATTCATACCTGTATCACTGAGTGTAAGTGATACTGTAATATATGAATAATCTACTTGACTATCCATATACTTTAATTGACCTTTAATCACCTCAATCTGTGACCTAATACTAGTTAACTCTTCGTACACATTTAAAGTTTCTGTTACTGTTTTTGCACTCTTGAGCAATGTTACTAATTGTATCTCGGTAGCATTTAGATTCTTAAGTCTTGACTCAAGATCTGTATACTCCATTGTAACATCATCTGTGTAGTAAGAAGCATATGTAACCTCTCCTTCAATATCTTTAACTTCAGCATATATATCCTCAAAATATGCAGATTCAATCCTTAATGTCATGGAAATATACCTTTCGTTTCCTTCACCACTTTCATAACTACCTGTTAAATCTCCATTATAATCCTGCAAAATATCATAGACTACATTGTACGATTCATCTAAATCTTCAACTTCTATATATACACTTCCACCCTTTTGAATCTTACTCTCTGTACTAGATGAAGAGTCATCAGGGACTTTAGATATGGTGATTTCATCTAATCCTAATTCGGTAGAAGAGGAATCTCCATAACCTGAACTACTTGTACTATAGTCGTTGGTCGCAGAACTCCCTGAATACAACATTAGATACATAACTCCAAGACCTAAGACTAAGACTATAGCCAAGCCACCAATAACCATTAGTGATATACTTGATATCTTTTTTAACTTTGGAGAAATTTTCATAAAATGAATTATAAACTTAATACAATATTGTATAGTATAGCCCACAATAAAAAAAGGAGAAGTCATAACCTCTCCTACATTTTCAAACAATAAAAGATTATCTCTTTGAGAACTGTCTTTTCTTTCTTGCTTTCCTTTGGCTATATTTCTTCCTTTCAACTGCCCTAGGATCTCTAGTAACTAATTCTGCTGTTCTAAGAGGAGATTTAAGGTCCTCATTCATGCCGTATAAAGCTCTAGAAAGACCAAGTCTAACAGCACCAATTTGACCAGTAGTCCCACCACCGGAAACTTTAGCTGTGAAATAATATTTACCAACTAACTTTGTAACTACTAAAGGTTCTGTAATAATCTTCTTAGCCTCAGGAATTCCTTTGAAGTATTCTTCAATAGGTAAATTGTTAATTGTAGAAACATCATCCCCCTTATAGATTCTAACTCTACAGGTAGATGTTTTTCTTCTCCCTACTCCTTCTGTATATTTAGTCTTACTCACTTATTTTTCAAAATTATAATTTATAATCGGTAGGCATCTGAGCAGTATGTGGATGCTTATCATCTTTATATACAAACAATCTTGCCATTCTTCCATCTCTAAGCTTATTCTTTGGAAGCATATTCTTAACAGCAAGTTCAATAATTCTTGTAGAATCTTTTTTTAACTGTTGGTCAAATCTTATCTCCTTTAACCCTCCAGGATAAGAGGTGTGATGGTAGTAAATCTTCTTCTTTTCCTTGCCTCTCGTAAGTTTAATTTCATCACTATTAAGAACAATTACGAAATCTCCACAATCAAGATTTGGAACAATTTCTGGTTTCCCTTTACCAATTAACAAAGAAGCAATTTGAGTTGCAACCCTACCAAGTATTTCATCCTTAATATCAACAACATACCACTTTCTTTTAATGTCTTCTGTTTTTGTCCATTGTGTTTTGTATTCCATATTTTTATAAGGATTAACTTAAACCAGATCTAGATCTAGCTCTTTCTTTCTTAACAGTACGAACTCTCTTACTACTAACTTTCTTAATATCCTTCTTCTCAATTCCTTTAATAATCTTTTTACTCACCTCATCTTTTACCTCTTCCTTTTCCTTTACAACCTTCTTGACACTTTTCTTTGTCTTAAAACCAATTAATTCTAATTTGGACATCTGTGCATTATCACCTGCTCTAAAACCGGTTTTAATAATCCTAACAGAAGCACCAGCTTTTTTAGAATATTCTATAGCTTTCTTTACTAATTCTGGGTTACCCAATACGGTTTGTAATCTTCTTCTGTTCTCTAAAGATATTTCCTTTCTATTCATTTTAGATAGTAATGATTCCGCCTTTGACTTCATAACCTTAGCCTTAGGAGTAGTTGTTCTTAAAACACCAGCAGTAAAAAGAGTCCTAAGTTGATTCTTAATCAAGGCATCTCTATGAGAGGTCTTCTTTCCTAATTTTTTTATACGTACTCTCTTATACATCCTTACTATTCAGACTTAATATTAACTCCGTACTCATTTAAAAGCTCGACAACTTCATTCAAAGACTTATTCCCAAAACCTGGGAGATTTAAAAGATCTGAAGTAAAAACATTCTGTAAATCACCAACTGTTTTGAATCCACCTGCCAATAATCCTGTCTTTGATCTCTTTGAAATTGGTAAATCCTCAATTTTCCATCCATTCACTTCATTCTCTTCCTCTACCTCTTCCTCTTGAGTTTCAATAGAGTTTGCAGCTTCTGCTAACTCTTCTACTTCTTTCTTAGCCATACCCATAGCAATCATTACTTTCCCTGAAAATTCTTGAAGCATCTTAGAAGCTTCTAAGAGTGAGTCTTTTGGAGTAATACTACCATCGGTATATACACCAATCAGTACAGCATCAAGATTGGTCTGTTGACCCTTTCTTGCCTGCTCTACAGAAAGGCTTACTTTCTCAATTGGTGAAAAATCACAATCAACAGGAATTATACCTGCCTCAGGCCTGTCAATATTTTTAACGTCTCTATATCCAATACCTTTCTCAACTACAAATTCAATATCTAATTGTGCACCATCATCTGTAAGTGTAGCAATTTCAACTCCTTCAGAAGCAACATCAACATCAGCAGATACTTCTATATCCTTTGAGGTGATTACTTTTTTACCACTTACTTTTATTTTACAAGTTTGAGGCTCATCGGTTCTAATAGAGAACTTAACCTGTTTAAGATTAAGGATAATATTAAGAACATCTTCTTTTATACCATCTAGTGTAGAATATTCATGTTTAGCACCTTTTACCTTCACTGATGTAATTCCAGCTCCCGGAAGACTAGAGTAAAGAATTCTCCTAAAAGAATTCCCAAGTGTATGACCGTAACCTCTTGGTAATGGTGATATCTCAAAGAGAGCAAAGTTCTTTTCTTCATCTTTTATTACTACCTTTATATCTTTAAAAGCTTCCATGTTTTGATTAAATATAAATTATCTAGAATAGAACTCAATGATGAGGTTTTCTTTAATACCCTCATCAATATCATCCCTTATTGGCAACTTAGCAACTTTGGCACCTATTCCACTAACTTCAATCCATTCAGGTACTGGAAAAAGTTTCTCAACAGGAGCTAACTTGGCCATTTTAAGTTCAATACTATCTCCTTCTTTGAGTTCATAAGAAGGGATATTCAATTTCTTTCCATTCACTAACACATGACCGTGTACAACAGCTTGTCTTGCAGAAGCTCTTGATGGAGCTAACCCTGCATAGTAAACAATATTATCAAGTCTTAATTCTAACAACCTTAAAAACTCTAGACCTCTATCTGAGTTCCTAGCCTTAGATCTCTTAGTAGCCTTAGTATAGAGATTCTTAAATTGCCTCTCCCTTAATCCGTAGGTTCTCTTTACCTTTTGTTTCTCTCTTAGATGAATACCGTAATCTGAAAGTCTTTGTCTTCTTTTATTACCATGCTGACCAGGGACAAAAGGTTTTCTATTTAAAGCATTCTTATCAGAAAAAGATCTGGAACCTTTCAAAAAAAGGTTTACTCCCTCTCTTCTACTCAATTTTCCTTTTGGTCCTATATATCTTCCCATCTTATATATTAAAAATATTAATT
>Ga0209121_10001695_pt1 | contig 23076 bp, 24 predicted proteins | sample Cruoilmetagenom3_FD_187292 | JGI IMG/M metagenome (GOLD analysis project Ga0209121, IMG submission 187292) | Oil polluted marine microbial communities from Coal Oil Point, Santa Barbara, California, USA - Sample 3 (SPAdes) (version 2) | ecosystem: Environmental > Aquatic > Marine > Oil seeps ... | reverse complement strand
TGTATTTCCATTGGTATTTGATGATATATTTCAAGGCGTGACTTTCCAAAACATAATTAAATCTTACTGGGAAGTTTGGTGGAAACAAGATTATGTATCACCTCAGATTATCATGACTTCCAACAGTTCGCGGCTTCAGGAGTGGGCTAAGTCGCGGGTGAAACGAGTAGATTTTGATGTGCAATTTGCTCCAAATGAGCGCAGTAAAGAGATGCTGGCAAGGCTCTTCTCAGAAGAGAATCCTATCTTCAGATGGTTCTCCTATCTTTATTTGAAACGCCTAAAGAACTCTGAATTGGTTAGTGATGACGAGCTTCAGGTGGCGCGCGTTGTCATGAAGGAACTTTATGAACATGCAGAACGCCCTTTGCCAGAATTCTTTCCCCGAGAACCGATAGAGAGGCTCTATGACCCGGGCCGTCGCACATGGAACGACCTTTTGTATCAGCTTCGGAAGGCCAAGACGGTTTCGGAAAGGAGTCGCATGCTGATAGAATTCTCCGAGGATATGCAACCTCGAGAAATTGGCGAATATCAGGCTTACCTTCCCCAAACGGTCAAATCCCAGCGACGAGGCAACACCTTAATCATTGAAACCCCCGATGAATTTAAGGAATGGCTGGAAGGGCAGTCACCCCAACGGCGATCATGGCTTACCCGTCTGTTCAGGAGGTAGATGGGCGATGTAACCCGGCTTCCTTTTGTGTAGGAGCGGAATAGGAAGCTACAAAAAGGATCCGAGAGAAGTATGAAACCGATAGTAGTTAAAATTGGTGGCAGCACACTGGGAAGCCACGATACCACCCTTGAGGATCTGGTGGAGCTTCAAAAAAAAAGGGTATCAGTAGTGGTAGTTCATGGTGGCGCCCAAGTAGTTTCCGGCTGGCTTGCCAAGCTTAGCATCTCCACCAGCTTTATCAAAGGGTTGAGGGTGACCGATGCTGAAAGCTTAAAGGTGGTAGCTGCGGTGCTTGGCGGCCTGGTTAATAAGGAATTGGTGGTAGCCATCCAAGCTCTGGGAGGAAAAACCATAGGCTTAAGTGGCAGCGATGGCAATTTGCTTCGGGCAACTATCAAAAGCCCTGAGTTAGGTTATGTTGGCGAGATTGTGGCAGTTGACACTGCCCCATTGAAGCTACTATTGGGAAAGGGCTATATGCCAATTATAGCTCCAATAAGCTTTGGCTCAGTCGGAGACAAGTTAACGCTGCTTAATGTTAACGGAGATGCTGCTGCCGGAGAAATCGCCGCGGCATTAGCCGCTGAGAAGCTCATCTTCTTAACCAATGTTGCTGGCATTTGCGATGTATCAGGCAAGGTAATATCTAGGCTTAATATCACTGAGGCGAAGGCATTACTTAACTCCGAGGTAGCCTCAGGGGGTATGGTACCTAAAATAGAAGCTAGTATTAAAGCTCTGGCAACAGTATCCGTCGTGCGCATTATCGATGGAAAGGTGCCCCACGCGTTGCTTAATGAGGCAAAAAGTGGGATTGGAGGAACAGCAATTGTCTCAGAATAAGTGGCAGGAATTGGAACAAAAGTTATTTCTCAGAACATTCAGCAGAATTCCCTTGACTTTGGTTCGTGGTCAAGGTGCTCGAGTCTGGGATGAGCAAGGCAAAGAATATCTCGACTTTGTTGGTGGATGGGCAGTAGATAGCTTAGGGCATTGCCCTCCTATGGTAGTTGAAGCTTTGCAAAAACAGGCTAAAACCTTGATTCAGACATCGAATCAGTTCTACACCATCCCGCAGATAGAGCTGGCGCAGCTTCTAATAGAAAATAGTTGTCTTGATAGGGTTTTCTTCTGCAATAGCGGCGCTGAAGCTAATGAGGGGGCAGTGAAGTTAGCCCGTAGGTATGGAAAACTTCGTCTCAATAGCGCCTACGAAATCATCACTACCTATAGCTCTTTTCATGGGAGAACTCTGGCTATGACTGCCGCCACGGGGCAAAACAAATTCCAAGAGCCTTACACGCCGCTGCCTGATGGTTTTGTCACTGTTGAATATAACAACGTCGAGGCAATTAAGCGGACAAGCACCGCTCAAACTTGTGGTGTGATATTGGAGCCAATCCAGGGCGAAGGTGGAGTTAATGTGCCAAGCAATGGCTATCTCAAGGAAGTGCAGAATTGGTGTCATGAAAAGGGCATCCTTTTTATTTTGGATGAAATTCAAACTGGCGTTGGTCGAACAGGAACTCTTTTTGCCTATGAGCAATATGGAGTTGAGCCAGATATAATGACCTTAGCTAAGGGGCTAGGCAGCGGTGTGCCCATTGGCGCTTTTCTTGCTAAAGAAAACTGTTCGGTTTTCTCCCCTGGAGAGCATGGCTCCACTTTTGGTGGTAATCCTTTAGTTTGCGCCGCTGCCTATGCTACCCTGAAATACATTATTGATAACGACATACCGGGAAAGGTTAAGCGAGTAGGAAAGTATTTTATGACCAAATTGGAAGGCCTGAAACGAGAATTTGTCTTTATTACTCAAGTAAGAGGTCGCGGGTTGCTAATAGCTTTAGAATTTAATAGCGAGATAGCTGAGGAGATGGTTATGGCTTGCCTTAAAAAGGGTTTGCTAGTTAACAAAGTAAAGCCAACCACTCTTCGTTTCATGCCCCCATTAATTATTACTGAAAAGGAAGTTGACGAGGCAGTCGATATTTTAGAGAATGCTTTAGAAGAAATACGAAATCCCAAACTTTAAAGAAAATCAAAAGGCAAAAGTAAAACTGCAAAATGACAGAGCAAAATTTAAAAACCGGTTTAGTAAAGCCTTTTTGCATTTTGAACCTTTGATTTTTGATATTTGTTTGGATTTGTTTAGTATTTAGAAATTCGAATTTAGGATTTCTCCGTAGGAGGCAGCATGTCAGATAAAGCAGTATTAGCGTACAGTGGAGGCCTGGATACATCTGTAGCCATAAAATGGCTTAAAGAAAGATATAATCTGGATGTTATTACCCTTGCTGTAGATATTGGCAATGTGGCTGACCTTGAAGCTATTAAACAGAAAGCGGTTAACTTAGGGGCGATAAAGTCTCTGGTGATTGATGCCAGGGAATCCTTTGTAAAGGACTTTGTTTTCCCCGCTCTTCAGGCCGATGTCCTATATGAGGGACAATATCCCTTAGCTACAGCCCTGGGACGCCCCCTTATTGTTCAGCTCTTGGTGAAAACAGCTAAAAAAGAAGACGCCACTGCTGTAGCTCACGGCTGCACCGGCAAAGGCAATGACCAGGTGAGATTTGATGTCGGTATAGCTGCTTTGGCTCCTGAACTCAAAGTGATAGCTCCAGCCAGAGAGTGGGATATGACCCGAGAGCAAACAATCGCCTATGCTCAGGAACATGATATTCCTATCCCCATTACTGCGGCTAGCCCCTATTCCATTGATGAAAACTTGTGGGGGAGGAGCATTGAATGTGGCGTGCTAGAAGATCCCTGGAATGAACCTCCTAAAGATGTCTTTCTGTGGACGAAATCCCCCGAAGAAGCCCCTGATGAACCTAGTTATCTAGAGATTGAATTTGATACCGGCATACCAATAAGCCTTGATGGCGAAAATTTAGATGGGGTTAGGCTTATTCAACGGATTCACGAGTTAGCGGGTGAGCATGGCATAGGCAGGGTTGATCATGTGGAAAACAGACTGGTAGGCATAAAATCAAGGGAGATTTATGAGGCACCAGCAGCCGTAGTGCTGCTTAAAGCTCACCAAGCTTTGGAGGAACTAGTGCTGACAAAGGAGCAGCTCCGTTTTAAGGCAAGAGTGGCTAGCGAATATGCTGACCTTGTTTACAATGGGTTATGGTTTTCTGGGCTTCGTCAGGATTTGGCTGCTTATGTAGCGAGTTCGCAAAGATATGTTACCGGGACAGTGAGGATTAAGTTTTTCAAAGGTAACTGCCAGATAGTGGGCAGAAAATCACCTTACTCACTTTATGATTATAGCCTGGCCACCTATGATAAAGGAGACATTTTTGACCAAAGCGCTTCCCCTGGCTTTATCCACATTTGGGGGCTACCAGTGCGAACTCAGGCAAAGGTGCAGCATCCGAAATCTGACTAAGAGAGAATCTTTTAGAAGTTGAGGACAACATCATGATCAAGCAGAGGCACATATTCTACGGATGGTGGGTAGTGGTGGGAGTGTTCATTATAGGCATGCTCGGACCTTTGGGAAGGTATTGCATGACCGCTTTTCTCCCCTTTATCACGACTGAATTCGGGTGGTCGCGATCAATGATAGGCTTGGCACAAAGTCTCACCTTATGGATGTATGCTCTCTTCGTCCTCCTTTCTGGCTCCATGGTTGACCGAATTGGCAGCCGTAAGACCTTCTTTATCGGCGGCATTGTCACCCTTGCCGGTTGGATACTGCTTTCTACCATGAAGTCACCTTGGCAATTATATCTATATTTCGGAGTACTGATGGCATTAGCGGTTAGCATGACTCATGCTGTTCCTATCCAAGCGACAACCCGCAAATGGTTCAAAAAGCGAGCTGGCTTAGTGGTAGGGATTACCGCTGCTGCTTTCGCTGTAGGCACTTCCATACTCATGCCTTTAATGACTGGAATGGCTGATTCGCATGGTTGGCGTTACACTTCATTAATTTGCGGCGTAAGCTTCAGTGTGGTTATCATGCTGGTTGCTTTTCTCATTGTTCGCGATACTCCTGAGTCTATGGGGTTGTATCCTGACGGCGAAAAAATAGCGCCCTCTTCTGAGAATCCCGCAATTAGCGAAGTATCTTGGACTGTAAAGGAGGCTACCAAAACATCGCAGCTTTGGCTGCTGTTCATCACCTACTCCATGATAGGCATTCCCATCCAAGGTATGTTAGCCTCTCTGGTAGCATGGGGTGTAGATGTCGGTAGCACCAAGGCAAGCGCTGGCCTTTTTATCACAGCTTTAACTATACCATCTATAGCTGGTAAAGTAGGAGGTGGGTGGCTGGGAGATAAATACGGGAAGAGGCAATTAATTTTCATAGGCTCAATAGTTGGAATGCTGGTAATGCTTTACGGATGGCAAGCAGTATATACTCAGAAAAGCTTGATAGTCTTCGCCATCCTTATGGGTATAACCTATGGGCTGCCATTTGCTCTCTTTACTCCTTATCTGGGTGACCTTTTCGGCAGAACTTATGTAGGCTCGCTTTTTGGTCTCGTCACCCTGGGGCACGGACTAATTGGGGGCTGCGGTCCTTTGATTTGGGGTAGGGTTTGCGACGCATTTGGCAGCTATAATATAGCGTGTCTGATATCTGCGATATGTTATGCCATCGCTGCTATAGCCACATTATTTATTCGACCCCTCAAGACTAAAATTTGAGAATTTCTTCTCGGGCAATGCCCAAGGCGTCACATCCTCTTTAAGCACACCAGTGAGAGTGACTCCTAAAGAACTTTGATTCCTCTTCATGATTTTTACCACCCTAGCGAAAACTTACCACAAACTAAATAGCTTTGCCATTAGAAAGTTACTCACGCATTCAGAATGACAATGGGAAAGTTGATATTTTTCTATTATTAAACGCTCTCGGGAATATATTGTTGATTTTTGGTGATGGTGGATATATATTATCTTTCAAAAGGGAGGTATCTGGAAATGACAGAAGTAGAAATTGGTAAGGTGACCGACTTTTTTGCTAAGCCCGTGGTAGCCGGCGTGGAACTAAGCGGTGTATTGAAAATAGGTGATAAGCTTCATATTAAGGGCAGCACTACAGATATGGAACTCGCTATAGAATCCATGCAGATTGACCGAGTGGATATTATTGAGGGCAAGTCTGGCGACCTTGTGGGCATAAAAGTTCCCGATAGGGTAAGGCGAGGGGACAAGGTTTATAAAGTCACTGAATAGATTGCTTCGCTGCTCCTTCGCTACGTTCAGGGTTTCAGCTCGCAATGACACGGAGCAAGTTTGCCATTTCAATAGCGCTTGTTGCGGCGATGAAGCCTTTATTGCCTTCCTTAGTTCCGGCTCTCTGAATAGCCTGCTCCAGGTTATCAGCGGTAATTATACCTTGTATTACCGGTAAGCCAGCATCCAAGCTTACCCTACCAATTCCCCTATTTACCTCGGAGGCCACATATTCAAAATGTGGAGTCCCGCCGCGAATCACGGCACCAAGGCATATCACAGCATCATATTTATTACTCTGTGCCATTTTTTTGCTTATAAGCGGAATTTCCAAACAGCCTGGACACCAAGCAACGTCAATATTCCCTCCATCAACACCATGACGCAACAAAGCATCTTTCGCTCCCTCAAGCAGCCTCGTAGTTATCAATTCATTAAAGCGGGAGACAACTATGCCAAATTTGAGACCCGTTCCCAATAATAGCCCTTCATAACGCTCAGCCATTAATCACCTCCAAACAGAATCAGAAAATTAAAAGTAAAAGATAAAAAGTAAAAATGACAAATTAAAGTGCAAAAAGGGAGTCATTTTTAATTCTTGCTCTGTATTTTTGCATTTTGCATTTTAATCTTTTATTTATCTATTTGGTCTATGCCTAGAAGATGTCCTAACTTTTTTTGCTTGGTTTCCAAATAATGGATATTGTAAGGGTTGGGTGGAGCTATCAGTGACACCGTTTCCACTATCCTAAGCCCATAGCTTTCCAGTCCCACCACCTTTTTGGGGTTATTAGTAAGCAGTCTAATATTATGTAAACCTAAATCTGCCAAAATCTGGGCGCCAATGCCATAATCCCTTAGGTCTGGAGCAAAGCCTAAAGCTATATTTGCCTCTACCGTGTCCATGCCCTGGTCTTGAAGAGCATAGGCGCGGAGTTTATTATGAAACCCGATTCCCCTTCCCTCTTGTCTCATATAAAGGAAAACGCCTCGACCTTCTTCAGCTATGCTTTGCAAAGACATCGCAATCTGCTCACCACAATCACATCTCAAGCTACCAAAGACATCTCCAGTAAGGCATTCACTGTGGACGCGTACTAACACTGGCTCATCACCTGATATATCGCCTTTAACTAAAGCAACATGCTCAGCGGCATCAACAATGCTTTTATAAGCCATGGTGGTAAATTCGCCATACTTGGTAGGTAACCTTGCCTCAGCTACCTTTTGCACCAATTTTTCGTGCCGTCGGCGATAGGCAATCAAATCGGCAATGGTTATAATATTTAAATTATACTTGGATGCCATAAGCTCAAGCTCAGGTAACCTTGCCATAGTGCCATCTTCGTTCATAATTTCACATATGACACCGGCAGGATAGAGTCCAGCCAGCCTAGCTAAGTCAACAATAGCTTCCGTGTGCCCCGCTCTTACCAATACTCCACCTTCTCTGGCTCGAATAGGAAATACATGCCCTGGCTGAACTAAATCACTTGGCTTAGTATTGGGATCGAGCACTGTTTTTATTGTTTGCGCTCGGTCAAAAGCAGAAATGCCAGTAGTTACCTTGTCCTTTGCTTCGATAGATACCGTAAAGGCAGTGGAATGTCGTGAGGTGTTATTTTGGACCATCAGCGGTATTCCTAATTCATCAAGCATTTGCCCAACAATAGGAAAACAAATTAGCCCACGACCATACTGAGCCATGAAGTTTATAGCCTCAGGAGTAGTCTTCTCTGCCGCTATTGCCAAATCTCCTTCATTTTCGCGAGATTCGTCATCAATAATTACGACAAATTTGCCCGCCTTTATATCTTCAATTGCCTCAGGGATAGTAGCTAGCATTATACCTAAAATCAAAAATTAAAAATTAAAGTTAAAACATCAAAATTACAAATCAAAATTCAAAAATTTTCACCTTTGGTCTGTATTTTTGCCTTTTGCATTTTAATCTTTTATTTACTTTTGCCTTTTGATTTTCCTTAGTATTTAGTGCTTCTTTCATTGAATCCGTATTCCTTAAGAAAATCAAGGGTTAAGCCAGATTGCTTCGCTTCCCCTTCGCTACGCTCAGGGCTTCGGCTCACTGCAATGACAGGCAAAAGCCCTTCCACATATTTAGCTATAATATCTGCTTCTAAATTGACCATATCGCCAGGACTTCTATTCCCCAAGGTAGTATGTTTCAGGGTATAGGTTACCAGAGAAACAGTAAAGGAAAAACTATCCAAGTCAACGATAGTAAGGCTAGCACCATCAACAGCGATAAAGCCATTATCTACTATATAAGACATTAGTTTAGCGGGTGCCGCAATCCTTAGAATACGAGCGGTTTCTTCAGGAGCTACCGTTATTATTTCTCCTGTGTCATCGACATGACCCAATACTAAATGGCCACCAAGACGCCCACCCACTACTAGCGCTCTTTCCAGATTTACTCGATCGCCGTAGTGAAGTCCACCGAGATTACTACTGCGTAGTGTCTCAGGCATAACATCAACACTAAAGCTACGCTCACTCAAGGAAGTAACTGTCAGGCAAACACCATTAACAGCTATGCTATTGCCTGCTTTCATTCCTTCAAGCACCTTGTAAGCCTCAAAAGTCAGGTGATTTGAGCTTATTTCCCTAACTACGCCAATCTCTTCAACTATGCCGGTAAACATTTGTTCTTTATTAGCTATCAGCTTGCAGCTTTCAGTTTTCAGCCAACTGCTGAGTGCTGACTGCTTGTATTTGTAATTCCTTCGCGTATCCGCTAACTAATATATCATTGCCGAAACACCTAGTGCTGACTTGACTAAGGTGCAAAGCCTCAGCTACATTATCAACTCCGTTCCCTCCCACTGCACTCTTACCTTCTTTGCCGCCAATGATAATCGGTGAAACAAAAACTAACACCTTATCCACCAAGTGACGGTCAAAAAGTGAGCCAAGGAGCTTGCCCCCTCCTTCCACCAAGATACTGACTATGCCTCGTTGCCCCAACACCTTCAACAATTCCTCAATATCTACTAAGTTTTCCTTACTCGGTAATTCCAGCACTTCAGCACCTGCATGGGTGAATTCCTTTGTTTTTTCTGCGTCAAAAGGTTTCACTACAGCAAGCAAAACTTCCCCTGGTGGCTCAAAAATATGAGCATTCAATGGTACTCTTCCCTTACTATCAACAACTAGACGCAGCGGCTGCATCTTCCTCATGCCTCCCCTGCCACCACAACCTCTAGCAGTGAGGCGGGGATTATCAATGATGACAGTATTCACTCCCACCATTATGGCATCACTAATATAACGCAAGGTATGCACGTATTTCCTTGCTTCTTCGCTAGTTATCCACTTAGAGTCACCGGTTTTAGTAGCAATCTTTCCGTCAAGGCTCATAGCAAATTTAGCGATAACAAAAGGTAAACCCGTAGTAATATGCTTAATATAAGCTTCGTTTATTTCGTAAGCCTCCTGCTGATATGCCCCCACATAGGTCTTAATACCGGCTTCATTTAGCTTGTTTACTCCATGCCCTGAGACCAATGGGTTGGGGTCAAGCAAGGCTATACAGACTTCTGAGATACCAGCATCGATTATAGCTTGGGTGCAAGGTGGAGTACGCCCATAATAGCAGCAAGGCTCCAAGGTAACATACATAGTGGCACCTTGTGCTCTATCCCCGGCCTGATGAAGCGCCATCACTTCAGCATGTTCTGAACCAGCAGGCTGTGTATACCCCATACCCACAGCAACTCCATCTTTAACGATTACAGCCCCTACCGCTGGGTTAGGACTGGTATATCCTGTAGCCAATCTGGCTAAGCGGAGAGCGCATTCCATATAATCTGCAGGGGGCATTAACATTTACTTCACCTTGGTAAAATCCTCATAATATCTAGTAGCTGTAGGTCCACTTTGTCCCTGATATTTACTTCCCAAACCAGTTGAACCATACAACCTTTCTGCAGGAGAAGTCAAGCGTAAGAAAGAAATTTGAACAGAAGCTGGATTCAGAGGCTCGATAACTATCCTGCCCTTAGCAATCTCCTTTTTTATTGTTCGAGCACTAAGCACCATATAATTAGCATTGTAGCACTAGCCTCAGCAAAAGTGCAAAACAAGGTTTCACCCTGAGAAATAAAGTAAGTAGAGACATTGCCACTTATCTTGTATAATAGATGTTGAGGGGATAAAAGTAACTTAAAAACTTGAGGAGGGAATTGAAACTATGGAATTTGCTCTTATTATTGTGGCTCTTCTAGCCTTTCTGGCACTGGCATTCTGGATAAAGAGGAGAAGACTTCGCCGGGTTAGCCTGGAGATTATCGAGCGCTTTCGTGAGCATGGGGCATTAAAAGAGGGGAAGGCGAAGACCTTGGAGCAGGTGGGACTCCATTCCAAGCCTAAGCACCCTTTTATGATGCGTGATGACCAGGTAGAAGCTCTGTCCCTACTTTTGCGACAAGGTATCATTTGCCAGACAGAACAAGGGGAAGATGCCTCAGAGGCGAGATTTTACCTTGATGAGAAAAAATACCCGATGTCATAGCGTCTGTTTAGTTGTCTTATTTGAGCAAGCCTATGAAGAGAGCTTTTAAAATTATTGACCATACTGCCGATGTTGGCATCATTGCTTACGGGACAAATACCAAAGAGCTCTTTTCTAACGCCGCGCTAGCTTTGTTTAGCCTGATTACAGAGCCTGAAAGCATTGAGGAGAAACTGAGCCGTGATTTGGAGGTAGTGAGTGAAAATAGGGATAGCTTACTCATAGAATGGCTTAATGAGCTTATTTACCTCTTTGACGCCGAGCATATCTTGTTCAGTAGATTTGATATTGAAAATTTGAGCTATAATCAGCTTAAAGCTACTTGTTATGGGGAAAGTTTTGACCCTTTAAGGCACAGGATAAAGACAGGGGTAAAAGCAGCCACCTATCATATTCTAAAAGTAGATAAAGATGGCAGCGGCTACAAGGCACAGGTAATCTTCGATGTTTAGGAGTTAAGACATGCCACGATGGCAAGGGCAACTTATCAAGATAGACGATTATCACTGGCAAATTTCCCAGAGCTATAAATCTGGGATGAGAGTCCCTGGCTTAATTTATGCCACCCAAGAAATGTTGGAATCCATAAGCGAGGAGCAAACTCCAGAACAAGTTGCCAATGTTGCCTTCCTCCCCGGCATAGTTAAATTCTCACTGGCTATGCCAGATATCCACTGGGGCTACGGCTTCCCTATAGGTGGAGTGGCTGCGATGAGTGTTAAGGACGGCGTGATTTCCCCGGGTGGAGTAGGTTATGACATTAATTGTGGCGTCAGGTTATTGCGCACCAATCTCCATGAAGCTGAAGTAAGACCTAAGATTAATCAGCTCGTTAAGGAATTATTCGCCAACGTACCATCAGGGTTGGGCTCCGAGGGAAAGATAAAGGTAAGCCGAAAAGAGATGGAACAATTAATGATTAAAGGAGCCCGTTGGGCAGTGGAGCATGGTTTAGGATTCCAGGAAGATCTAGATGTTACTGAAGAAGGTGGCTGTGTGAAAGGTGCTGACCCGGGTAAGATAAGCGACAAAGCGATAAAGAGAGGCATGCCTCAAGCAGGTACACTGGGCTCAGGTAACCACTTCCTTGAGATTCAGATGGTAAAAGAGATTTTTGAACCTTATATAGCCAGTGTCATGGGCATCAATGAAATAGGACAAATATTAGTTTTAATTCACACTGGCTCTCGTGGCTTTGGCCATCAGGTATGCACCGACCATTTGCGTGTTATGGAAGAGGCAGTATTAAAGTATGGAATAAAGCTTCCTGACCGTCAGCTTGCCTGCGCTCCTATAGAATCGCAGGAAGGTAAAGACTACCTAGCCGCTATGGCATGCGCTGCCAATTATGCTTGGAACAACCGTCAATGTATCACTCATTGGGCTAGAGAAAGTTTTTCTAAAGTCTTTGGCAAAAGCGCGGAAGAACTGGGCATGAGGCAGATTTATGATGTTACCCATAACATCGCTAAGATGGAGGAACACATAGTGGATGGTCAGAAGATGAAAGTTTGCGTGCACCGCAAGGGAGCTACCAGGGCTTTCCCGCCAGGGCATAAAGATATTCCTCAATGTTATAAGGAGATAGGGCAACCTGTGCTTATTCCCGGGGATATGGGGCGTTGCTCTTTTGTTGCTGTAGGTACAGAGAAGACTATGGAGGAAAGTTTTGGCTCTACCTGCCATGGTGCCGGCAGAGTGCTTAGTCGCAGTGCTGCTAGAAGAAGCTTGAAGGGCAAAGATGTAGTTCGAGAATTAGAAAGCAGAGGCATCACTGTTAAAGCTGGGGACATTCCTTCACTAGCTGAGGAAGCATCTCAAGCTTATAAGGATGTTACCGAAGTGATGGATGTTGTGCACCAGGCTGGCATTTCTAAGAAAGTGGCTATGGCTGTTCCCGTAGGCGTTATCAAGGGCTAACAGAATGTCATTGCGAGCGAAGCGAAGCAATCCCCAGCCCATAATAAAGCTTCCCTCTCCTCAATTAGAAGGTAAGGTTTCCGTAGAAGAGACAATAGCAAAGCGTAGGTCAGTCCGCAGATATCGTTTAGAGTCACTAACTCTGTCTCAATTAAGCCAAATACTCTGGTCAGCTCAAGGCATTACTGGGGTGGGAAAGATTAGAGCAGCGCCCAGTGCTGGGGCTATTTACCCCCTGGAAATTTTCGCCGTTATTGGCAAACAAGCCATGATTGTCATTGCGAGCGAAGCGAAGCAATCTTCAAGCAGGGAGGATTTGCCGGCTGGTATTTACCATTATGAAATCGATTCCCATTCATTGAGATTGCACCTGCAAGGTGACCTAAGGCTAGATTTAGCCAGAGCAGCCCTGGATCAGGGATTTATTGCCGAAGCCCCTGTAGACATTGTTATTTGCGCTATTTATCCCAGAACTTCCTATACCTATGGCAGACGGGGGGAAAGATATGTTCACATGGAAGTGGGGCATGTGGGGGAAAACATCCACCTCCAGACTGTAGCTCTAGGTTTGGCTACAGTAGAGGTCGGAGCCTTCGACGATGAGGAGGTAAGAAAAGTTCTAGGTTTAGAAGAACAGATTAAGCCCCTTTATATAATGCCTCTTGGCAAAGCACTATAAAGAAAGTAAAAATCGCTAAGAGGGTGTTTAAAAATGTAGTTGCCCAATTTATTGAGCAATAAGAGCCTGATAAAGCAGGCAACCACATACGGATAAATCCTAAGCACAAAATTATGACAAATTCTAAATCCGAAATCATAAACCCTAAACAATATCAAAACAAATTGCCAAAGGCAGAAAGGGGGTGGAGAGGAGGAATTAAATAAGTTCAACTGATTTTGCCCAAAGGGCAAATTTGGCATTTGAATTTGGAATTTTGGATTTAGAGCTTAGATATTGGAATTTCATAACGGAAGGAGGTGGCATGAAAGGTCAAAAGGCACTAAGCAAAAGGGAGCGGTTACTAAGCCACGGCTTTCTTATTGGGGGACTCATCCTACTTAGCGTGGGGCTATCCTTAGATCCAGGCCGTTATATCGGAGGGCTAATCGGCTTAATTATTGCTGGTATCTGGTGCTTTGCTGGCGGCCTTTGCTTCGTATTCAGGGATGCCTTTAGAAAGCTAGGAGCGAAGAAATAACTCAGCGCAACATTAACCATCTTCAAACGGCGCTCTCTAAGCACTATAGGCAATAAGCTCCAGAGCTTGCTTCAAATCTGCAGGCAAGGAGCAAGTAAATTCTCGATATTCATTGGTTGACGGCAAACGGAAGCCAAGACGATAAGCGTGGATAAATTGTCTGTTAATATAAGCTGATTTTGTTCCATAAATCGGATCGCCGACTACAGGATAACCAATGGCTGATAGATGTACTCTGATCTGATGAGTACGTCCAGTTCTAGGGATGACATCGAGTAAAGTGTAATTACTCAGGTACTTTCTAACTTGATACTGGGTACTGGCCTCTTTTCCTGTGGCTACTACTGCCATTCTCTGCCTATTATAGGGGTCCCGCCCAATAGGCGCCTCAATTATCCCCTGCTCTGGGGATAGCTTCCCTCTAACCAGGGCAAGGTAGCCTTTTGTTACAGCATGGGTTTTGAACTGGTTAACTAGATATTGCCGAGCAAAGTCGCTTTTGGCGATGACCATAAGCCCCGATGTATCCTTATCCAGCCTATGGACTATGCCCGGACGTGTTAAGTCGTTGCTTTTACTTAGCTGGGGGCAGTGAGCCAGAAGGGCATTGACTAAGGTATGGCTGGAATGTCCTGGAGCTGGGTGAACAGTTAGCCCCGCGGGCTTATCTATGACTAATATATCTCTATCTTCATAAATTATGGCTAGGGGGATTGGTTCAGCCAAGGGATAGGTAGATAGAGGAGGAAGCTCGATTGTTATCCTATCGATTTCATTTAATCTTTGTCTTGCCTTTGTTCTTTGCTCGTTTACTAGGATATAACCCTGCTCGATTAGTTTTTGTAAGTAAGAGCGAGAAAATTGCGGAAGAGCTTGGGTTAAATATTTATCAAGGCGAATGCCTGGAACAGGCGAACTGAATTGAAGTGTCTTAATCTTTGGTTTTGTGGCCGTGTTCATACCCCTTCCTAAATAGTCCGGCTCGGTAGAAAGAATAAATAAAGATGAAGATGCCCACTGTTATAGCAGCATCAGCAAGATTAAAAGCTGGCCAGTGAAAGAGATTCTGTAGATGGATATCAATGAAATCGGTGACATAACTAAAGCGTAGACGGTCTATTAGATTGCCTACAGCACCACCCAAAATCAAGCCAATGGATACAATGCCTAAAGTGGTAGCCGGAGATAGGTAACGAAGAAAAAACAAGATAATGAGCAAACTAGCTACGGTAACAGTGATAAGAAGAAAGGTCTGGTTGGCAAGTAAACCAAAGGCGGAGCCATAATTTTCAACATGAACCAGATCAAGAAACCCTGGGAGCAACTCTAGTTGAGGTGAATTAGCTCTAACCCACAACTTGCTTAACTGGTCAAGGACAACCACTAAAGCGGCGACACCAAAAGATAATGCCATTTTTGCCTTGGGCAAACTACCTTGTCCCTTTTGCACCCCTTGCCTGACGTGCCTTGCAACTCAAGCATAAGCTTGCTTGAGGCAAAGCCTCAAGGCGAGCTTGTTCTATGGGTTGCCCACAAGAATCACACAATCCATAAGTGCCCGCTTCGTATTTTTGTAAAGCGTGTTCTATCTCAATGAGAGTATCCCTTAACCCTTTTTCAAAGGCTAGCCTCTTCTCTAGCTCAAAAGCCTCGTCTGCCTCCTCTTCCCTTTTGCCAAAAGGACTGCCTTCCCTTCCCTCCGGCAACGGCTGCCCCTGGGCTCTTAGCTGCTGCAATTTTCCCAACAGCTCGGTTTGTTCTTTCTTCAACCTCTCATAGAGTTCAGCAATGTCAGCCACTTCATACCTCCTCTCAAAATATGGTTATAGTTACTCTAAGCTATATCAAGTTTTCAAGCAAATTAAGCTGTCAAAGGCCAGTAATTGCTAATGTGTGGTGATGGTTTTGCTAAAGACATTTCTTACGGCGGGAGGCAAGGCGTCATTATACTTTTCTACGGCTTCACACCTGATTTTGCTAAGTTCTTTTTGCTTTTCCTCAAACTCGATTCTAGAATAAAGCTTCTCAGGGTGCAAGTAAATATCATCCACATGCCTTATCGCTCTCGGCACCTTAAAGCCTGTAGGTGAGTCTATCCAATCTTCGAGCCCCTCTCTTAACAAGGAATCTAATATAGCTACGGTATATTCCAACCTTATATCTTTATATCTCTCTCCTTCGCCTACTCCCCCTGTATTTATCAAATAGTAATTCATATGAGGAAGCCCTTTTAAAATTTCATAGAATATATGTACATGTTCTGCCCTATCGCCGGCTACAAAGGGATCATAAAAAAATTCACTCTTAATTTTTCCCGCTTGGGTGGGGTCACCAGCAGAAGATTCCATTGATTGCCCTAAAATCATAAGCGCTACTGCTTGCTCCAGAGTCAACTTTGATATTGCAGGGATCAATGGTCCTCTGGTGATAAGAACCAAATTGTCAATCTTCTCAACATCAATTTGGGAGCTAGCGTGCATGAAATCTCTTCTCAATATAACAGCTCTTCCGTTTGATGTCTTTTGAAAATTATAAAAATCAAAGTCTCCTTCTTCAGTCACATAAACATTTTCGCATAGAGTGTCCGGCCTTAATAAGCCGTAGAATACCCCAACTTGATTCCCAGGATTTACACCCTCCGTTTTTACAAATACTCCTCCAGCTTCAAAACCATGGAAAGAACCATCTGGCATAAAGGTTCCGCCATCGTCTTGAACGAGCCAAGACTTCTCATTCTCCTTTCTTGCCAGAATCTTGGAGGTTAAGGTTGTCTTTCCATTTGCAGTTAAAGCGAGAAACAACGACCTGATAGTTCTGTAATCCCCATGCGCTGATTGCAGATAGTCCTCCCTACAGCCAGCATGTAAGAAAATCCCACCTCTTTTAGTTTTAGCCATCCAATCCTCCGAGGCGAAAACTCCCTTTTTATATTCACCTATATAGTTGCTGTTCCTGACTATTTTAATAACCCTTCCGTTATCCAGCATGGCTAGCCTTATGGTGATATCTTTCTGGGGGAGTGGCTTGGATTTATTAGCTGCGAAAGCCTCGTCAGCGAACATTAAGATTTCGTATGTTGGCTGTACCACTTCATTTTTTACAGGCACATAAAGATTCTTCCCACCATAGGCGACATGGGCAAATCTTTCAGGAACAATTAACCTCACCGTGGTTCCACTATTTTCATTGCCTACAATCCTATCCACAGAAATCAATCTTTCCCTGGCCAAAGCTTCTTCACATTGAGCCAGCAACTTTTGTTCCCCTTCACCAAAGGGATAGTCAACGCTATTCTCAGTAAACATCGCTGCTCGGGAAGAAGGTTCACTTTCAGCAGCAAAATTTCCATATATCGTTTTCCTAACCCCGGGTTCATTCTCCACAAGTGTTCTCAACTCTTCATCAGAGGGATTGTTTGCTAACCTACGTTCTTCTATTGCCTTCTCTCTGATTCTATCAACAGCGTAGGCAAATTGTTCTAGATTAAATCTTGACATCATTCGCAAATTAAAAGTCAAAGCTCAAAAATACAAACCAAAATTTTGCATTTTCAATTTTGGTTTTGGATTTTTTGTTTACACCTCGCGGAACTCGCCTTCCACCGTGCCCTCTCCCCCTTCTCCCGGCTTTTCACCTCCGGGGGGTTCTCCTCCATGCGGTGGCTGTTGTGGCTGTTGGTAAACAGATGCCCCAACTTTCTGCATGGTCTGTGACAAGTCTTGCATAGCATTACGGATAGTATTTACATCTTTCCCTTGAAGTGCTGACCTCACAGTGGTTATCTTGCCTTCTATTTGCTGCTTCACATCAGCGGGTACCTTATCTCCATAATCACGAAGCGTTTTCTCCGCGGTATAAGCCAAGCTGTCAGCGGAATTGCGTGTCTCCGCCTCTTCTTTGCGTTTGGCATCCTCAGCAGCAGAAACCTCAGCCTCTCGCTTCATCCTTTCCACCTCTTCCTTACTAAGTCCGCTAGAAGCGGTGATAGTAATTTTCTGCTCTTTTCCCGTGCCTTTGTCACGAGCACTGACATTAAGGATGCCATTAGCATCGATATCAAAGGTTACTTCAATCTGAGGCATGCCCCGCGGCGCTGGCAAGATGCCATCAAGCATAAATCGCCCTAAAGTTCGGTTATCAGCCGCCATAGAACGTTCTCCTTGAAGAACATGGATTTCCACGCTTGGTTGGCCATCGCTAGCGGTGCTGAAAATCTGGCTCTTGGAAGTGGGAATGGTGGTATTGCGAGGGATAAGAGATGTAGCTACTGCACCCAGCGTCTCTATACCCAAAGTAAGAGGGGTAACATCGAGGAGAAGAACCTCCCCTACTTCACCCTTAAGGACTCCAGCCTGAATGGCAGCACCTAAAGCTACCGCTTCATCAGGGTTGACTCCCCTGGCGGGCTCTCTGGTGAAGAATTGCCTTAAAGTCTCCTGGACCTTTGGCATCCTCGTTTGACCACCGACTAGAATTACATCGTTGATTTGGCTTGCTGTGAGCCCAGCGTCGCTCAAAGCTTGACGGCAAGGACCAATGCTCCTCTCTATCAGGTCATCTGCTAACTGTTCCAGCTTAGCTCGGGTTAGCATCATGCTGAGGTGCTTGGGGCCGGTGGCATCAGCGGTAATAAAAGGAAGGCTTATCTCTGTTTGAGTTACTGTAGATAGCTCCTTCTTTGCCTTTTCAGCGGCATCCTTTAACCGCTGCAATGCCATTTTGTCTTGCTTTAAATCGATGCCTTGCTCTTTCTTGAACTCATCGCATAGCCAATCCGTAATCCTTTGGTCAATATCATCGCCACCAAGGTGGGTATCCCCATTGGTTGACTTAACCTGAAAAGTGCCTTCGCCTATATCGAGGATAGAAATATCGAATGTGCCACCGCCAAGGTCATAGACAGCAATGGTTTCATCTTTTTTCTTATCCATTCCGTAGGACAGTGATGATGCCGTAGGCTCGTTGATAATACGCAAAACATTAAGTCCGGCGATACTGCCAGCATCCTTGGTTGCATTTCTTTGGCTATCATTAAAATAAGCTGGCACAGTGACCACAGCATCGGTGACCTTTTCGCCAAGATAAGCCTCGGCATCGGTCTTTAGTTTTTGCAATATCATGGCTGATATTTCCTGTGGGCTATACTCCTTACCCCCCATCACCACCCAGCAATCGCCATTGGGAGCTTCAGTAATCTTGTATGGTAAACGCTTTATATCATGCTGAACTGTGGGGTCATTGAACTTACGCCCAATAAGGCGTTTTATGCTAAAGAGAGTATTCTCAGGATTGACCACTGCTTGACGCTTGGCTAACTCGCCTACCAACCTTTCCCCCGTCTTGCCTATTGCCACCACTGAAGGAACAAGATTCCCACCTTCCGAACTAGGTATGATTTTGGGTTCTCCTCCTTCCATTACTGCTACAGCACTCAATGTAGTGCCTAAATCAATGCCCACTGCTCTTTCCATATCTACTCCTCCTTCTCTAATCTACTGAGACTCTTTGAGATTGATAGAAATTCATTGAGATTAATCTCTCAATCTCTACTAATCACAATCAATCTCCTCCTTTTGAGTGCCTTCACCCACTACCACCATGCTGGGACGAATCACTTTGTCCTTCAACTTATAGCCCTTCTGGATTTCCTCCACGACTATTCCCTCTTCCCCTTCTTGACGCATTACTGCTTCATGTAAATGAGGGTCAAACAGCTCTCCTTTAGCCTTAATTTCGCTTAACCCTTGTGCCTCCAGTGCTGCCTTGAGCTTATTATAGCTTAATCTGATGCCATCAATCCAACTGATTTTCGCTAATTGCTGCGGCAATGAAACAAAAGCTCTTTCCAAGTCATCTACAATAGGTAGCAAGTTTAAGATAAAAATACTATTGGCAAATTCAACTATCTCTCCCTTTTCTTGTTCAATGCGCTTCTTATAATTACTAAAATCAGCCTGGCTTCTTTGCCAATTAGCTAAGTATTTCTCCGCTTTTTCCTTCTCCTCAGCTAAGGATTGCCTCAAGGCTTCTATGTCTTCTGTTGGTTCAACTTTTGCTTCAGCTACTTCATCATTAGATAACTTCTCTTCGGTCAATTTTAAGCTCCTTTCATATTACCATTGCGAAGCAATCGAGTTGCTTAGCAACATCGAGAGGTAGTTAAGTGAAGAGATAGCTCTAGCATAGTCCATTCGCTTTGGCCCAAGCACCCCAACAATGCCACTGGCTTTATCCGGTATCCCGTATGGGCTAATTATCAAGCTTAAGCCTTGTAGTGATGGCTCTGGATTTTCCTCACCGATGATTGCTTTTACCACCCCTCTACTAAGTTCTTGGCAAGATATATTTCTGAGCCAATCCTCTCCTTCCAGTATCTCTAAGATGTTAAGCGTTTTAGGGTTATTAGCAAACTCAGGCTGGCTTAGCATCAGACGCAATCCCTCGAGATAAGGCTCGCCATACTCCAATTTATCTTCTGTGCCCATCATATTTGCTAAACATTGGGATACCTGCTTTTCCTCAGAGGAAAGCCCTGCCTTGTTAGCTAAAATCTCGCTGCTGGTCATCCCAGCATAAATGACGGTAAGTTTGTTAGCTACCTTCGTTAACTCGTCCTGTGTAAATCTCCTGCTGAAAGACAAAACTTGCTGCTTAACTTTTGCCCCATATAGAACTGAAATCAGCAAAGCCACGAAATCTTGCAAGGCTACCAAGTCTAGATATTTAAGACGACTGTGAGTTGCTCTGGGCGAGGTTACTATCGCCATATTACGAACGAAGCGCGCCAGAAGCACCGCCGCTAGTCTTAGCCACCGTTCTATTTCCCCGCTCGTTTCTTGAAGTAGGTGATAAATTAAATATTGCTCACCAGGGGGAAGTTCAATATCTTCGCCTATCAATTCCACATAATAGCGGTAAGCCTTGTCCGTAGGTATGCTACCAGCCGAATGATGAGGATGAGTAACGTACCCTTCTTCTTCCAGACACGCTATGTCATTACGAATGGTAGCTGGGCTCACCTCCAATCCATACCTGTCCACAATGGCTTTTGAAGCTACAGGTACTGTTCCAGTAATATAATCTTTAACTATTATTCTAAGAACAGCTTCTCTTCTTCCCTCCAGAATCATTTAGCACTCTCCCTCTTTGATTGCTAACTAACGCTAATTTACCATTTTAAATATAGTCTGTCAATGTGAAGTCGGAAAGAGCATCTGATGTCCCACCTCATTCTTTGGGGTGGTCCACATTACCCAAATTGATGTCTGTTCCAGTAACTTGTTTAGCTCCTCCTTTGAAGATTTGGTGAGGTCGAATTTCCAGGTTACATTGTATTTTTCACTCTCACCGGGGTTTAAGTTAACCCGATTTTTGGTAGGGGGCTCGGCTTCCATCATCCCAAGTCCTTCGTTGGTCGCTGGAGAGAACGCGAAGACCCATACATTATTCGCTGCGGTGGCTGGGAAACAAGCTCCGTTGGTCCCGCTTGCCATGTCTTTGAATATTGGGAGTCCCGAAAATAGGCCACTGTCCCGATGCGGATGAGTTCACTCCACCAATTCTTCCCTATTGTCTTAGCGTGAATGTGGTCAGGAGCAACAAACTCTGTTTCAAATATGTCGTCACCAATGGAACTTGTCTCTTTGATGCGACATGACTGGACATTGGCTGTAACAGTGTATGCCTTGGCTACTGTCTTCTCCGAATCCAAGCCCTTGGTGCAGCCAACCATTGGCATTATTAGAAGGATAGCCATACCTATTAGCAAACATTTCTGTATGTTCATCTTATTGCCTCCTCTTTTTGTTCTAATAGCTTTTCAACTTGGTTGATAGGCACAATAAAGCTTTCCTGTGTTTCGACATTAACGGCCACCATGACGCCAACTACCTCTCCTTCAGCATTAAATAGCGGCCCTCCTGCTGTGCCCGGCCAACCGCCATTATTAAGTTTGATTGTGGAAGAACCGAAGTCAGGCAATTTATAATCAAGGTCTAGAACCTCTGCCCCTATCTCCACATAATGAACGGGTACACAGCTTGCAACCCGCACATAATCGCCCACTTTTAGCTCTGAAGCGTCTCCCAGGGTCGCCGCAGTCAACCCTTTTGTCTCTATCTTAAGCAAGACAAGCTCTGTGGCTTTATCGGTCTTAACCACAGAGGCAGGAAAGGTTCGCCCGTCGGACAGAATCACCTCTATCTGCTCAGCCTCTAAAATACTCCCTAAAAAAGTAACAATATAACCATCCGAATTTACGATGAACCCCGAACTTAGCCCACACTTGTTCCCTTTATACTTACTTTGTACTATTGCCACTATCTCTTTACCCTCCTCCCTCTTTTTCCCATGCGGGATTGATTGGGAAAAAGACGCTCCTTCCTCTCCGCTCCATCTAATTAAAATACTCGTCCCCTTGAGAAGCTCAGATAACTCTTCCTTTGAAGACCCAGTTATATCGTATTCCCAGGTAATATTGTAGGTTTTACTTTCGCCTGGCTCGAGATCAATGGGAGGAGGTGTGGATGGTTCGGCTTCTATATATTTTCGCATCCAAGGCTGCTCCATTTCTTCATTAGTTGCTCGGGTAATTGCATACAAGCGCACACTTCTAGCTAAACCATAGCCCATATTAGTGATGGTCATATGGTAGTGTATTTGCTGGTGCTTTGGGTCTTCGCCACTAATAGACTGTGAGCCATCCCAAACCAAATGCACTCCAGTGCCTGCCTGAATCTGCGGCGACTCGATCTTAATAGGTTCATTGAAATCATAGTACTTACTTAAGGAACTTTGGGTAGCCCATTTCTCCTCACCCAGGGGAGTTTGCCAAGCTTGCTTTATTTGCCAAATGAGGTAGTCCTCTTTGCCTATCCATATTTCAACTTCTATCTCCAGTTGCCGTTGCCGATCCAATCCCTTGAGTATATCCTTATACTTTGGCATTGAAGGAGCTAACTTCGCTTTCTGCTCCTCTACTATCTTGCCCATGTCGACCTTTGCTCGGTAGTGAAGGCAATCCACACCCTCGACTCTCTCATCTTGCAATTCTTCCAAATTTGTTAGTGCGTCAAGCAATAGAAGTGTCTGCTTAGGTTCAGACACAGTTATACCATATCCATTACTAGGCCGAGGATTCAACCCCCATTGAGTCCACTTTGAATCCCAATAATGCCGAGAATACTGTTTGTCACCGATAGTGATGAACTCGTCTTTGCCCCGATCTTCACTCCAGCACATCGTGCAATGAACGCGATTGGGAGCAACAATCTCCATTTCAAAGGTAGATTCCGGCGATAGTCCTACTCCCAGTTCAGGGGGAATTATAGCTGAACCTTCTACGCGGTATGACTGCAATTCGCTGGCGGCAGCGTATGCCTTGGCTATAACCTCCTCCGAACTCGGCCCTTTAGTGCACCCGATGACCGGTATCATCAAGAGAATCGCTATGCCAATTAGCAAATGTTTCTGTATTTTCATCTTTGGCCTCCTAATTACAATATGTATTGCTTCTGCTAGATAGGTAATCTATTCCACTCCTCCAACAC
>Ga0209121_10001694_pt1 | contig 23077 bp, 12 predicted proteins | sample Cruoilmetagenom3_FD_187292 | JGI IMG/M metagenome (GOLD analysis project Ga0209121, IMG submission 187292) | Oil polluted marine microbial communities from Coal Oil Point, Santa Barbara, California, USA - Sample 3 (SPAdes) (version 2) | ecosystem: Environmental > Aquatic > Marine > Oil seeps ... | reverse complement strand
CCATCTCTTGCTTGCAAAAGCTTTGGGAGCGGGAAAAATCATTACAACGGATGTAAGTGAGTATCGACTCCAAATGGCACGCAGTTTCGGAGCAGACGCAGCAATAGAAGCCCACGAAGATATCTCAGCGCAATTCTTAAAAATAAATAACAACAGGCTTGCCGATCTCGTAATCGTCTGTACCGGCGCTCCAGCCGCTTTTCATCAATCGCTGAAACTGGTAGACCGTGGAGGTACCGTTTTATGCTTTGCAACTACAGAACCGGATATCGAGTTATCTGTCCCGCTTAATGAATTCTGGCGAAACGAAATAAAGTTAATGCCCTCCTACGGCAACAGTCCCCTGGATGCTATTGAAGCAATAGAACTTATCCGGGCAGGTCGTGTGCCTGTCAAAAAGATGATTACCCATCGATTGAGCCTGGGGGAAGCCGGGCTTGGGTTCCAGCTTGTTGACGGAGGAAAGGAATCGATGAAAGTGATCATTGAACCGCACCGCAAGGACTGAGCAACGAGAAAGGAGATTTAAATGTTTGATTACTTACTTACTGGAAAACAGATCAAAATAAGAGACGAAGTGCGTGACCTGGTCAAGTGGGTGCCGCGTCAGATGATTCTCGATATGGACAAGGACGAGATCAAGTTTCCAAAAGAGTTTCTTCAGGAAGCCGGCCGGCGCAATCTGATGGGGTGTCGCTTTCCCAAAAAGTGGGGCGGCAGGGATATGGACTGGGTTACAAGTTGTATGATCGTTGACGAAGTTGGAGTACTCGGTTATGAATTCGCCTGTGTCTTCGGCGTTGGAGCCGAACTCGTGTGCGATGCCATCATTCTTCATGGCACAGATGAGCAGAAAGAGAAATATGTAAAACCCGTTCTTAAAGGTGAGCTCTTCGCCGCTGAATGTTTGACCGAACCGAGAGGCGGATCTGACTTTTTCGGCGCTACTACCATTGCAGAAGATAAGGGTGATTATTTCCTTCTCAATGGGCAGAAACGTTTCATTGTCGGGGGTGAAGGTGCGGACTGTTTTCTGGTTTATGCCCGTACGAATACCGCCACCAACGCCAGGCCCCAGGAATCAATGACTGCCTTTATTGTTGACCGCGGTCCAGGTGTGGAAACCAAATATCAATACGGTCTTATGGGCTGCAGAGGTGGCGGAACAGCGCATCTTGTTTTTAAGGATGTAAGGGTGCCCAAAGAAAATGTAATTGGTGAAATTAATGGCGGTGGCAAAATCTTTTACACAATGATGATCCCGGAACGTTTGCTGACAGCCGCCATGACAATCGGATCCGCACAGCCCGCAGTCGATATCGCTACTAACTATACCTCACGGCGAAAGGCCTTTGGCCAGGTCATAAACAGATTTCAGGGCGTAAGTTTTCAGGTGGCAGATGCAGTCACGCTTCTTGATGCATCACGCTCACTGGTTTATGCAACGGCCCGCGCCGTAGATGAAAAGGTTGATCCAGGTCGCATTCGTCGAATGATATCTGAATGCAGGAAGTTTGTTTCCGAATCGTGTCAGAAGGCTGTTCATAATTCCATGCAGGTTGTAGGCGGGATTGGCTATACCAACATACTCCCGATTGAGCGTATTCACCGGGATTTGCGGTTGTCTTCCATCTGGACAGGTACAAATGAAGTGATGGACATGATAGTTGCCCATGAGTGGTACCGGGAATTTCTTAAATTAAAGGAAACCCGCGCACGTGACTTTGAGGCCGATGCCGAAGAAGCATTTGCCGAAGATCAAAAAATATACGAATAATCGGGGGAACGGGACGTCATTTGCCAGGCATCAATGTCTTTCGTCAGGTTCCCATTGCTCCCTAACTGCGAACCTTGAACCTGACAACCTGAGTAGTTACAACTTGAATTTATTTAAAGATAAAATCGGAATCCACAGATATGTTGATAAGCCTGTTGATAGATATGTTAATAAGATTTGTAAATCCCTTATAACCTCAACTTTATACCTATTTGCCTACAATTTATGCAATATATATAGTTAGTGATTTCGAGTAGTTAGCAATTTCCTTCAGAAATTTAGCAGGTTATGACACGCTGACACATTTTCTTTTAGAGATATCAACAACATAGTGAAAAGTGAAAGAAAAACAAGGACTTCATCCAGTGTAAAATGTTCCCCTGATTTTGTGGCAGAGGCACAAAACTCATTTGGCTTGCTGCAGATCCGCCTGTCGATCCAGTGAAGGAATGAGAAACAGATCAATCAACCACCCGACACCGAAAAGTCCGAAGGTGAAAAAATAAATGGTTCCCGAGATCGGTTTGCCAAAGTAGAAACGGTGGGAACCAGTAAACCCAAAAAGCCATAAAATATAACCTATCGATTTAAAGTGCGTGTTATCAGTACAATTCACAAGTACCTCTCACTTGGATGTTATATGTTTGAGACTGTTCAATAATTAATATTCGGCACAGGGTTGATCTTCCCGGTTTTGACAATCAAAGATAATGTCCCGGGTGAGAACGATATCATGCTCAATGGCACAGAGAGCAGAGGGAGACAGCAGATTTTTGCATCAAACATAGCTTCAAAGTGTGCAATGTCCCCGCTTTTCCTAACAGTCCTCATCTAAGGGAAATTAACGAGGATTTAAGTAACTTAATGTTCAAGGCACGCTTTAAGACGGTTCGCTTCGGGTTTGAAACGTCGAGTGTAAAGGTGGACAACTCACTTACAAAATGTACATGGAATTAAAGAAGCTGACAAGAAAGTTGTAATCGAACTTAGGCAGGCTTAGAAACAAGCATAACGTTACTAATTTCGGAGGAGGGAAAATAAAGGGCAGGTAAAACCTGCCCTTTATGAAGCTAAATTAAATTACTTTGCATATCCAATATCTTTTAGCGCCCTATCTATCTCCGTTAATACCTCGGGATCTTCGATAGTAGATGGAGTGGTATATGGTTTGCTGTCTGCAATCTTGCGCATAGTAGAACGCAAGACCTTGCCACTCCTGGTCTTTGGTAAACGCGGTATCACGCAGACCCGGTTCAGACACGCAATTGCGCCCAGTTCAGAGCGGATCATTCCCACCACCTCTTTTTGCACATCTTCAGGTTTCCTGTCCTTGCCTGCCTTCATCACAGCAAAACCAACAGGAACTTGTCCCTTTAGTGAATCTTCAACCCCTACTACCGCGCACTCTGCAATATCAGGATGCGTTGATAGAATTTCTTCCATGCCACCTGTTGAAAGTCTGTGACCGGCTACATTTATGACATCATCTATCCTCCCCATGATAAATAAATATCCGTCCTTATCTATAAACCCGCCATCTCCTGTTACATAATAGCCTTCAAATTCCTTTAGATAAGAATCGACATAGTGTTCATCCTTTTGCCACAAGGTAGTTAAACAACATGGGGGCAACGGCAGTTTTACAGCTATTATTCCTTCTTTATTGGGGCCTAACTCCCGGCCGCTTTCATCCAAAATCTGTATATTATATCCAGGGGCAGGCTTTGTAGGAGAACCTGGTTTTAGAGGTAGCTCCTCTATACCCATACAATTTGCAGCAATTGCCCAACCGGTCTCTGTCTGCCACCAGTGATCGACAACCGGAACGTGCAACAGATCGCCTGCCCAGTGATATGTATCCGGATCTAAGCGTTCACCTGCAAGAAACAAATATTTTAACGAAGGGATATCATAGTTCTTAAGATAATTTCCATCCGGATCCTCTTTTTTTATTGCCCTGATGGCTGTAGGAGCAGTAAATAACACTTTTACGTTGTGTTGTGATATGACCCTCCAGAATGCACCTGGATCCGGTGTTCCTATAGGCTTCCCTTCATACAAAACAGTTGTGCAACCATAGAGTAACGGTGCATAAACAATATATGAGTGTCCTACTACCCATCCTACATCTGATGCCGCCCAGTACACATCTCCCGGTTCTACACCATAGATATATTTCATGCTCCATTTTAATGCTACTGCATGTCCACCATTGTCTCTCACTACACCCTTGGGAATCCCGGTTGTGCCGGATGTATAGAGTATATACAGAGGGTCCGTCGCCGCCACAGTGGTGCAGCCCACGGGAGATGCATCTTTCATAACAGTGTGCCAGTCAAGGTCCCTGCCTTCAAGGAGGGGCGCGGTTACCTGAGGTCTCTGGAATATTATGCATTTTTCAGGTTTGTGTGTAGAAAGATCTATGGCCTTATCAAGAAGAGGCTTGTATGGTATGGACCCCCTCGGTTCTATTCCGCATGATGCTGAAATCACCACCTTTGGTTTTGCATCTTCAATTCTTATTGCGAGTTCATTGGGTGCAAATCCACCAAATACAACGGAGTGGATAGCGCCGATTCTTGCACACGCAAGTATGGCTGTCACAGCCTGGGGAATCATGGGCATATAAGTTATGACCCTGTCTCCTTTTTTTACTCCGAGAGATGTCAATACCCCGGCACACTTTGACACTTCATCCAGCAATTCCCTGTAGGTGATCTTTTGAATGGTATCGGTTACAGGACTATCATAGATAATAGCGGTTTGCTCACCCCTGCCGTTTTCCACATGGTAGTCAAGCGCATTGTAACATGTATTCATCCGGCCACCAGGAAACCACTTGTAGAAAGGCACACGACTATCATCTAAAACCTTGTCCCATTTCTTGTCCCATTGCACTGCCTCGGCAGCTTCACCCCAAAACTTGTCCCTGTCTTCAACAGAAAGCTTGTAAGCTTCATCAAAAGAATTGTACATTTTATTGCAACTCCCTCCTTTAATTTTTTCTATGCTTAATTTGTTAAGCTATAATAATTCTTTTGTTATTGTCAATACTTTTTTCTTTACGCTCAGGTTGACCTTGACAGAGGGATAGCGCGGCTTAGGGACAACGAAAAATAAGGAGGCACGAGCAAGATTGTTGACATTCGTAAGGCCTGGGGTACTGCCTGCAGAAAAGCCGAAATCGGCACGAGGTTATTTCATGATTTCAGGCGGACAGCCATCAGAAACATAGTGAGGTCAGGAACATCTGAAAAGATTGTAATGGAGGCGCCAGGGCATAAAACAAAGTCTGTCTTTGAGCGGTATAACATTGTAAATGAGGAAAACTTGCAGATGGCCTCAAGAAAGCAATATCAATACCTTGAGGCGCAAAATGGTTACAATCAAGGAGTTCCCCACAAAAAAAGAGGTCAGCCATGGCAGCTAACCCCTTAATTTTACTGGCACGCCTGCAGGGATTCGAACCCGGGACCTACGGATTAGAAGTCCGTTGCTCTATCCAGCTGAGCTACAGGCGCGCAATCCCAAAAGTGAGGTATGTTATAGAGTCACTAGCAGGTTTTGTCAAGACTAAATGAACATCGCACGCCCAACATCGAATGTTGAATGGGAAAAGATGAAGAAAAAGCCGTTAAATGTTCGGTATTGGGTATTTGTTTTTCATTCGATTTACACTACCTGACATAACCGGCTATCCCGTCATATTTATATCCATTATCAGTATAATTCTCTCCTTTTAAATTAGTTGAATACGAATAAGTTCCCGTAGCCGGTTTATACCATCGATAAAGTTCTCTTGTTTTCGAAAGCCTGGAAGTGGCTATATTTCCGACAGAACCCTCAAAAATATATCCACTTAGCGATTTTCCTCCTCCACTCCTGTCATAGGAGTAAAAATGCGTCATCTTCGATGGATTATACCACCTGTAGAATTCCGTCGTTCCACGAGTATCTCTCCTGAAAAGTCTGAAAGCAATTTTCCCATTCTTGTAACTCTGCAAAATGTCGGGGGTTTCAGACTCGGGACTTGCCGTAAATAAACAATCCAACCCTTTCATATACCTATAAATATTTATAATATTAGGAGACTTAGACTCAGATATCTTAAACGATACTTCAACAATCTCATTTCCTCCATTTGACGAAAATATTATATTCTCACCGTAGTTCCCAGATTTAAGATTTCCAGTATTAATTATAACATTGGCATAATCTGTTTCTTTGGTGGTAGTACCGTTGCCGGGATATATCTTTATCCAGTTTTTCCCCCTTTTCATTAAGTCATCACCATAGATTCTCATACCTTCGATAACAACATTTCCCCCACTACAAACCAGATTAAGTATATGAGGTCCTTTCTTGAGATCCCCTGCTACTGTAAATTCAGCGCGTCCCCTTTTCTCAGAATTGCAGTTAATTTTTCCTGCAAAGCGATTATCAATAAAAGCATTGATTATTCCACCACCTAAATCCCTCCACACAAACACGACTATCCCTGTTCCAGAAAAGGCTTTTTTAAGACTGTTACTCTCGCCGTCACTTGAGGGATAACCATCATCTTCTAACCACTTGCCTGAGATAAAAACAGAATCTTTGAGATGATCCGGTATCCTGTAAATTTCTTTATTAAGAATATTTTTATTAAAAAGAGAAAGATATCTTCCTCCCGGAAAATTTATACCGGTAAATATCTTTCTGTTTTTCCGAAGCCTGGTCTTCCATTTAAGAATACCTTTACCTGAATTGTTAATTTTTATTTTTTTCATCAATTTCTTGCCGGCTTCAACGATTCCTAAATCAATCCCAAGTGGATCCACTGCTAGACGAGGTCTGGATCCTACTTTTGAAACCGTAAAATAAAGAAAGACATGCCTCGTGCCACCATTAGAGTATAACGTTATCATTTCCCTGTAAGTACCTAACGCTAAAGACTTATTATAGGTTACAGAACCCGACATCGTTTCGAGTTTTATCTTAACCGGATATACTTCTCTGTATGGATTGATTTCTTCACCTCTGCCAATTAAAGATTTCACACAAATTCGGATATAACGAGGAGATTTACTCAATATACCGTTTAATTCCGTTTCCTCAGGTGAAATCCATCCTTCAGGTCCATTGGTTGACCACTTAAGGGTTTCAGATCCAACATTTTTCAGCGAGAAGGCGCTCCTTGAACTTTCACCCGGTCCAATGTCTCCGAGATTAATCTCTCTTGGTGATATGAATAGAACAGGTTCGGAAATGAACTCCTCAATATTTACAATGGCTATATTACTTGTCACATCTCCTCTGATTTTTTTGATTTCCACCTGTCCGGTCTTTTCAGCAACAAAAACGGGTTTGTTGTATAAAAAAGAACCTATGGAAGGATCGGATATAACCCATTGACCTTCCGCAGTGCTGGAAAGATTTGTTCTACTCTCATCAGACCATATACCTGTTGCTCTGAATGTTCTTCTCTGACCAACACGTATTGTTATTGAAACGGGATTTATTGAGATCGATTGTAGAGAGACAACCTTAATAGAAACATCAACCCTGCTCTCTCCCCCGTTGGACCTGACGATAATGGAACTTTCATAATTTCCTTCCGGAAGGTCTATGGTATAAGCCGTAAAATAAATCTTTGTCTTCTCTCGCTTGAAAAGCGCTTCGGGCCGATGTTTCCTTTTAGCCTTCCAATCTTCATAAGAATCCGATTTTCCTGTTGAGAGGATCGTTTCACGATCCATAGTCTTCAGCCACCGGTTGTATGCATCAAGAGAAGTATCACCCTTCGGTACGAGCCATGTGCTATCACTGACAATTTCCCAATTTAGTTCCTCCTTGCCAATATTCTTGACAGATATGTAAAAATCCCTGCTTGTATTCTTTTCCACATTACCAAGATCAATCTTTAGTGGCGTTACCTGTAAAACAGGTCCCACGGCTTTTTCCCCTGACGAAATACCAATTTGAGCGGTAACACTAGAAAAATGGCAAAATAACAGGATAAGAAAAACAAATATTATTGAAATACTATTGACTGCTTTCTTCATCAATCACGACCTGTTGCAAAATAGATGGACTCGTAAAAAGTCGAAATATACACAATTTTGTCACTCCCGTGAAACCTGTCCTCGACCTGATCGGGGAACGGGAATCCAGTGTTTTTAAGTAGTTATGTGCCTCTGGATTCCCGCCTACGCGGGAATGACAGACTTTTTACGAAAGCATCAAAATAAAATTATTTTAAATATATTAAGCAAATATTACAAGAAGACAATCATGTCAATGTCAAGATTTGATATTTTTCATTTTATATGAAAAGACTTGACACTTTACAACTAACCAATATATTTTGCGCCCTATTATCTCTGGCTTCCTTGTTTATATCTTTAACCGGAAACAATGAGAACAAAATATGGATAAAGAAAATCTCAGATACTGGCTTGCGTTAAGACTCATAGAAAACATAGGCAGTGTGGGCTTTAAAAATTTGATCCAGGTCTTTGGTTCAGCGCAGGCCGTTTTCAATGCACCGGAGAGTAATCTTGCAAGGGTTGCCCAAATTACGGGCAAGACGGCACACAGGATAAAGAAATTTCACGAATGGCAAGCAGTTGACAAAGAACTTGAGCTGGTTGACAGACATAATGTCTCTATCGTCACGCTAAAAGATCCCTCATATCCAAAAGCGCTTTTAAACATATACGATCCTCCACCGCTTCTGTATGTAAAAGGAACTCTGGTTAAAGAAGATATAAATGTTGCGGTTATCGGCTCGAGAATGGCAAGTACCTATGGAAAATTTATGACGGAAAGACTCAGCCGGGAGCTGGCTCTAAACGGTGTTACTGTTGTAAGCGGAATGGCAAGGGGAGTAGATTCGGCCGCTCATACGGGGGCTATTGCCGGCGGTGGGAGAACAATCGCGGTACTGGGATCGGGCATTGACGTGATTTACCCACCGGAAAACAAGAAACTGTTTGAGAAAATATCTGCCAATGGAGCGGTAATCACGGAATTTCCCTTTAATACACCACCAAAGGGAGCAAATTTCCCGGCAAGAAACAGGATTATCAGCGGAATATCTTTCGGTGTAGTTATTGTTGAAGCGAATGAAAAGAGTGGCTCTCTTATAACCGCAAGACTCGGACTTGAGCAGGGCAAGGAAATATTTGCCGTACCGGGCAGTATCGATTCACCCGGGTCAAAAGGAACACACAAGCTGTTAAAAGATGGGGCAAAACTTGTAGAAAGTGTGTACGACATCTTGGAAGAGATTCTTCCTCTCGCAGTTATAAGCAAGCAGGACAGGAAACCGGGAGAAAAACGACGAGAAGAGCCTGAAGTCCAAAGTACAAAATTATCCGGCCGTCCAAGTATTGATAACTTACGCACTGAGGAGGCAACTATACTAAAGCTGATAGGTAATAGACCGGTTTATATAGACAATATAATTACAGATAGCGGTTATCAGTCAGGTGAGGCACTGAGCATTCTCCTGTCTCTGGAACTTAAGGGGTATATTGAGCAACTGCCGGGTAAGAGATTTATCATTAAGAAATAAGCGTCATTTGTAAGAATGCACAGCGGCATTCATTTAAGTTAACGACATTCATTTAAGGAGTAAATATGTCTGATTCTCTAATTATTGTGGAATCACCGACAAAGGTGAAGACAATCAAAAAATATATAGGTTCCAACTTTGACGTAAAGGCCTCTGTAGGACATGTTAAAGATCTTCCCAAAAGTAAATTAGGCATTGACGTGGAAAATCAATTTCAACCTACCTATGAAGTCATCAAAGAAAAGAAAAAGATTGTTTCCGAACTGAAAAAATCAGCGAAAAAAGCAACCAACATATATCTTGCTTCAGACCCTGACAGGGAAGGAGAAGCAATTGCATGGCATATTGCTGAGGAAATAGACACAGTGGGAAAGAATGTGTATCGCGTCCTTTTTAATGATCTGACAAAAAATACCATAATCAACGCCCTTAAGAACCCGCTACAGCTTGAAAGCAATAAATACGAAGCACAGCAGACACGAAGGATTCTGGATAGACTTGTGGGATATCAGATCAGCCCGATACTCTGGGACAAGGTAAAAAGGGGGTTAAGCGCGGGACGTGTTCAGTCGGTAGCTGTAAAAATTATCTGCGACAGGGAAGAAGAAATTCAAAAGTTTGTTTCCGAAGAATATTGGAATATTACGGTCATCATGGAGGGTTCTAATCCGCCCCCCTTCGAGGCGCGTCTCATCAAAATAGATGGTAAAAAAGCAAAAATAGAAAATGAGAACCAGGTTAAAGATATACTCAAAAACCTGGATGGTGTTTCTTTTGTTGCCGATAAGGTTGAGAAAAAAGAGACAAAGAGATATTCCCCTCCTCCATTTACAACAAGCAAGCTACAGCAGGAGGCATCAAGAAAACTTCGTTTTTCAGCAAAGAAGACCATGAGTGTTGCCCAAAAACTTTATGAAGGAGTAGAACTGGGACTAGAAGGCCATGTGGGACTCATCACATACATGAGAACCGATTCTGTCCGGATCGCGTCCGAGGCGATAGATGAAGCAAGAAAATACATAAATGATAATTTTGGCAAGAAACATCTGCCGGATAAGGCCAGGATATTTAAATCATCCAAGTCCTCACAGGACGCGCACGAGGCAATAAGACCGGCGTCGGCTACTTATAACCCGAAGGATGTGAAACGACACCTTACAAATGATGAATTTCGCCTCTACCAGCTTATATGGAATCGTTTTGTGGCAAGCCAGATGAACCCGGCTATATTTGATATAACCACGATTGATATCACTGCAGGCAAGTATCTTTTCCGGGCTCAGGGTTCGGTTATGAAGTTCCCCGGATTTACCATCCTGTACACGGAAAGCAAAGAGACAAGTAATGATGAAGACGAAATCGGGAAAATTCTACCAGCTGTTTCTCAGGACGAAAAACTTTCCCTTGTCTCAATAAATCCACAGCAGAGTTTTACTCAACCCCCTCCCAGATTTTCTGAGGCTACACTCGTCAAAGAACTTGAGGAAAACGGCATAGGAAGACCGAGCACTTACGCTGCCATCTTAAGTACGATCCGGGACAGAGATTACACAAGGCTGGAAAAAGGCAGGTTCCATCCAACCGAGCTCGGAACCCTGGTTAATGGCCTTTTAGTGAGTAATTTCGAAAGAATAGTGGATGTTGAATTCACCGCATCTATGGAAGAAAAGCTGGATTTGATCGAAGAAGGAAAACTGACAAGATATGAAACACTGAAGAATTTTTACACGCCTTTCGAAGGAGAACTTGTAAAGGCTACAAAAGAAATGAAAAATGTCAAGGGGGAGGAAATACCAACCGACATTATCTGTGATAAATGCGGAAGCTCTATGGTAATCAAATGGGGCAAAAATGGAAAGTTCCTCGCCTGCTCCAACTATCCTCAATGTAAAAACACAAGCAATTTTACACAGAATGACAACGGAGAAATCAGCAAGACCAGGGATGACACAACTGATGTTATCTGTGACAAATGCGGCAGGAACATGGTTATCAAACAGGGGAAATTCGGAAGGTTTCTCGGATGCTCCGGGTATCCGGAATGTAAAAATACGAAGCCTCTCGATACAGGCATTAAATGTCCGGAAGAAAATTGTAGTGGAGTTCTCTGTGAAAGAAGGACAAAAAAAGGGAAAATATTTTTTAGCTGTTCAAACTATCCGGAATGTACCTATGCCATCTGGGATAAACCCGTTGCCGAAAAATGCCCGCAATGCGGGTTTCCCTTCCTCGTAGAAAAATACTACCGCGGAAAGGGAATCATAAAGACTTGCCCGAACAAAGAGTGCGGGTACAAAGAGTAACCAATGCCGAATGACAAAGCTCAAATGTCAAATGAAGTCCAACACATTAAACCCGAAACCCGAAACCCGGAACTCGAAACTCGAAACTCGAAACCCGTTACAATAATCGGTGGTGGTCTTGCCGGATGTGAAGCTGCATGGCAATTATTGAAAAGGGGAAGGCAGGCATCTCTTTATGAAATGAAACCGCGAGTATTTTCACCCGCCCATAAATCCCCACTCCTTGCCGAACTTGTATGCAGCAATTCCTTTCGTTCCAACAGCATAGAAAACGCAGTAGGCCTCCTGAAAGAAGAGATGCGTCTTATGGGATCTCTCATCATGGAGTCGGCTGATATTACATCAGTACCGGCAGGAAGAGCCCTTGCCGTTGACAGGATTCTCTTTTCCCAATACATAGAAGATAAATTCATATCGTGTAACGGTTTGACAATAATTCGCAAGGAAATTACCGAAATCCCACAAGACCAAATCGTTATCATCGCCACCGGGCCTCTTACCTCCGATGCAGCGGCAAAGAGCATATCCGGGATCACGGGAAGTGAACATCTTTATTTTTACGATGCTATTTCACCTATCGTCGATGGTGAATCTATTGACTATAGCAAGGTTTTTAAAGCATCGAGATATGATGATACCGGAGATGGGGATTACTTGAACTGCCCCATGACACAATCAGAATATGAGCAGTTCTGGACGGAATTAATGGATGGTACAGAGGTTTCTCTGAAAAACTTTGAAAATAAAAAATATTTTGAAGGATGCCTCCCCATTGAAATACTCGGAAGACGAGGAATGAAAACTCTCCTTTTCGGACCAATGAAACCGGTAGGTCTTGTTGATCCAAAGACCGGCAAGAGACCATATGCGGTGGTCCAGCTTCGTCAGGAAAATAAAACCTCTACTCTCTATAATATGGTTGGTTTTCAGACAAAATTGACCTGGCCCGAGCAGAAGCGTATCTTTCAGCTCATACCGGGGCTTAAAAAGGCGGATTTCTTCAGATACGGCAGTATTCATCGAAACACATTTATTAATTCCCCTGCCCTTCTCAGAAATACCCTCCAATCGCGTTCACATGACAATATGTTTTTTGCAGGACAAATCACCGGTGTTGAGGGTTATGTGGAATCCGCGGCCATGGGACTCCTGGCAGGGGTGAATGTTGACCGTTATCTTTCCGGGAAAGAACTGATACCGCCCCCTGAAACCACTGCTCTCGGTGCACTTGTGCATCATATTACAAACACGGACCAGAAAACCTTTCAACCGATGAATGTCAACTTCGGCATTTTCCCGCCTCTTCAAGAAAAAGTCCCCAAAAAAGGAAGAGGGAAACATTACACTGAACGATCATTTTCAGATCTGGAAAAATGGAAGCATAAAATAAAATGATTTTTCCCCTTTTTGGTTGAATGCCCCGGATCTTTTATGTGACGGAACACAAGACGACAAAGTTGTAAAAAGTCCCAAAAACGTCATGCCGGGCTTGATAAGCCTGCCCGTACTTGATACTGGGGCATCCAGAACATATTGAATTTACCGGATTCCGGCCTCCGACGGAATGACGAAAAATAAGGAGGCAGTTAATATGCAATTGATCGAATGGGAGGTAAATGAAGATGGCTAAAATCCAGAAGATGCTGAAAGACGCAGGGCGAATAAGGATACAACTGCTGTAAAAATAAAGGCACAAAGGGAGAGTCCCTGGCCTTTGGGCTATTTTGAGTAATCTATGAAATCTGCGAAATCTGTGTACTGAACATTGTCATGGAGAAACGATGGAAGTAAGTATTTCTGATTTAACCTGGGATCAGTTTATCTATCCCCGAGCAGGGAAGAGCGACAAGACCATCAGAGCTTATGTTGAATCCCTTGCGATGGGCGCACAATTTCCGCCGATCAAGATTCAACGGGTCTTCAACTATACAGGTGACGATGAAACCACAGAAGCAACCATAATCCTGGACGGCATCCACCGCTGGCATGTCTTTAAGGAAAGGGGAATCAAGGAGATTCCCGCAGTTGAATGGAAAGACACACCCATCGATTACGAGAAAAACAGAGTAGCCCTTCTCCTCGAATCGGCCCGATGTAATACCAGCCATGGCGATCGCCTGAGCGCTTCCGACAAGAAACGCGTTGCCCGTGATATCGCATCGACAGACCCGGAATGCAGATGGACGGAAGCGGCCCTCGCAGAAAAACTCGGTGTTACCCAGCAGACAGTCAATACCTGGATTTCCGATATCCGTGCCCGGCAGAAAGCAAGCCGAGACACTGTTATCATCCGACTGAGCCGACTTGGATGGTCCCAGGACCAGATCGCGGAGATAACGGGGATGACTCAGGGTCGGGTTGCTCAAATTATTAATAATACAAATTTTTGTAAAATTAATAATTTGCTCTCCCAGGGCCACGACATGGAATACATCGCCAGGCATTACAACATGGATCTTCCCCTTGCCTGGGCATTACGACTGGAAGGGAAGACTGATCAGGAAAAATTCAGAGAGCTTGGCTGGGGACTTCGCACCTGGGATCAGTGGAATTTTAACGAATGTGATGAACGATTCGGTGACGACTGGCCGGGGCGGATACCTGCGCAACTCGTCGCCCACACACTCTTCTATTTCACACAATCCGGCGACCTCGTCCTCGACCTCATGGCAGGCGGCGGCGTGGTCCCCGATGTGTGCATGCTCTTTGAGCGAAAGTGCCGGGCCTTTGATATGGCCACGAGGGAGAATCGACCGGAGATCCAATATCACTACTGGGACCCCAGTAATTGGAAATGGCCCATAGCAAAAAAACCGGATCTGATCTTCTTCGACCCGCCCTATTTCACAAAAAAAGAGAAGGAATACAGAGAAAAGGCCAGCGATAAAACCACTTCCCTGTCATCATATACAAAGGAAGACTATGTGCAGTTTCTCGAAGGCTTCTTCCTGCTGGCCCACAAACATTTGAAGGAATCGACGCGCATGGCCTTCCTGAATGCCGACTGGCGTGATTTTCAATCCACACCCGCCTCAAAAGAAAAACCGGATAAGTCGATCACCATATTCGACTACCACCTGCTTCTGTCACAGACGGGATGGGAGGCAACCCACCGGATAGAATGCCCCCTGTCCTCGGAACGTCTAAGCGGAAACCAAGTGCAGAAAATGCAGGACAAACGCATCCTCGGAACAGTTGGAAGAACCCTGCTGATCGCGAAAAGATCGTAAGGAACCAGAAGCAGTTTCCTGTTTTTAGGAGGTATTTTTAGGCGTTGACACGCGGCATTCCTGTTTGTTATTATTGATGGACTCGTAAAAAGCTCCGCTATGCCGACACGTCGGCATTATAATTGGAAGTAACTTATGTTTTTAACAAACTCGTTATTTGTGGCAAATATTAAGAAATATTAACAACTTATAACGCATTTACAGATTTAAGTTACTTGGAAATCCCAAAAACGTCATGCCGGACTTGATCCGGCATCCAGAACATATTGAAATTACTGGATTCCGGCTTTCTCCAGAATGACAAGAAACGGCATTTTTTGACTTTTTACCGGAGCATCACTATTAATACACAAAGGAAAGTGTGGGGTGTGTGTCAAGGGTTTTTTGTTTCGGAGTTATACCAGTCAGTACAATAATTTGTTAGTCCCTTAGTAGTAAAATTCTTGCAAAAATGGCAAAAGAATTTCTTTATGGCTGATAAGTTCTTGCTAAACTTAAATTCGAATATCGAATATCGAAACTCGAAACAATATCGAATGACAAAAATACAAATATCTAAACGGGAAAGAGTTAAACTTTTTACAATAGAGTTAATGCCACTTTTATGGCGTTGATGTTTTGAACATTTGAATATTAGAAATTCGGATTTGTTTCGCATTTAGCGCTTCGTATTTCGAATTTCCAGTTTATCTGGCTTAGGATAATTATGAATAATATTCCTTCAGACTTATACAAGCAGATTCAAGAAGTCATTTGCAGACCAGAGGGAACAGTATCGTTTAAATATACAGGCAAAGAGCTCTTTGACCCTGATATTGGTAAAGGCATTTTAGTTGATATACCTTTAAGTGAACATCTTTTTCGAATTGAAAGAGATGAAGATCTTATGCTTCATTTTTTCCATTCATCCCCTGGGACAGGCACAAGAGTTGCGTCTATTGGTTTGAAGAAAGTACACGCTTCTGAAACGGTTTTCTTAGCGTTTACTTGGTCCCCTAAGGAAATCAATTTTCACTTAGGGCCGCAAACTCCGGGCGCTGGGTTAATAAGCGAAAAAGGCTCGTTATCTAAAAAGCAGCTTAGAATCGGGAAAGACGGGAGTATATATGAAATTGGTGGCCCAGGTATAGAGGTAATGGGCGCATCTGTATATAAAGGTGGAAAACCTGTCTTGCAACCGACGGCAATTGATGCTTGGAAGGAAACTATCAAGGCAACAGAGATTTTAGGAACTGGCAAATCTGATCAAGGATATATCTTTGAAACCACAGTGACTAACCTGACATTGGCAATATTGGTTACAGGATTCGAAGCCTTTACCAAAAAAAGGTTTTTAGAAATTGAACAAGAGGGAATCAAACCTGATATAGATGCTGTTGTGAATTCATTTTTCCCACGGAAAGAGAGAAATGCAGGAATAGCTGAAATTCTGAAATCTGAGGCAGATGATGAACAAAAGACTGTTCTTCAGCTAGTAGTGGAAAGAAATAGTATCAATTTTCAAAACTACCAAAAATGTAAACTCGCATACAACAAGGCATATGAAATCAAATTTGGAGGCCTTGCTTTACAGCCATCTACTTTAGAAAGGTAAAGAAGTTCATTTTATACCGACACAGAATAATCCACGTTTCTGCCCTGCTGGGCATGCTAAACCAACCCGAAGTTCCACCTGACGAGCCGGTATTTCCTAAGAAAGAACTTGGAGCTGATGCAATAAAAGAGTTTGATGATTTCATTGGAAAACTTCATGATGCAACGCTGAAACTCCGTAGAAAGGATTGATAAAAATCCTAACAATGGGCTGGACAAGGATGCGCGGAAAAACGCCGCGCGCCTCTCACGCCGGGCGTTAGCGGCATAAGAACAGAGGTAAAATATGGCGAGAAAAAAGAAGGTGAACAAAGATATCGAGCAGTACGATCATGCGGGTAAGAAACGGCTGAATAATCCGCCTGTTGGGTTGGTGTCTGAAGACACTGAACCATACGAAGACACCAGGAAGACATACGAATACGACCCGCATCTTGATCCGCAACTGCAATGGGCGGGCAAGGCCGAGCATACCTCTTTTGAAGTGCCGACCCGAAGCCTGCATGTGCATGAACGAATTGATCCAAAAACGATTATCGATACGGTACAAAAAGAAGAGACCGGCCATAAACAGATGTCGTTTTTTGAAACTGAAAAAAAGCCGCTGCGGGAAGCGATTGAGTTTTACAAGCACAAAGAAGGCTGGAGCAACCGCATGATTGCCGGGGATTCCCTGCTGGTGATGAACTCGCTGCTTGAAAAGGAGGGCATGGCCGGAAAGGTGCAGATGGCCTATAACGACCCGCCTTACGGCATTAAATATGGCTCCAACTTTCAGCCCTTTGTGAACAAGCGGGATGTGAAAGACCGCAAAGACGAAGACCTGACCGCCGAACCGGAAATGATAAAAGCTTTCCGGGATACCTGGGAGCTGGGGATACATTCCTATCTGACCTACCTGCGGGACCGCCTGCTATTGGAAAGGGAACTGCTGCATGAAAGCGGAAGCGTGTTTGTGCAGATCAGCGGCGAGAACGTCCACCATGTGCGCGAATTGATGGATGAATTGTTTGGGGTACATAATTTCCTGTCAGTTATCCCTTTTATAAAGACGAGTGGTAAAGGTGGTTCTAGGTTGGATACTGTTAATGACTTCTTGATTTGGTATGCTAAGTCCGCAGAGCAAGTCAAGTACAGGCAGTTGTATGCTGAGCGCTCTCAGAAATCGCTTGATCAAGGGTATACATGGATTGAGCAACCGGATGGATCGAGAAGGCGTTTGACCGCCGCTGAGATCCGAGGCGAGGTTGAAATCCCCGAAGGACGAAGATTCATTAGTGCTCCTCTCAATAGTCAAAGCGGCGGCGACAATGCGCGGTTTGAGGTGGAACTGGATGGAACGAAGTTCGTCCCGACAGTCGGATATTGGAAAACCAATCCTGAAGGGATGGACTTCCTCAAGAAGGCCAAGAGACTTATAGGTGTTAGAAACACTCTTGCTTATGTGCGATACGCTGACGATTTCCCAGTGGTCCGGATAAGCAATTGGTGGGGCGATACACAAGAGAGCACATTTGCCGCGCATAAGGTGTACGCTGTCCAAACCTACACGAAAGTAATTGAACGCTGCCTCTTAATGACTACCGACCCCGGCGACCTGGTCTTCGATCCCACCTGCGGCTCTGGTACCACCGCCTATGTAGCCGAGCAGTGGGGCCGCCGCTGGATCACCTGCGACACATCCCGGGTGGCGCTCACCCTTGCCAAGCAGCGGCTCATGACCGCCAATTTCGATTATTACCAGCTTGCCCACCCACAAGAAGGCGTGGGCAGCGGGTTTGTGTATAAAACCGTGCCGCACATTATGCTCAAATCCATTGCCAACAACGAACCGCCCCAAGAGGAAACACTCTACGACCAACCCAAAGTTGACAACAAGAAAATGCGTATCACCGGACCCTTCACGGTTGAGGCTGTGCCTTCGCTTCGGGCAAGGTCTCTGGAAGAAATCGAAAAGGAAAACCAGGGTACAGGCGAGAGCGTATCCCGTTCCGGTGAAACCCTGCGCCAGTCACAGTGGCGGGATGAACTCCTGAAAGCAGGGGTGCGCGCCAAGGGCGGCGAGAAACTGGAATTTACCAGGGTGGAGCCGATAAGCGGAACCCGCTGGATTCAATGCGAGGCCGAAACCAAAGAAGACCTGTCTGCCGTGCCGGCCCAGGCAGGCAAACCTCAAAAGGTGTTTGTGGTGTTCGGCCCTGAACACGCGCCGCTGGAACAGCGCATGGTAGAAAACGCCTGGCAAGAATCCCGAGCTTTTAAACCGGATATCCTGCTTTTTTGTGCGTTTCAGTTTGATGACGAGGCGGCCAAGGATATTGACGAACTAAAACCCGAAATCGCGGGGATGCAGCTTTTGAAGGTGCAGATGAACGCCGACCTGTTTACCGATGATCTGAAGAAAAAACGCTCCGGAAATGACAGTTTCTGGCTCATAGGCCAGCCTGATGTGGACATCAAAACCATTGCCAAAGGAGAGGATAAGGGAAAATATCAGGTGGAAGTGCTTGGGTTTGATTATTACAACCCCAAAACCGGCAACGTTGATTCCGGCGGCAAGGGGAACATCGCCATGTGGCTTCTGGATACCAACTATGATGACCGCAGCCTGTTTCCGTCCCAGGTATTCTTTCCCATGGCCGGAGCGAAAGACGGCTGGAGTAAGCTGGCAAGGAATCTGAAAGCCGAAATTGACGAAGAAAAGATCGAGGCGTTTAAGGGCACGGTCTCGCTTCCTTTTGAAAAGGGGGACAACGCCAAAATCGCCGTGAAAATCATAGACGACCGGGGCATTGAAAGTTTAAGAGTTATATCACTATAAAAAGAGAGGTGCATTATGTTCAAACTCACGGATTATATTCCCAGAGCGGAGCTGGAAACATTCTGCCGAAAGAACCATATTATCAAAATGTCTCTTTTCGGTTCTGCCCTGCGTGATGAATTAAAGCCGGGCAGTGATATTGACATCCTTGTGGAGTTTGACAAAAACCATATTCCGGGGTTGTTTGATATTTCACGAATGGAAATAGAATTATCCGAGACCATTGGGCGTAAGGTGGATTTAAGAACACCAGAGGATTTAAGCAGATACTTCCGGGATGAAGTCGTTAAAAATGCTGAGGTGCATTATGAAGAAGCCCGATGATAAAGCCAGGTTGAAACATATGCTGGATGCGGCTTTAGACGCAAGAGAATTTTTGGGCAAAGCAACATTTGAAGACTTGCAACGTGATAGAAAGCTTGGAAATGCCATTGTCCGCTCATTAGAGATTATAGGTGAAGCAGCCGCGAATGTTACAAAAACTACACAGGCAAAGTATCCTGAAATAGAATGGACTGTTATTATTGGGATGAGAAATCGTCTGATACATGCTTACTTTGATATTAATTATCATATTGTCTGGCAGACAGTTAAAGAAAACCTGCCGCCTTTAATTGAACAACTGCAATCAATTCTGCAAAACAGTGAGTAGTAAATGAAACAGATAGACAAACTCATCATCAACACTCCGTATGAAGAGCCGAAATATTACTGGCATTATGACCGGGAGCATCGCTCATTTGAAAAACTCGAGGGCCGCAGGCCTGCCGGATATGTTGTCGCCACGCCGGACAGCAGGGGGTTTGATGATCCGGGGGTCTTTGTGCCCATTGAACTGGTCAATAAAATCCGTCCCCGAATAAAGGCCTGGCGGGAAAATGGGTATCCGGGTGTCACCGGTATCACCCGCCGGCTGCTTTATCACTGGCAGGACCCGGAGGAACGGGAAATCAGGCGGTTTTTCTTCTGTCAATTAGAAGCCATAGAAACCCTGATCTGGCTGACAGAGGCGCCTGAAGCGGAAAAGACCGGTATTGAGATTCCGGGGGACGGCGGAGAGTTTGCGCGCTGGTGCTGCAAGATGGCCACCGGCACCGGCAAAACGGTCATCATGGCCATGCTGATTGCCTGGCAGGTGCTGAACAAGATTACGCACCGCCAGGATACCCGGTTTGCCAAAGATGTTCTTGTTGTGGCCCCGGGTCTGACCGTAAAAAGCCGGTTATCGGTGTTGAATCCCAATGATGACGAGAATTATTATGAGGAATTCAATATTGTTCCCCAGGGCTTGATGGAACGGTTGAGGCAGGGACGTATCAAGGTGGTCAACTGGCATAAACTGTCGTGGGAAAGCGAGGAGCAGGTCCAAAAGAAAAAAAGCGTGGATAAACGCGGCACGTTAAGCGATGAGGCCTATACCCGTCAGGTGCTGGGCGATATGGCAAACAGCCGCAATCTGATTGTTATTAACGATGAAGCGCATCACGCCTGGCGGATCAACGTGGAAGCCAGGGGAAAATACCTGCGGCAGCGGGACATGAAGGACAGCGCGGAAAAAGCCACCGTCTGGATCGGGGGATTGGACAGACTGCACAAAAGCCGGGGAATTCTGCGCTGTTTTGATCTTTCAGCGACACCCTTTGCGCCGTCCGGCAAAAAGGCGGAAGAAGAATCGCTGTATGTATGGATTATCAGCGATTTCGGTCTGAACGATTCCATTGAATCCGGGCTGGTCAAGACGCCGAGAGTTGTTATCCGGGATGACAGCATAAGGACCCGGGAGTTGAAGTCCCGACTTTATCATATTTACATGGACCCTGACGTTAAGGATGATATCAACCGCAAGGCAGAAGATACAGAGCCACTGCCCGACCTGATTTCCAATGCCTATTACCTGCTGGGGAAAGACTGGCTGGAGACAAGGCAGGCCTGGGAGCAGGAAGGTCATACTGTTCCGCCGGCGATGATCACCGTTGCCAACCGGACGGAAACAGCGGCGAGGATCAGGTACAGCTTTGATCACAAACAGATTCTGATTGATGAGCTGTGCAATCCGGAAAAAACACTCCATATCGACAGCAAGGTCTTGAAAGAGGCTGAAAGCTCCGATGAAAGCGCTCCGGTCGATCTTACTCCTGACGAATCGGGTGAGATTAAACTGACCCAAAAACAGCAGGCCGAACTCTTGCGGCAAAAGGTTGATACTGTGGGGAAGATTGGGCAACCGGGCGAGCAGGTTCAAAATGTCATATCAGTTGGAATGCTTTCCGAAGGGTGGGACGCCAAAACAGTCACTCACATCATGGGACTGCGGGCATTTTCCAGCCAGCTTCTATGCGAGCAGGTCGTTGGCCGGGGGCTCAGGCGGACAAGTTATGAGGTCGGTCAAGACGGACTTTTTGAAGCGGAATATGTCAATATATTCGGCGTTCCTTTTACATTTCTGCCTCATGAAGGCGGAGAGGGAGTGCCTCCTCCTCCACCCAAACCTAAAACAGCAATTGAACCTGATCCGGGAAAGCAGGAATTTGAAATCACATGGCCTAACATTATCCGGGTAGATCATGTATATCATCCTGAGCTGCATCTTGATGAAGTGCAACCGATTTATCTGGATCCTTACGAAAGCGTTACCCAGACCGAAATGGCTGCCATAATTGCCGGCAAACCGAATCCGGCCGCCTTGTCAGAGATTGACCTGAAGGAGATAGCGGAGAAGTTCAGAATACAAACGATCGTTTTCGAAACGGCAAAACGGATTTACAACAGCGAAAAGCCTGGGTGGAGAGGTTCGGAAGGCCTTTTTCTGGCTCAGATAATACGGCTGGTTGACGGTTTCATCCAGAGTGACAAGGTTGTCATAAAGGATGATCTTTTCAGCAGTGATCCGCTTCGACACAGGGTGCTTATTTTGCTCAATATAAACAGAATCGTTCAGCATATCTGGAACGGACTGCGGGCAAAAAACACTGACAAAGTCGTTCCTGTGTTTGACAGTGAAAATCCAATCAGAAGCACCGGCAGAATGAGGACATGGTATACAAGCAAACCATGCGAATATACAGGGAAATCGCACATCAACCATGTGGTGGTGGACAGCACATGGGAGGCAAGCGAAGCTTACCGGTTTGACAAAAGTGAACAGGTGAGCGCATGGGTCAAGAACGATCACCTTGGATTCAGCATTCTATATAACTATAGAGGTGTTGTGCGTAAATACTACCCCGACTTTATTATAAAATTGCAAAACGGCGAATTTCTCATACTGGAAACCAAAGGGCAGGATTCCGATCTTGCTTGCACAAAAAGATCATACTTGCAGGAATGGGTAAAAGCGGTGAACAATCACGGCGGATTTGGTTTATGGTACGAGGCTGTCTCGTTTCATCCAAATGATTTGTCAGAAATATTGAAAAACAGCCGCTCATAAATGGACATCGGCGGTTAATAGGCCTATCAAAAAGGATGTATTGCATGGTGACGAAAGAACAGATCGAAAAAGCGTGGAAAAACGCGAAAAAATCCGGGTAGAGTAGAGAACTGGCATTGTCTGCTTTAGGCGAGCTTATCTGTTTCCGCCCCTTTCGTCTGGCGGTGCCTAAATAGCTACGCCATGGTTGACTTGCCAATCCTCCCTCATCAAACCGTGCATGCGATTTTCCCGCACACGGCTTTCCGATGTTCTTCACTGAAGCTAATTCCGGGGACATCCATGATAAGTTTTGTCAAGGGGAAAACGGAGATTTCCCTTGACCTTCCGGATTGACGGATTCCCGGCGGTTATTCTTGTTAATC
>Ga0209121_10001693_pt1 | contig 23077 bp, 17 predicted proteins | sample Cruoilmetagenom3_FD_187292 | JGI IMG/M metagenome (GOLD analysis project Ga0209121, IMG submission 187292) | Oil polluted marine microbial communities from Coal Oil Point, Santa Barbara, California, USA - Sample 3 (SPAdes) (version 2) | ecosystem: Environmental > Aquatic > Marine > Oil seeps ... | reverse complement strand
CAATGGACTGACCGGCACACCTTACGAAGACGCCGACGGCTACAACCTCGGATTGGGCATCAACCCATTCGGCCGTATCGCGGGGTCCAAGATCTTCGGCAACAGCAGCGGCTGGGCCTATCCCCGGTATACTGACCTGGTCGCCGGATCCTATACCGGCGGCGCCCGCATCATCTCAAACTCCTGGGGAGAAACGAGTGGCGACGGCTCGTATCTGATCGACGACCAGACCTATGACGCCCTGGTTCGCGATGCCGATCCTGCCAACCCGGGCGAGCAGCCGGTGACGATTGTCTTCTCCGCCGGTAATTCCGGTGACGGGGCCGGCACCACCGGATCGCCGGCCAACGCCAAGAATGTCATCACAGTCGGTGCCACCGAAAGCTACCGTCCCACATGGACCGACGGATGCGGCATCACCGCCGCCGCGGCCGACAACGCCAACGACATCGCCGAATTCTCCAGCCGCGGCCCCGCCGCAGATGGGCGCGTGAAGCCCGAACTGGTTGCGCCGGGGACCCATATACAGGGCGCAGCATCACAGACGGTGAACTACACCGGCTACTATGTATGTGACAAGTACCATCCCCCCAACCAGACGCTCTACGCGGCCTCCTCCGGCACCAGCCATGCAACCCCTGCCGTCGCGGGCGCAGCGTCGCTGCTGACCTACTTCTACCAGGAGCAGGGTGCAACCGCCTCTCCCAGCCCGGCAATGGTCAAGGCTTACCTGGTCAACACCGCACGCTATCTCAACGGCGCCGGCGCCGGTGACACGCTCCCCTCAAACAACCAGGGGTATGGCGCCGTGGACCTGGGGATCGCCTTCGACGATACTCAGCGGATTGTGCACGACCAGGACACCGTGCTCCATACGACAGGGGGGTCCCACGTGATCCAGGGCTTTGTCGCCCAGAGTGACAAGCCGCTCAGGATCACCCTGGCCTGGACTGATCCGCCTGGCCCAACCGTTGGAGCCGCCTACGTCAATGATCTCGATCTCGTCGTGACCGTCGGAGGGCAGACCTACTTGGGAAACGTCTTCTCCGGCGCCCACTCGATCCCCGGCGGCAGTGCCGATCCCCGCAACAACGTGGAGAGCGTCTTCTTGCCCGCCGGCGTTCACGGAAGCTTCACGATCACGGTTGCGGCGACCAATCTAGCCGGTAACGGCGTGCCGGCTAATACAGATCCTACCGATCAGGACTTCGCGCTGGTCTGCTACAACTGCCGCCAGGAGAGCCCCTTTTCCCTGTCGGTCACGCCGTCTGAACTCGCCGTATGCCGTCCCGACACGGCCGTATTCACAGTGACCACCTCGCCGGCGTCCGAGTTTACCAACGAGATCGCGCTCGCAGCGACAGATGTGCCCAGTGATTCCGAGGCCCTGTTCACCCCCAATCCGGTCACAGCCGGCGACACCAGCCGACTCACGGTTGGCGTTACCACAACAACCACTGCCGGGACCTACCGGCTTACCATCGCCGGCACCGCGCAAACCCACACCGTGACCATAACCGCGACACTGAACGTCTTGGCCACTCCAGAGGAACAAGTGACCTTGATCAGCCCGGCTAGCGGGACCGCCACAGCCACCACCTCGCTGCCGCCGCTCGCGTGGGCACCCATCGCCGGCGCAACACACTATACCGTTGCCGTCGCCACCGACCCTGAAGTCTCGATGGTGGTCTACATCACCACCACCCAAGCTCTCACCCATACCATAGCGCAGGATCTGGCGCCGGATACGACCTACTATTGGCAAGTGACGGGCTCGAATCGATGTGGGCCTGGCGTCCCCTCACCCATCTTCAGCTTCACCCTCGAACGCCGTGAACTCCTCTATCACTACTACTTCCCGCTGTACTTTTTCAGCCTCCCTGCCGACGGGACCCAATCAACAGCCAGATAGCAAGACAGCCTACAGCCCATACGACCCGTCGCTCCCACAAACTGCCCTTTGACACATAGGCCAATCCCGGTAGAATTGGACAAATAGGTCAGGTAGTTTGACAGGTGAGGATCTATGTTGATCTCGATAACCTTGAATGGCGAGAAGCGTCAGTTTGATGTCGCTCCACAAGAGACGCTGTTTCATCTTCTGCGGCGTGAGGGACTGCGTGGCGTGAAGTTTGGCAGCGAAGACGGCTCGGACGGCTACAGTACTGTGTTGGTCAACGGGCGCCCGTACAGCAGTGTCGTGTTGCTGGCTGCCCAGGCCGACGGTGCGAAAATCGTCACTGTGGAAGGGCTGAGCAAAAGTCACCAGTCGGGGTGGCACCGTCAAAGCGCTTATCATCCGCTGCAGAGAGCCTTCATCGAAACCGGCGCCATTCAGAGCGGTTACGACACCCCTGCCTTGATGCTCGCCGGTCTGGCACTCCTCACCCGCACCGCCAACCCCACCGAAGCCGAAATCCGGGACGCTATCAGTGGGATTGTTTCCCGCGAGACAGGATATGTCAAACCCATAGCTGCCATTCTCCGCGCGGCGGCCTATTTACGTGGTGACACCCCCCCACCGGTCGGCGGAGAAGCGGGCGCGGATCTCTTCACGATGCCGGATACGCTGTTACCCTCCGGCGGAGAAGCCGTGCCCGGAAGCTCACCTGCTGATGAGACCGGGCCGTTTGAACCGGGGAGTACCGCGAGCGGTGGTGTCCAAACGCGGGTCAAGGCCCAGCCCACAGTCTTTGTGACTGCAGAGTCTCAGAAATTCGCCGTCGTTGGGCAGCCGCTGCCCAAGGTTGATGCCCCGAAGCTGGCACAGGGACATGCCGCATTCGTCGCTGACTTTGAGCGACCGGGTATGCTCTACGGCAAGATCCTGCACAGTCCCCACGCGCACGCGCGGATCAAGGATATCAACACGCACGATGCCGAGGCACTGCCCGGCGTCCGTGCTGTACTCACATATAAGAACGTGCCCCGCGTCATCTACTCCACCGCTGGGCAATCCTACCCCATACCCGGGCCCCTCGACTACGCCAGCTTCGACAACAAGGTGCGTTACGTCGGCGATCGGGTAGCTGCCGTGGCGGCTGATACCCCTGAGATCGCTGAAGAAGCGCTTTCGTTGATCCGCGTGGACTACGAGGTCCTCCCTCCTGTGCTCGATCTCGATGCCGCGATGGCGGAGGGCAGCCCCATCATCCACGATGAGGAGGACTACGTCCCCTTCGGCGAGAGCGATCCGACCCAAAACCTCGTTGCCAAGGTCAAGATCGATGTCGGTGACGTTGACGCGGCGTGCGAGCAGGCGGCTCACGTCTTCGAGACGACGGTAGATACACAGCGAATGAAGCACGTGCCGCTGGAACCGTGGGTCACCCTGACCTACTGGGATGAGGACGATCGACTTGTCATCCTGACCTCCACACAGGTCCCCTTCCACGTGCGCCGCATTCTGGCTCCCGTGCTGGGACTGACGGAAGGCCGGATTCGTGTGATCAAGCCGCGCATTGGCGCAGCCTTCGGCAACAAGCAGGAAATCTATGAGGATATCCCGGCCCATCTGACCATCGCGACCGGTCGCCCGGTCCTGCTCGAACTCACGCGTGAGGAGCAGTTCATCTACACAACCACACGCCATCCGATGCGGGTCAAGTTCCGCATCGGCGTCGACGACGACGGGACGATGGTGGCGCAGGATATGCGGGCGCTGAGCGATACGGGGGCCTACGGTGGCCATGGTCTTACGGTCCTGGGCAACACCGGTCACAAGACACTGCCCATCTATGACACGCCGAATGTCCGCTTCTGGGGTGAAACCTATTACACGACGCTGCCGCGAGCCGGTGCCTATCGGGGCTACGGTGTAACACAAGGTGTGGTCGCGACAGAGACGCTGATTACGCAGGCCGCCCGTGAATTGGGATGGGATCCGCTGGAGTTCAGGCTGAAGAACATTATCTCCCCCCACACCGAGAACATTATGAGCAAGACGTGGAGCGAGGGACGTGAGGCACGCGGCGAGATCATTGAGACCAACGCCCTACGCGAGGCCGCCCTTCAAGGTGCGGCGGCGGTGGGTTGGACCCGGAAGTACGGGGATGCGCAATGGCACGTCGTACCGGGGAAGCCCCATCTGCGCCGCGGCATCGGGGTGGCATTCTTGATGCAGGGGTCCGGCATTCCCAACCTCGATATGGCCGCAGCCAGCATCAAGATGAACGACGATGGCTCCTTTAACCTGATGATGGGGGCAACAGACCTGGGCACGGGGTCGGACACTGTCTTGGGCCAGATCGCGGCTGAAGTATTGGGATGCAGCTTGGACGATCTGATCATCCGCTCCTCCGATACCGACGTCACGCCGTTCGACAAGGGGGCCTACGCCTCCAGCACAACTTACATCAGCGGCGGCGCGGTCGCGCGTACGGCGGAGGATGTGGCGCGGCAGATCAAGGCCGTGGCCGCCGATATGGCCGGTGGCGAAGCCGGTGACTTTGCCTTGAAGCAGGGGCGCGCCTGGCGCGACGATGGGCTGAGCCTCAGCTTCCGCGAGATCGCACTGCACGCGTTGCACACGCAGAACCAGCATCAGATTATGGGGCATGCATCATTTGTGAGCCCCGTAAGCCCGCCGCCCTTCGCTGCCCAATTCGCTGAGGTCACCGTTGATACGGAGACGGGGCAAACCACGGTCGACAATCTTCTGATTGCTGTGGATTCGGGGCAGATCATCAATCCATTGACAGCCGCTGGGCAAGCCGAAGGAGGCATGCATCAGGCTCTGGGATATGCACTGACGGAGGAGTTGATCTACGACGCTCAGGGCAGGACTGTGAACCCACGGTTTGACGACTACCGTGTCTTCCGCGCCGACGAGAGTCCACCTATGCAAACACTCTTCATCGAAACCTTCGAACCCTCTCACCCTGTCGGGGCCAAATCGGTGGCCGAAATCGTCGTCAATGGTGTGACGCCGGCGGTACTGAATGCCATCCACGATGCTACCGGCATTATGCTCAAGCGAACCCCGGTCACTCCGGAGCGATTGTGGAAAGCACACCAAGCCCAGGCGCCGCCAAAGATCACAACGTAAATGGCAAAACAACGGTATCAGAGGCGGCGCCCCAAGGGGTGTCGCTTTTTTGTTTGGTATGTCAATCTCTTATACGAGACCGACTTCCAGGAAAGAATGCGATCAACGCACTCGCCCAGACATCGCTCCAAGAAGGGCAGCCCTGATCAGCAATGAGGGAGGAGACAAAACATGAGTTGGAAAAAGTATCATCTACCTGAAGACGTTGCCGAGGTGCTTGCAAAGAGCCCCAGCGTCACCGTCGTCAGCACCATCAGCGAACTGGTGAACTTAGCGTGTGGCGGGCTGGGCAGCACCCATTATCAGGTCACCTATGACTTGCCGGAGCAGGGTCAGGTCGTCGAAGCGATCGTGGCACGAGTCCGCAATGGCGTATCGGTCAACTACCCGGAGGCGTATATGCGGCGGCGCGATCCCGACTGCCTGGTGATCGGGGATAGCCTGGCCACGGACAAACCCACCTTCCGGCAGCGATACGGCGAAGAATTCGATGGTATGCGCACGGCGACGTTTAAGTGGCTGGCGGAACAGCCGCTGGCCATGTTCGGCTACACCGCTGGGCAACCCGGCATGGGGATGGATTCTGTCGTCATTGCTCCCGCCAATGCGGGATTCTTCGCCCTGAGCCTGGCACTGCTCCAGGGCATCATTCCGGAGAGTGAGATCACCGCTGATTTCGTCCCCCGGTCCATCATCTACGTAGCCCCCGTTTTCCGGCACACGCACTTTGACGGCAAGCAGGTCGTCGTGCACAACCGGCTGTCCAACGTGCACGAGGTCTTCTCCTACAACCTCTACCCGGGGCCCAGCGCCAAGAAGGGTGTCTACGGCATGCTGCTCACGCAGGGCGAACGGGAGGGATGGGTCACCACGCACTGCTCAACCGTGAGGGTTGTGACGCCCTACGACAACGTGACCACGATGATGCACGAGGCCGCCAGCGGTGGCGGCAAGAGTGAGCTACTGGAGCACGCGCACCGTGAGGACGACGGACGGATATTGTTGGGCGAAAACATGCTCACCGGCGAACGTCGCTACATAGAGATTCCGCGCACCTGTACACTTGAACCCGTAACAGATGACATGGCGCTCTGCCACCCATCGCTCCAACAGGATACAGGCAAGCTCTCGGTGACAGACGCCGAAGATGCCTGGTTCCTGAGGGTCAACCATATCGACCACTACGGCACCGATGTGCATCTGGAACGCCTTACCGCTGAGCCGCCGGAGCCCCTCCTCTTCTTGAACGTCTACGCCGTCCCCGGCAGCCGAGCGTTGATCTGGGAACACATCGAGGACTCGCCGGGAAAACCGTGCCCCAACCCTCGGGTCGTAATCCCACGGCGCCTGTTCCCCAATATCGTCAACGAGCCGGTGGAAGTCGACATCCGTAGCTTCGGTGTGCGGACACCGCCCTGCACCGAGGATCACCCCACATACGGCATCCTCGGTCTCTTCCACATTCTGCCGCCGGCCCTGGCTTGGCTATGGCGGCTGGCGGCACCGCGGGGGTATGGCAACCCGAGCATCATCGATACCGAGGGAATGAGCAGTGAGGGCGTCGGCTCCTACTGGCCATTCGCCACCGGACGGCGGGTCGATCAGGCCAACCTGCTGCTGGCCCAATTCAGGGACAACCCGAATACACGCTACGTCCTCTGTCCGAACCAATACGTGGGCGTCTGGCGCACAGGATTTATGCCTGAATGGATCATGCGTGAATACCTGGCCCGCCGTGGCACAGCGAGGTTCAAGCCGGAGCAGATCCGGCCTGCGCGCTGTGCGCTGCTCGGTTATGCGCTGCACCAATTCCAGATAGAAGGCCGCTTTGTCTCGCGCTGGTTCCTGCAGGTCAACACACAGCCGGAGGTAGGCAACGCCGGCTATGATGCCGGCGCCCAGCAACTCCACGACTTCTTCAATGAGCAGCTCAATCTATATCTCACTGAGGATCTGGCCCCCCTGGGACGCGCCATCATCGACTGTTTTATGGACCGGGGATCGGTGGCCGACTACAATGGACTCATCCCCCAAGTTGACCTGACAGGCTGATCAGAGGTATACTGAGGTATACTACAGTCAGGTTTCGGCGTCAACAAGGAGTCAAGCATGATCAACCGAGCACGTGAGATAGCACAGATGATGGGCTACAATAGCATTGATGCGACACTGGAAGCCATTGGCCGTGGGGAGCTGATCCTACTCAAAGTACCGGAATCGAAGCGGCTTGAGGTGGCAGACTGGGTACACAGCCGGGCCCCAGAGGTCCGCGGCGAAGACGCGGGGTTAGCCGATGTACTGGACGACATCGCTGACGGCGTGGAGATGGCAATAGAACTGCAGCACTATCCCGTCGACACCGACGTATGCGAGATGGATCTCCCTAGCGGGTGGCCAAGTTACTGCGACACGAGCGCCACATCCTGATCAAGGGGTCCTGTAAAAGAGGGGAAAACCGCATGAAACTACCAGAGCAGCGTATTCGATTGGTCGCTGCGGACCCGATTGAGGTGGGGACCCGGAGGCTTCTACCTTCAGTTCTCGTCAACACGGCGTCGCTTCAGAGTCCGGACGAAGGTACGTTCAACTTTGTGCGCCTTCGTCCGGCATCGATCGTGGTGGAAAACGAAGACAATGCGGAGTGGATCGAGATTCCCAACACAACGGAGAACATCCTGAGCACAATGGCGGCGGCGGCAGCAGGGATCGCGCTGGTCAGCAGCTTGATCATCGCGGCAAGTCTGTTCCTCAATAGCCCAAGAGAAGGGAGATAGCCTCTATGGAAGCAATCAAGGAACTCTTTGAGCGGCTGGACAAAGTGCCCGAGGAAGTCAACGTCAACGCCGTCTTCGGCACGCCCGAGACGATTGATGGGATCACTCTGATCCCCGTTGCCGAAATCACGTATGGTTTTGGGGCGGGGGTAGGGTCAGGCCCCAGCAATCAGGGCCCCGAAAACGATGAATGCTGCGGCGATGAAGCGGCAGCGGACGCGTCCACTGCCGCAGGCGAGGCCGCCCTCGGCGCGGGCGGCGGAGCCGGAGCGAAAGCCCGCCCGATTGCCTACATCACCGTGGGCCCCGAGGGAACCAGCGTTCAATCCATCGTGGATGAACAGAAAATCGCCCTTGCCGGCATACTGCTGGGTTTCTGGGCTATCGGTTGGGTGGGACTGGTGCTGAAGACTCTATCGACGCGCCACTCCTAACCTGAATGCCCGTCGAACGCATCGAACACACCGCAACAGGGCTCGCCTGGTATCAGTTCACCGGCGAGCCCTTGCCTTCCGACGAGAGGTTTGCCCACGCCATGGTGACGCGGCTAGGCGGGGTTAGTCGAGATGCCTATGCCGGCCTCAACCTGGGTGGCACCGTAGGAGACGCCCCCGTTGCTGTACAGGAGAACCATCGACGCTTGTTCCAGGCCTTTGACGTCAACGAGGACCAAGTCGTCAGTCCACACCAGATACACGGCAACAGCGTCGCTTGCGTTGAGCCGCGGGATGGCGGCAACGTCATCCCGGAGACGGACGCCCTGATCACATCCACGCCGGGCGTTGCCCTGCTCTTGCGCTTCGCGGACTGCGTGCCCGTGCTCTTCTACGATCCCGTACACCACGTCGCAGCACTGGCGCACGCCGGCTGGCGAGGGGTAGCCGGTGAGGTCGTCCTCGCCACGGTCGCCGCGCTCAAGCAGCAGTTCGGGACGCGACCGCGGGATCTCTGGGCAGGCGTTGGACCGGCTATCGGTCCGCAACGCTATGAGGTCGGTGAGGACGTCGTCAGGGCTGTGCAGCGTACGCTACCGCCAGGAATTCAGGTCGCGGAGAAACAGGATCAACGGTGGCATCTCGACTTGCCCTGGGCTGTAAGAGCTCAACTGCAGGCCCTGGGTGTCGGCCACGTCGATCTCTCAGGCCTGCACACGGCGGGCCACACAGACGAATGGTATTCACATCGCGCCGAGAAGGGGAAGACCGGCCGGTTTGGCGTTCTCGTCATGCTGAAATAGACAGCCTCCCCGCAGACACTGTCTCTTTGGGAAGGCTGTGATCGCACCATAGTAACGGAGCTGCCCATCGATTCCGGTCTAGGGTGACAACCCCTCAATCTCGAACGTGAAGCCGAGGACGTTCAACAACACCGAGTCGGCGCCCTCAGGAACCGTGAACTGCAGCTCGAAGTCCTGATAGTCATCCGCTGGAATCGTCCAGGGCAGCAAGGGCGTCGATATCTCCATATTGCTGCGCCCGCTGCCCGACGTCACCTCCACAGCCTCAGCCGCGACGCGAAGGTCAGACTCACCATCGTTGTAGACGGTACCGGAGATGACAATCACGTTTCGGTCTGCATCCAAGAAGACTTCGTAGAGCTCCACATCCGGCTCTGCCGGACCTGGTTTCGGCGGTTCGAAATCCAGCACCACACTGGCCTGATCGGCAGAAGTAGAATCGGCCCGGAACCACCACACAAGCGGGGCAGATATCGTGCGAGGGATGACGTAACCGGCGCTGCCACGGACCGAGTCGCCGGCCCCAATCAACGCCGTCAAACGACCTGCATCACCCAACACGGTAGAGGGTTCGCTGAGAACGTACCGCTGCCCAGCTGCATCCTCAAGGACCATATCGAAGTAAGTCGGATCCATAGCGCTCGCCAACGTGTTCGTGATCTGGTACTCAACGACAAAGTACCAAGAACCCACACTATCCGGGGCTGCATTCTCAACTAAGCCGGAACTCACGACGCGGACGGTAAGCCCGTCCACGGTCTTCTCCACAGGCGGCAGCACAGCTTCCGGCAAGTAGCGAGCGCTCACGATCAGCCGGGCCGGTTGATCACCCCCCAACACCATTAGGGTCAAGCCGGGACGATCCTGGCTCATCGGGGCGGTATCTCCGCTGTCTACACGTTTGGCCTGCGGCGACCCGAATGTCAATTGGGCCCCGTTCTCCAGGGTGAGGATAATCCGATCTGCAGTGGACAGGCCCGCCAAGAGCGATTCCGTCGTCGACGCATAAGGCAGGCCGACCACGTAGTTGATCACTGTGCCGTACATCCACATAGCGAGCTCCTGCTGCTCAGTGGGCAGAGGCCAGCGGCCCTGTTCCGGCAGCACGGCGACGACCGGGAAGCTCGTACCGCCGACGCTCAACTGCGTGGGAGCGAGCGTCTCCAGCGGCGTGTTGCCCTCCTGCAGAACAGTCAACTCCGCCGGAATCTCCGGTGGCGACAGGAACGTCGTCAGCTTGGTAACGCTCACCGCGTCCGCCCCCCCTGTCGGGCGATTGCGCTGGAGCGAAAGCACGCCACCAACGACAACCGCGATGATGATACAGGCACCCAGGACGATCATAAGAATGGCCCAGGTAGGGGGAGTGACTCTCCGCTGTGGCCCGCGAGACTCTGGTTGAGTCATAGGCTCGGCTCGCGCTCTGGGCGGAACAGCGATAGTCTCTTGAACCGGCGCCGCAGCAGGCTGAGGTCCTTCTGCCCTGAGAGGCGTTTCCGGAACACCGGCTGTGAAATAGTCATAGGCCTGCCGCTTCTCACTGTTAGCCAAGACATCATAAGCCTCGTTGATCTCCTTGAAGCGCTCCTCGGCTTGAGGGTCGGTGCTGAGATCGGGATGATAGGCACGCGCCTGGCGCCGATAGGCAAGCCGGATCTCCTCAAGAGAGGCTGCCGCCGGTACTCCCAGGATAGCATAGTAGTCTTTAACGCTTTTTTGATTCATGACGTTTGTCGATACCCCATGGACTACGGTATGGTGTCCGGCAACGACGGGGGTGCAATCCGGACCCGCACCTCCGGCTTGGACGCCTCAATGAGGCGGTCCACGCCCAATAAGGGGACGATGACACGGACCGTCCTTATCGTCGGCACAGTGAAAGACAGGTATCCCTGGTCATCTGTATATCCCTGCGCCAGTTCCCGCTGCCCATCAGGTGACAACACCTGAACAAAGAAACCCGTGACACCCTCGCCGGCCCCCATTGCGCCATCTTGGTCTCCGTCGAAATACACAAGCACCCCGAACGTACGAAAGCCATTCGGCTCAGGGGTCACAGTCGGCGACTCAGGCCGTGTCACGAGCCGAAACGTCAGCGCCACATCCTCCTCAACCGCGGGGGGCGGTGTCGGCGTGGCAACAACAGACGTTTGCGGCGTGGGGGTTGGCACCGGTGTCGGCGGGCTTTTGTCCGGGATCGGGGTCTGCCCCGGTTGCGGCGTTGGGTCCCCCGGCACCGAAAGATCGCAGATGACCGAGTAATCGCTGTTCGCGGTGTCCCGGGCCACCATGCGCGAGCCCTGCCCGATCAGAATATAGACGTATCCCTCATAGGTAACGTAATACGAGAGCCGGCTGTTGAAATCGCCCAACGCGATGTCATCGTTGGCCATCACGTAGGTTTGCTCGCCTGGGCCACTGTAAAACACCATCCGGGGATCCACAGCAGGGTCAAGATCCGAGGTCTCACAGGTCAGCTGCAGACCGGGCTTGACCCGAACCTTGAGGAAATCATTGTCCACATCCCCCCCGCCCCAGGGGACGAAGTTCATATTATAGATTATCCCCGGAGCAATCGTCGTGGCAATGTTGAAGTCAAAGTTCGGCTCATACTGATCAAAACCCGCCATCCAGGTCGCCCCGGGCTGCGGCGTGGCTGTCGGTCCGGGCATAGCCGTTGCGGTAGGCGAGGGCGTCGGTGTCGGCGCCGTGTAATTGTAGAGCACGTAATAAGTATCGCCGTCGCACGCCGCGCCAGCCTGGAAGATCTCGATATAGTAAGGCCCGAAGCCGTCCGGGATCAACGTCACCATCGCTCGGAAATCAGACGCATCGACGTCGGTAATGATCACTTGCTCGTCTCGATCATAGACGCGGATGCCAAGATCATAGTTATCTGTTTTGTCTGGCACAGCCTGAATGGTGTATTTGCCTCCGATGACGGCATTATCGAGACGGTAGAAGTCCGGCTCCGCAGGAACAGAAGAACCCGGCAGATCCTCAGTGCTTGAAATCAGTGACAGCTTCGTGTAGTTGCGCACCGGAATGTCAGTGGCGGCAATCGAATGATTGTCCCAGTCGGTATCCGTCGTCGTTGTTGACGTCGTCTCAAGCGTACAGTTGATCGAGCTCTGGGCGAGTGCGAGTCCCGGCAGCGTACGGTATGTGTTGAGCAGCGGCTGATCACTGGAGGCGGACATCGCCACAGCCACGGAGTGTTCAGCCGCCAGCCCCGGGACGGCAACGGAGGGCCCTTGGCCGGTCAGCAACACCAGGCCCAACATCACCAGGGAGCTTCCGACTAGACCTGTTAGGGTCAGATCACGCCTGGAAACCATATGAAAGCTCATCTCTCGTCTCCTGGGAGTCTCGTGAATCCGCACACCATCCGGATAGCCGATCCCCAACCACGAATTGTATGTCTCAGTGTTCCGGCAGCGGTTCCATCGGTGCCATATGGCTCAGCAGCTTCTTCACGCCGATGCCATTGCCGAAAATCACCGTCACCATCTCCTGCCGTCCTTCGTGTTCGCTCTCAAGCACCATGCCCTCACCATAGTACGTGTGCTTCACCCGCTGCCCGGTCTTGAAGCGCAGCTCAGGCAGGGGCTCAGCAGTTGGCGGCTCGTGCGACTGCGCTCCCCACGAGGATACCGACCAACTGGGCTTGGCGCCCCGGCGCTTGCGGTCTTCCGGTTGCCTGAGCACCTCGTCGGGCAGATCCTTGAGGAAGCGCGAGGGCGCAGAAGGTTCACTGCCGCGATACCCGCGCCACCCACGGCGGAAGGCATAGGTCAGATAGAGCCGCTCCTTGGCACGCGTCATCCCCACATACAGCAGGCGCCGCTCCTCAGCCACCTCCGATGGAGAGTCAACAGAGCGGCTGTGGGGGAGCAGTCCCTCCTCCAGGCCGGCCAGGAAGACGACGCGGTACTCCAACCCTTTGGCTCCGTGGAGCGTCAACAGCGTGACCGCGTCAACTTCATCGGCCAGCTCATCCACATCCGCGACCAAAGCTACATCGGTGAGAAAATCCACCAGAGAAACGGTGGGCGCCTCCGCCACGACAGCGCGCAGCGCCATCACATTTTCCCAGCGTGACTCCCCCCTATCACTGCCGTCACGCACATAGGGCTCAAAATCGATATCCGCCAGCACCCGGTCGATGAGCCGTGCGACGCTGAGCTCATCACGCAGCACCGTCCACTGATGGACCAATGTCGCAAAGGCGGTCAGCGCACGCTCGGCACGACTGCGTAGCGTGCCGGAACGCATCAACGACACCAATCCCTGATAGAGGCTGGTACCCAATCTCTGCGCTTCGGCGACGATCTTGCCGACCGTCCCAGCGCCGATGCCTCTGGGCGGCACATTCACGACCCGCATGAAGCTGACGTCGTCATCGGGGTTCAGCATGAACCGCAGGAATCCCAGGACGTCCTTGATTTCCTTTCGCGAATAGAACCGTGTCGCCCCAATCAGACGATACGGAACATTGTGGCGAATAAAGCTCTCTTCAAGAGCCCGGGACTGTGCATTCGTCCGGTACATCACCGCAATGTCACTGTGTTTATGGCCGGTGCGCAGCAGCCGTTGGGTCTCCCTCACAATGTAGTCGGCCTCTTCCTGCTCATCATAGGCCTCGTGGAGCACCACCGGATATCCACCGGACTTGGACGTAAAGAGATGCTTTGACGTCCGGTCAGGATTCTGAGCGATAATCGCCTGCGCCCCATCCAGGATAACCTGGGTGGAGCGGTAGTTCTCCTCCAATAGGAATTCCTGCAGTTCCGGAAAGTCCTTCCGCAGCCTGATAATATTGCGATAATCCGCACCGCGCCACGAATAGATCGACTGATCCTCATCGGCAACCACATAGAGGCTCTGATGACCCAGAGCCAGCTGCTTCAGAATTACATACTGCGCGACATTGGTGTCCTGGAACTCATCGACCAGGACATACCGGAAGCGATCCCGGTACCGGTCACGGATCATCTCATCTGTCTGGAACAGTTGAGCAGTCACCATGAGCAGATCATCGAAATCCAGGCCGTCATTCTTGCGCAGGCCTTCCTGATACGACACATAGGCACGTGCAACGATCTCATCATAGTACGTACGCACCGGATAGTGCTCCGGCGTAAGGAGTTCGTTCTTGGCACTTGATACAGCATTCAGGAGCGAACGAGGGCGGTAGCGCTTGTCGTCCAGGCCCATATCAGCGACCACTTGCTTCATCACCGTCAACTGGTCATCGGTATCGAAGATCAGATAGTTGGGCGACAGCCCGAGTACCTCTGCCTCGCGCCTCAAAATACGCGCACACGTCGCGTGAAATGTCCCCAAAGTCATCGGACGCGTTGACGTGTCCCCAAGCATACGGTCGAGCCGGTGTCGCATCTCGCGAGCGGCTTTGTTCGTAAACGTCACCGCAAGCACGTTCCAAGGAGCGATATCCAGCTCTGACAGCATCCAGGCAATACGATGCGTCAGCACGCGGGTCTTCCCTGAGCCTGGGCCGGCAATCACCAGGGACGGCCCCAGGGAAGCGGTCACAGCGGCCCGCTGTTGGGCATTGAGCACATGAAGTAGAGGATGATTTTCGTTTTCCATACCTATCATTGTAACATAGCGGAAAGCCCGAGCAACCATATGGTTTCAGAACACAGACGAACGCCCAATGAGGGCTGTCGTCAAGCGACCGGAATATACGCTATGTTCACCGGCGCACGTGTGCGCGTACACCACGCAGGATGAAAATGTCCCATGTAGGTTAAGCTGTCAGCTTGACCGACTGCTCGACAGTAGAAGGCGCTGTTCTCGAAGTAGCTCTTGCCCATCCTGAGACACACCCTAGCGCTTCCGCACGATGGACCAGACGACCCGTGCGCCGATCAACAGCACCAGGATGAAGCTGAGGATGACAATGGTCTGCACCACCCAGTTGGTGTTCGTAACCACCGGAATGAGCCCTGCCAACCCTATCGTCATGCCGGCAATGATCACGCTCAGCGCAAGCCGCGTGAACAAGCGATCCAAAGTCTCCAGATTGGCCCGATCAAAGGAGAGCGGTATCGGTTCTCGCTTCTCCAACCTGTCGACTAACAGCTGCCCGGCGTGAGGGATCTCCTCAAACAGATCCATCCACGTCAGTCCCCGCCGGACCGTGTCGGACAACCAGCTCCAGTCGGGTACAACCGTGCTCAGAATCAACCGGCTGACGTAGGGTTTGGAGAATCCGAAGATATCAAAATCAGGGGCCAGCGTCAGACCGATCCCTTCCATCATCGCCAAGGTCTTTGCCAGCAGCCAGAAGTTGCTGGGGAGTTTCAGCCGGTGCCCGAAGACGACCGGCATGACGTCCTCTATGACCTCTTGGAGATGCATCTCTCGCAACTGCAGCCCACTGTAGTGATGCAACAGCCGCTCAATATCACGAGTAAGGTTTTTCCGGTCGACATCGGCGGGAGCCGCCCCGATATGGATCAGCTCCTCGGTCACACCTTTGGCATTGAGTTGGATAGCCACATTGTAGAGACGGATCAGATTGACACGGTCAGCGCGGCTGAGATAACCGACCATACCGAAATCCATCACACCGATCACACTCTCCTCCATCACCATAAAGTTGCCCGGGTGGGGATCAGCATGGAAGAAACCGTCCACCAACACCTCTTGGATGATCATCTTCGCGGCATTGGTGGCGATCGCCTGACGATCATAACCCACAGCGTCAATGGCCACGATCTGATCGATCTTGATCCCCTCAATATACTCCAGCACCAACACACGCTTGGTCGTGTGATCCCAGCACACCCACGGGATATGGACCCCCGGCACATCCTTGAAATTCTCTCGAAAACGATCGGCGTTCCGCCCTTCCGAGATGTAGTCGAGCTCGCTGTTGATCGTGTCAGCAAAATCCTCGGCGATCTCGACAAGATCGTAGACTTGGCCCAGCGGCGTGTGGTTCTGCACGTAACGGGCGATATCGTGGATAATCTCCAGATCCGTCTTCAGCGTGGGCAGGATGTTCGGGCGCTGGACTTTGATCGCGACACGCTCACGCGTCGACAACTTCGCAAGATGGACCTGCGCCAGGGATGCCGAGGCCAAGGGCACCGTGTTGATCTCATCAAAAACATCCTCCAGCGGAGCATCAAGCTCTTGCCGGAGGACATCCTCGATACCTCCCCAGATAACCGGCTGCACCTCATCCTGGAGTTTGGTGAGCTCGGCGATGTAGTCAGGGGGGAGCAGGTCAGGTCGCGTGCTCAGCACCTGCCCAAGTTTCACAAAGGCCGGGCCAAGATCCTCAAGCGCCTGGCGGAAATGAAACGGAAGCGACTCCGGTTCCGGCTTGGGGAGAGGAGCGAGATCACGAAGCCAGAAAGGCTCCGAGGGGAGCTGGGAGATCGCGAAACCAAATCCGTGGCGTGTGAAGACGGTCAGAATCTGCCGGTATCGCTGCAGATGCCGGATGGGACGCGTAATCGTGGGAAAATTGAAGATCGTCAAAGGTCCAGACCCTCACCAAACACATTTGCAGGGGAAACTCACGAGCAATCACGGGTTAGGTTCACTTCAAACATTGTGGCATTGTTCCGGTCTTTCGTCAAGCTTCGGGGTGACGTGCACCAGGATGGCGGTAGCCAAAAATCCGGTATTTCACCAGGGTCCATAAGACCGTGAAACCATCGCGCCAGGAGATCTTCTTCCCCTCGGTGAACTCACGCCCACTGTATGAGATCGACACCTCGTAGATACGATACCCGTTCAACAGAATCTGTGCCGTGATCTCCGGATCAAAGCCCCAACCGTTCGCCTTGAGGTCAAGCTTGCTGGCCACCTCGTGGGTGAAGACCTTGTAGCACGTCTCCATATCCGTGAGAATCGTGTTGTAAAGAAGATTGGTGACAAATGTTAGTCCCCGATTCCCCAGCATATGCCAGAAGAACATCGCCTTGGTCGGTCCACCGCGAAATCGTGATCCGTAGACCACCTGCACACGGCGCTCCAGAATCGGCTGTAGAAGCTTGACATAGTCGCGCGGATCATATTCCAGATCAGCATCCTGCACCAAACAGATATCCCCGGTCGTGGTCTCCAGCCCGGTCCTGATCGCACCGCCCTTGCCCTGATTCCTCTCGTGGAAGACGATCACCACGTCGGGTTCGTCGCGGAGGGTATCCAGATAATCGCGAGAACCATCGGTAGACCCATCGTCAACGATGACAATCTCGCGATCAAGATGTATGAAAGCCTCACTGGAGTGGTCCGACCAGACAGGAACGTCGAGATTCACCACTCGCACACGCCCTACGATCTCTTCAATCGTCTCGATCTCATTATATACCGGGATAATCACTGATAGTTTCACAGGGACCTCCAGAGGGAAACTTACCTGTGTCGACGCGTACGCCGGCCCCGCGGCCACACATCGGCAAGTAGTACAGTGCGTTCAACAGCGCTGAGATCCCGCCACCGACCAGGGGCCAGATCCGGCGTGAGTGCCACACGACCGATCCCCACCCGCACCAAACGCACCGTAGGGTGCCCCACCGCAGCCGTCATGCGCTTGATCTGACGGTTCATGCCCTCTCGAAGTCCAATACGCAGCCAGGACGTCTTCTCCGGTGAGGGCAGCGGCTTGGGAAAGGGAGGGAGCGGGGGTTCACCGGCGAGAATCTCCACATCGGCCGGTTGAGTTCGGCCCAGCTTGATCTCCACTCCCTCGCGCAGCAGCATCAGGACTTCGATTCCAGGGCGCCCCAAGACAAGTACATCGTAGATCTTGGTGTGGTTGAAGTCGGGATGCGTAAGGCGATGCAGCGTCTGCCCATCATCGGTCAGCAACAGCAAGCCTTCACTATCCAGATCCAACCGCCCCGCCGGTTGTAGATCAGCAGGAATGCCCATATCGATCAAGTTCTCATGGTTTGTGGAGCTTCGCTGGCGGGTGCTCAACACCCCGAACGGCTTATAGGCAATGACATAACGATACACGACTCACCGCCAGTCTTCAAACGACCACCCCGCCAGCGGTTGTAGGAGATCATAGGCCGTGAAGTCCAAATGGATGGGCGTCACCGAGATGTAGCCCTGTGCAATCGCCGTGAAGTCGGTCCCATCCTCCATAACGCCGGTGGGAGCATCGCCCCCAATCCAGTAGTAGGGTGTGCCGGAGGGATCCTCTCGCACAACCAGTGCGTCGCGATAGACCCGCCGCCCCATCCGCGTCACACGCACCCCTTGAATCTCGCATAACGACAGATTCGGCACGTTGACGTTCAGAACGACGCCATCCGGCAGGCCCTGCCGGGCCACAACTTGCGCCAGATATGCTGCGAAGTCCGCGGCAACCGAATAGTCCGCGACAGTCTCGTAGGTATCCAGAGAGACTGCAAAGGCCGGCAATCCTCCGATGACACCTTCTATGGCGGCTGTCACCGTGCCGGAGTAGGTAATATCGTGGCCGAAATTCCCGCCACGATTGATGCCGGCGATCACCATATCAACCGGGTCGGGCACGACGCCCAGTAGACCCAGGGCGATCGCATCTGAGGGGGCGCCATCTGTGACCAGGACTGGGGCCCCGCCGGCCAACCGACCCTCACACACGCGCAACGGGCGATGCATCGTCTTCACGTGTCCCGATGCACTCCAGTTGTGGTCGGGAGCAATCACCGTGACCCTGGCGACATCACCAAGGGCCGTCGCCAGCGCGTCGATGCCGGGTGCATCGACGCCATCGTCATTTGTAATCAATATGTGGGGCCGTCTAGCCTCCATAAGCCAATACCCTAATTGCACAAATCATCAAGATACCATCCCCCCTCTCAACGACCTCATTGACGCCGCGCATTATACTGGCTCAAATCAACAGGGCAAGTCTCAGGTTTGGGCACAGAAACAAACATAAACCGTGATTCGTGGATTCGCAAAGGTCAGTGTTACTGACGCCCCCACCGAAGTCAAGCACGTTTGCTTGCCGGGGAACAACATTAACTGTATAATGAATCTGTCTGGGTGTCCAAAGCTGCACACGAGGAGGCTTATATGGCTTTGGTCAAAGTCGCGGCTAACTCTCGCTCAACCTCCGTTGCAGGAGCTATCGCAGGTATCATCAGGGAAAGAGGGCGAGTCGACGTCCAGGCCATCGGAGCAGGCGCCGTCAACCAAGCAGTGAAGGCCATTGCTATTGCCCGAGGATACCTGGAGCTTGACAACATCGAAATTGCCTGCATTCCGTCATTCACCGAAGTACTCATCGATGGTAAGGAACGCACAGCTATGCGTCTGGCGGTCGAATCGGGCTTCACTATGCCCCCCCTACTCTAGGCCACCGCTACCATCGGCATGTCCAGCAACAGACCTTCCACCAATAGCTGCTTATTTGCGTTGGAGAGCAGCGCTGACTGCGCACTCTCCAGCGCGGACAACACCTGAACGGTTCGGTCCACATCCGTCGCGCCGGCGACTGCTTCCAGCGTCCGACGATGCTCAATGTGCATCAGCGCTGCGTCATTTTGCGAGTGCAATAGCAGCACATCGCGCCAGAACGTAAGCCAGGTCTCCAGCGTCTCGGGCAGGGCATCGCTCTCACCCGCCAACGCCTTGGCGGTCTCAAACCTTGTCGGCAGATCCTGTCCCAGAATCGCAACCAGCAATTCCAGCGTGGACTGCATCCGCTCATACGTCTCGGCATGTGTCGCAGCGCGCACCGCCCATCCCATGCGACCGCCGGAGATTCGTGCCAGCCGCTCTGCTAGACCGGGCTCCACCAGCCACTCTGAAACCAGTGCCTCGGCCACCAACCGGCTTGGCAATGGGCGAAGCACGATCTGCTGGGACCTCGAGACAATCGTGGGCAGTAGAAGATCGGCATCAGTCGCCAACAGGATAAGGTGCGCATAGGAGGGCGGCTCCTCCAGCGTCTTGAGAAGTGCGTTGGCGGCCCCAATCGTCGCGCGCTCAAAATCGCTGATCAGCACAACCTTGCGCGTGCCCTCTTTGGGTGTTAACGCCAAGAAGCGCTCCACCGGGCGGATCTGATCGATCTTGAGGCGCGCAGTGGCCCCCTCAGGCTCCACCACCACATAGTCAGGGTGGTTGCCGGACCGCAGTTTGCGACACGACAGACAATTACCGCACGGTTTATCGTCATCGGCCTGGCACAGCGTGGCCGCGACAAGCTGCTGCGCAAGCGTGTGCTTGCCCACGCTTGCAGGACCGGTGATCAGCAGCGCATGGGGAATCTCATCTCGCGCCACCGCATGACGCAGCCCCTGCACCGCCCACTGATGCCCCACAACAGGCCAGGGTTTCATAGTGCAGCCTCCCCCTCTCCCGCAGCCGCCCGGGCACACGCAATGATAACCTCATTCGCTATCAACGCCGGCACTTCCTCGCGGTCATGAGGCGTGACGTGTACGACCGAGTACATAGTGGCCGGCAACTCCACCACGGCTTGCCCTAACAACGAGGGCCGCACGACCACCACAGCAAACACGTAGGCCTCGCGTGCCAGGAGCGCCGGCACATCCACCCAGCCTTGCCGGTGCTTAAGCTCCAGCGGACCCAGCTCGTCCAGGACAAAGACCTGTGTCGGAAAGCTGCCGACCAGCGCACGGGCACTGCGCGCCATCGCCGTGGCGTTCATCTTGAAGTGGCACAAAGGCGAGGCAGATGGAGCATCAAATGGATCGGTCAGCCTGTAGACTGATTCCGTATGCAGCTCCCGGACCTCCAAGTCGTGGGGGCCGATGCATTGGGTCAACAGACCGGACACAGATACCCCGGCTTCACGAATTGTCGTCAAGGCCCGCTCCAGGGCCGTAGTCTTGCCGACCTGACGCTCGCCTGTTATCAGCATAATCCTCGGGTAGCACAACACGCCCAATTAACTGAGACCTCCCGCAGCCCGGTCAGACGATCACTTTGCACAGGACACAGCACAAGGAAGGTCGGCTGTTTCGACATCTCCCTTCCCCATATCACCCTGGCGACCTGGATACAGCCCATTCTTATACAAGAAGGCCGGTTGGCAAACCAACCGGCCTTGCTAGTGGAGATGGCGGGAATCGAACCCGCGTCCGAAGAATTCGACGATGAGCATCTACAAGCGTAGTCGGCGATTTTAGTTTTGCGCGGGGGTCGTTGCCGACCACGCCCGTCCACGCTAAGCCGATTGGTCTTGGACTGGCTTATCGGCGTCTGCCAGTCTGCACGCCTACTTTATTTCACCTTGCTCCACCACGTTTGCGAGATGGTGAAGGGGCGTGACCGGATACCCGGTCAGGTCTTGGGTTTAGTCGCCTACTGCTTACGCAGCAACGGCGACGGGGGCCCAATTGTTTGCCATATTGTTGGCATTTATGGTTTTGCTTCTGGGTTTACGGAGACGAAGCCTCCCCGGCTCGCAGCCCACAGCCAACCTCCCCCGTCGAAACCGATCATCCCCACTACTAGTATAGCAGAATCGACGGAGACATCAAGATTGGGACGATCATGCTATAGTATAGCTATGGACCGACTCACATTCCGAAGCCTCGTCTCCGAGGCAATCGCCGGGTTGCCGTCAGAGATCCGCGACCAACTTGACAACGTCGACATCGTGGTCGAGGATTGGCCCAGCCGCACGGTGTTGGCAAAGGCGGGCCGGCAGCACCCAGCTCAGCTGCTGGGATTCTATGAAGGCGTCCCCCTGACAAGACGCACGCGCCACTATGAGCTAGTACTACCCGACAAGATCAGCATCTTCCAGCGTCCCATTGAATTACAGTGCCGGACGCCGGAGGAAGTACGTAACCTCGTACAGCACGTGGTCCGCCATGAGATCGCGCACCACTTCGGAATTGATGATACACGCCTCCAGGAGCTGGGCGTCTATTAACATCCATGCAGAACGCCGCCCCGGTTGGGGCGGCGTCATCAAGGCGAGCACGAATCAGTAGCGGCGGCAACTAGTCGCAGTCGGGCCCATCCGCAGCCGGTGCGTCCAACGCCAGAACGTCCCGCAGCGCAGGAACGTAATAGCGCTCCGTGTACTCCTTCACCATACGCCGCGCTGAGAACTGCGGCCCCACGGTGCGGATAGCCTCACGCATCATCTCCACCCACCCGCGCGGGATGTGGTCTCGATCGCGGTCGTAGTACAGAGGCACGACCTCTTCCTCCAGCACAGAATAGAGCGCGGCAGCATCCAACCAGTCTCTGGTCACTTCATCGTGGGCCTCAACCTTTGATTCGATTGACCAGCCATTGCGTCCGTTGTACGCCTCAGCCCACCAGCCATCCAGGATGCTCAGATTCAGAACCCCGTTGAACGCAGCCTTCATACCGCTGGTCCCACTTGCCTCATTGGGTTTCCGTGGCGTGTTGAGCCACACATCCACGCCCTGAACCAAATAGCGCGCAATGTGCATATCGTAATCCTCGACGAAGCCGATACGCCCGCCAAATTTCGGATCACGGGCACAGTTGTAGATCTGCTGCATCATCAGCTTGCCCGGATCATCAGCCGGATGCGCTTTGCCGGAAAAGATAAACTGAACCGGGCGGCGCGGGTCGTGTACCAGTGCCATCAGTCGCTCGATATCCTGGAAGATCAGGTTCCCACGCTTGTACGTTGCAAAGCGGCGGGCGAATCCGATCACCAGGGCATCCGGATCCAGGAAAATGCCCGAGGCCAGCAACTGCTCCGGAGGCACAGCCCGCGAAATCCAATCCTGCCGGGCGCGTTCTCGGATTGTGGAGAACATTTTGCGCTTGAGGTAAGTATGGGACTCCCACAGCTCGCCGTCGGGGATCTCCTCGACGCGCGCCCACATCAAGGCATCATCCTGGTGACGCACCCAGTCGGGGCTGATGTGTTTTTGATAGAGCCGGTGCATAGCCTCGCCGGCCCAGGAGGATAGATGAATGCCGTTGGTCACGTGGCCAATCGGCACATCCTGCTCTCTGCGGTCCGGCCATAGATTCTGCCACATGGGCCGGCTCACCTCGCCGTGGAGTTTG
>Ga0209121_10001692_pt1 | contig 23082 bp, 17 predicted proteins | sample Cruoilmetagenom3_FD_187292 | JGI IMG/M metagenome (GOLD analysis project Ga0209121, IMG submission 187292) | Oil polluted marine microbial communities from Coal Oil Point, Santa Barbara, California, USA - Sample 3 (SPAdes) (version 2) | ecosystem: Environmental > Aquatic > Marine > Oil seeps ... | reverse complement strand
TGTCTGCAGGCACGTAGCTCAGTTGGTTAGAGCACCACCTTGACATGGTGGGGGTCGGTGGTTCGAATCCACTCGTGCCTACCAATAACTAAAGGCTCATCTATTTATAGATGAGCCTTTTTTATTTATCGACACAATTATCATAGACAAAATTCAGGGGCGCCCAGCTCAGATTGACTCGGGCATACCCACAAGACAAGATCAAATGGCATAATCCTCGACACCGGAGGCACACTCAAACAGTTCGTTCGAATCCGCCCGCTCAAGCTCTAACCAAAACACACACCCTTGCCCATGCTGGCTGCTCACACCTACCGCCCCGCCCATGGACTCTACCAACTTCTTTGTAATAACCAAGCCGACGCCAGAGCCTTGAATATCAGAAGCTTCCCTTCCAAGGCGCTCAAAGGGCTGAAACAACCTAGCGATCTGCTCATCAGTCAGGCCATACCCCGTGTCTTCGACACTAATACGAATTCTATTGTTATCGACCTCACAACAGCTAACCCACACATTTCCACCCGCACGGTTATACTTTATTGCGTTTGAGACAAAGTTCAGCAGAGCCTGCTTGAGCCGTACAGCATCTGCTTTAACCATAAGGTTTTCTGTCTCGCCAAACTCCACATCAACCCCTTGGTTTACGGCAAGCTGTGCTGCCATGGTGCGACATTCCTCAAAGGTCTGATCCAGCTTAACCGAGGCTATAGAAAACTTAACCTTCCCTGCATCAATACTGGCAAGGTCAAGCACCTCGTTTATCAACTGTAACAAATGTGTTCCTGCATCATAGATATGCCCAACTGACTCCTTATGCAACTCACTCAGCGTATCCGAATTCAAATCCAGGATTTGAGCAAAACCAATCACGGCATTTAGAGGCGTACGCAACTCATGACTCATACTCGATAAGAACTGGGACTTGGCTCTATTAGCATCTTCAGCCGCCACTTTTGCCTCTTCCAATGTCTTGTTGGTGTTCAGCAGTACTTGCTCCATTTGTTTTCGTCGACCAACTTCTCTTTTCAGCCTCAAGTTAACGTAATACATGGCGCTAATTACGATAAGAACCACCAATAAAACCTGCCATAAAAGTGTGTAATCAACGACATGTTCGTACCGGATACCCATCCATTTGTTGTGAATTTCTGTATGCTGTTTACCATCAATTGAGTCGATGGCTTTTTGCAATATCCCCACCAGCTCGGGCCAATCATTGCGAACCCCCATGCTAAGATCGAAACGGTTAATCACCTCCCCCGCCACTTTTAAATTGGCCAAGCCCTTTTGCCTTATGGTGTAACTTGCTGTAGCGATATTTCCGACAAAAGCATCGTATGTTCCTCTGGAAACAGCAACCAGAGCATCCTCCACAGTAGCCTCTAGATAGAGATCCAAACCCGGATGGTTCCGCTGTAGATATTCATGAGATGCATACCCGTCAACAACGGCAACCCTTCGGCCTTTTAGGCCTTCAGCACCATTCACAAATTTAATTGAGTCAAGAGTGACAATGACGGTAGGAAAGGAAAGGTAAGGCCTTGTAAAGCTCACATACTCCTCTCTCGATGGCGTTCTGGTAACGCTCGGAAAAACGTCTAGCTCACGGTCCTTTACTGCCTGTACGACATCCGTCCAGTTCTTCTGCTTCTCTATTTCAAAATGTATTCCTAGTTTTCTTTCAATTAACTCAATGTAGCTTGAAGCAAGACCACAATATTGGTCGCCCTCCACCCATTCAACAGGGGGCCAGGCTATGTCTGGCGCCAACCTAATAACAGGATGCTCATCGAGCCATCGTTGCTCCGCGTCAGTTAGCGAAATCTTCTTCTGACCCGAATCGGAGCTTATCCCCGACGCCGGTGTTAACCAACGCTGGTGCAATTTGTTTTTTTCTACCCCACTGAGAGAACCCAAGCCCTTGTCGAGAATATCTCGGAGGATCAAATTACCCTTTGCTACGGCCATGTGCTGACTAGCACTAAAACCCCCGCCAAAAAGTGCATCACCAGCAATCTTGATACTGTGAACCGGGTATTTATCCAAGATATATGTAACGATTCCCACCCCTTCTACAAAAGCATCGACACTTCCATTAGAAACGGCTTTAAGCCCCGCATGTGCATCTGCAACTTCCACAACATCTATATTGGAAAAATCTTTTTGTAGAACCAGCGTGTTCGCATAACCGACAATACTGGCCACACGCTTACCAGCAAGATCTGAAAGACTGCCTATTTGATTGTTATCTTCGTGAGTGACGATCACCATGGGTGGACTAAAGTAGCTTTTAGTAAACTCAGAAAATGCCAATCGCTCTTCAGTCAGGTAGATAGAGGGCATAATATCGATTTGCCCCAACTTAAACTTCTCTAACAATTCCAACCAGTCTGACCCAGTTACAAACTCAACCCCAAAACCAGCTTTTTCTCCCAGCAAACGAACAAGGTCAACGGTATACCCAAGGGGCTTACCGTCTTCAGCATAATCAAAAGGAGGCCAATGGGCGAAGTTGGCAACAACTAAATTTGGATGCCTCCCGAGCCAAGCTTTTTCTTCCTCGGTAAACTCAACTTTATGGCTATCCAAGGCTAGGGAGAAGGAGGACTGGAACAATAAAACTAGCAGAACGCATAATGTCACCAGACCAAACGAATGATCTTTCAACTTACTGAACAGGGAATCAGTCAACATAAAACTTTCCGCTTAATTATATTTATTTTTAAACAGTCCGTTGTACGTTGTATGAGCGAAATCTTTGTTATACAGCCTACAAGACACAAATAGAGGGGAGGACCAACTTGTGTAGGGGGAGCGATTATTGACTCATCGCCTGGATCATGCAACACCGTCCAGCAACCTTTTTAATTGGGTCACTTCATCTCGCAAGTTTGCTGCTTCTTCAAATTCCAAATTTTTAGCACATTCAAACATTTTGTCTTCCAACACAGCAATTTGTTGCCATATATCTGCTTCAGTATGCAGAGCACTCTTGTCAAATTGATATTTACCTTTTGACTCGGCCACTTTGCGAGCCCCCTTTCCAGGGATTGCTGCACCACCCTCCATGATATCGGCCACCGATTTCACAATACCTTGAGGAGTAATACCATGTTCCTCGTTATGTTTAATCTGTGCTGCACGGCGACGCTCCGTTTCGCTTATGGCTCGATCCATTGAGCCGGTTATCTTGTCAGCATAGAGGATCGCCCGACCCTCTACATTTCTTGCGGCACGACCGATGGTCTGAATCAATGATTGCTCTGAACGTAAAAAGCCCTCTTTATCAGCATCAAAAATAGCAACCAGAGCCACCTCTGGCATATCCAATCCCTCTCGCAGTAAATTAATGCCTACCAGCACATCAAATTCCCCCAGCCTAAGGTCCCGAATAATTTCCACCCGCTCCACCGTATCAATATCGGAGTGCAGATAACGCACACGAACACCATGCTCATCGAGGTAGTCGGTAAAGTCTTCAGCCATGCGCTTGGTTAATACGGTGATCAGTACCCGCTGCTGTTTGGCCACACAAAGATTAATTTCAGACAAAACATCATCTACCTGCGAGGTAGCGGGCCTAACCATAATTTCCGGATCCAACAAGCCTGTTGGACGAACCACCTGCTCAACAACCTGACCTTCATTTGCCGCCTCATACTTACTGGGTGTTGCCGAAACAAAAATCATCTGTGGAGCCAGACGCTCCCACTCATCAAAGCGCAAAGGGCGATTATCCAGTGCCGAGGGAAGACGAAACCCATACTCCACCAGCGTTTCTTTACGAGAGCGATCACCTTTATACATCCCTCCAAGTTGCGGCACGGTAACATGGGATTCATCAATGACCAGCAATGCATCATCGGGAAGGTAATCAAATAGCGTGGGAGGCGGGTCTCCTGGCTCTCGGCCAGAAAGGTAACGCGAGTAATTTTCTATACCATTGCAATATCCCAGCTCTTGCATCATTTCGAGGTCGTAACGTGTCCGCTCTCGCAGCCGCTGCTCTTCAACCAGCTTATGCACAGACCGCAACTGCTCTAGTCGTTCAGCAAGCTCGTCTTTTATTTGCTCGACAGCATTGAGAATCATCTGTCTCGGCGTCACATAATGAGACTTGGGGTAGACCGTGATCCGCGGCACGCGCTTTAGCACTTCGCCGGTCAAGGGGTCGAACAGCGAAAGGTTTTCTACCTCGTCATCAAAGAGTTCGATCCGAACCGCCTCGCGATCCGAATCCGCGGGATAAACATCAATGACATCACCCCTAACCCGATAAGTCGCCCGCTGAAATACGGCATCGTTTCGCGTGTATTGCAGTTCAGCCAAACGACGAAGTACCGCTCGCTGGTCAATCTTATCCCCGCGAACCAGGTGCAATAGCATTTTCAGGTAGGATTCTGGGTCACCCAAACCATAGATGGATGACACCGTAGCCACGACAACCACGTCCTTACGCTCCAGCAAAGCCTTGGTAGCCGAAAGCCGCATCTGCTCGATATGCTGGTTTACCGAAGCATCTTTTTCGATAAAAGTGCCTGAAGAGGGCACATAGGCCTCTGGCTGGTAGTAGTCATAATAAGAAACGAAATACTCTACTGAGTTATCCGGGAAAAAATCACGAAGCTCGCCATAAAGCTGGGCCGCCAGGGTTTTATTGTGCGCCAAAACAATCGTTGGTCGCTGCACGCGCTCAATCACATTGGCAATAGTAAAAGTCTTGCCCGATCCGGTGACACCCAATAGCGTTTGTGCCGCCAATCCAGCCTCCAGCCCCTCTACCAACTTTTCAATAGCGGCAGGCTGATCACCGGCTGGCTGATAGGAACTGGTAACGTTAAATAATTTTGACACAGGATATTGATCCAATCTTTACGGAATGAAAAACATAATATTATACGCCAGAAATGTACCTTAAATTGATCTCTAATCAGGGTTGACTCCCCCCATATCGATATATAAGATACGCGCCTCTTAACCGATCCGCCTTAGCTCAGTTGGTAGAGCAAATGACTGTTAATCATTGGGTCGCTGGTTCGAGCCCAGCAGGCGGAGCCATACATATCAAAGGGTTAGCTGTTATCAGCTAACCCTTTTTTATTGATTGTCTAATAGCTGTCGAATAGAAATTCCTCGAAGTGCTCAAAATAACCCACCCCCAGGTTATGACAAGTTAACTCGCAAACCCTACAGACACAAAAAACCCCAGTCATGGTGAGTGAACCGGGGTTTTCGCTGCTTGGGGAGAAGCATGTTGCTGTTGTATTAGTTAGTCATGTAAAACACCTAGAGGTTCCATACAAATAGAAATTATTTTAGTTTTTTTGCAAGACACTCCCAGCCCCACGAAAAAATAGCTATTTTCCCTATAGTTACCAACAGAGCGTCAAGAAAAAACGTTGCTCTAGCCTGGTTACCGCGGTTCAACTTGATCACGGGTTTAGAGAAAACCTGCTACTCCAATGCCAGAAAGCTTCGTAACTTGTCCGCACCATTTGAGCCACGGCACATTAGCGAGTAATCAACTAGCGCCCAGAGCCCGGTACAAGTTAATGGTATCCTGAGCAAAATCAATGTTGGAGGCCGTCAATTCACGCTCCGCTTCCAGCAGGGTACGCTCGGCATCCAGCACATCCAAAAATGACTCTACACCGGCGTTATAACGCAATTTAACCAACTCCACAGCTTCACGACTGGCGGCAGCGGATTCTCGCAAAACACGATTACGTTCACGCTCTTGAGCATGACGCATCAACGCGCTGTTGACCTCTTCAAGCGCTTGAAGAACCACTCCGTCATAACGAGCCAACTGCGCTTCAGTAGCGGCCTTGGACTGCTCGATACGCGCACGAATAGCGCTGCGATTAAACACATTCCAGACAATGCCCGGACCCACGGCATAATTACTGGCGCTATGATCACTGAGACTCGAATCACTGTCAGCTGCTACGCCGACACTGGCAACAAAGTTAACGGTGGGAAACAGGTCTGCTACAGCCACGCCAATTTGAGCCGTTAAGCTGGCCAACCCCCTCTCAGCCTCACGGATATCAGGCCGCCGACGAATCAACGAAGCAGCGTCACCCACCGCTATGAAATCTGGCATGGCAGGCAGCGAAGCGAGCTGCTGCAATGTTACGTCCAGCGATCCGGGTACTCGACCAGTCAGACGCGCCAAACGATTCAGCGCGGTGTTTTTATCACTGATGATGTTGGGCAATAATGCCTGAGTGGCAGCCAACTGGGCGTGAGCACGCGCCGTATCGAGCTGCGAACTCATGCCTTCACGGGCCAGAATAATCGTCAACTCCATTGTTTCTCGCTGGTTGTTGATATTACGTTCAACGACTTTACGCCGCTCCTGTGCACCGCGCAGATCAAAATATGCAGCGGCCACATCGGATATAACGATACGTTTTATATCGTCGCGCAAGGCTTCGCTGCGCTCTATATTGCTGCTTGCGGCCTCAATACTACGCCGAACACGACCAAACACATCCAGCTCCCAAGCCAACCCCAGAGAGGCCGAATTAATCGTGTTTACTTTAGCTTCGGGGGCATTGATGAGCGATGCCCGAGATCGCTCAGCCGTAGCCGACAGGTCGACCGAGGGCTGCAGCCCGGTAGCTGTTTCATGCAAAACTGCCCGCGCTGCTTTCAGGTTGGCCAACGCAATGCGCAGATCCGTGTTGGTCTGCAACGCCTGCTCAATCAAGCCGGTCAAGGTGGGATCTTTTAACTGCAACCACCAGGCATCAACCGGTTGTTGCTGAAGATAAAGCGACGTTGCACCCTCTGGCTGTAGGCGCAGCGATTGAAATTCGACATGCTCGGGATCCAGCGTTTGCGGTGGCCCGGCATAATCCGGTCCTACAGACGCACAACCACCCAACAGCATCGCTGACAGAGTTAAAACTACTGTAAAAAATCTCATCTCAACAGGTTCCTAGGAGCCGCTGGAAGCAGTCGATTGTCGCCTACCAGCGAGCCAACGACAGGCCACATAAAATACGGGAGTGAAAATCAGACCAAACAGCGTTACGCCAATCATGCCGGCAAATACTGTAGTACCCAGCGCCTGACGCATTTCGGCGCCCGCTCCGGAGGCCAAAACCAACGGCAACACCCCTAGAATAAAAGCCAGCGAAGTCATCAGAATCGGGCGCAATCTCATTCGGGCCGCACGTACCACAGCATCAAGACGGTTCAGGCCCTCCTCTTCTGCCTGGCGCGCAAATTCGACGATCAAAATAGCATTTTTTGACGCAAGACCAATCAGGACAATAAAGCCCACCTGCACCAGAATATTATTATCGATACCGCGCAGGGCAATACCCGATACGGCCGCTAATAAACACATGGGTACAATCAGGATCACCGACAGCGGTAACAGCCAGCTTTCATAGAGTGCCGCCAGCAGCAAGAACACAAACAGTACCGCCAGACCAAAGTTGACCAGGACCGAACCGCTAGCAAGTTTCTCCTGCAACGCCATTTCGGTCCACTCGTAACCAATTCCCTCTGGCAAACTGTTAGTCAGCAGGTTTTCCATACTCTGCATGGCTTCACTACTTGAGAAACCGGTCGCGGCACTGCCGGAAATATCAATGGCGCTGTAGTTATTGTAACGCGCCAGTCGAATCGGACCGGTACGATCCTCCAGAGTAACCAGCGAACCCAATGGCACCATATCGCCATCAACAGAGCGTGCACGCAGGCTGTTAATATCGGCACCTTCGTCCCGGTAAGGGCCATCGGCCTGTGCCACTACGTTATAAGTGCGCCCCAGCAAGTTGAAGTCGTTGACGTAACGGGAGCCCAGATAAATCTCGAGCGTGTCGATGATATTCTGGGTCGGCACATTGAGCATTTCCGCACGGGTTTCATCAATATTGGCAAAGATTCTCGGAGTACGAGTATTAAAAAAAGTATACACCCGCGCCAGCTGTGTCTGCTGATTCGCTTCGCCAATAATATTTTGCGCCACTTGTTCTAAGTTTCCGATACCGCTACCAGTCAAGTCCTGAAGGTACAGCTTCCAGCCACCAGCATTGCCCATCCCCCTCACTGAGGGAGGCATAATCATAAAGGCCATGGCCTCCTGTAACTGACCCAAGGCCTGTTGCGCCTGCTGCTGAATATGAACTGCCGACAATCCCCTTTTCTCTCGATCCTCAAAGGGATCCAGCGGTGTAAAAATTACCCCTGCATTGGAGGCATTGGTAAAAGTAGCACCATCAAGCCCTGCAAACTGTACAGCATGAGCCACGCCATCGACCTTCCTCAGAATATCGGAGGCCTTGCGGATGACCGCGTCAGTTCGGTCCAACGTCGCGCCCGGCGGCAGCTGTACCACGGTGATTAAATACCCTTGATCCTGCTCTGGAATAAAACCTCCAGGCACCTGATTAAACTGCCAACCGGTGAACGCAATTAAGCCGGCATAGACAAGCAGCATCATCATCACAATACGCACCAGTCGCCGCGTCAAATTGGAGTAGCCCGTCGCCAACCGGTCAAAACCCGTATTAAAGACGTAACCGGGCCAAGCCACCATTCGCTTCCAACCGCTGAGCTGTTTATAGGGCACATGGGGCTTAAGCAACAACGCTCCCAGTGCAGGCGACAGAGTCAGTGACACCACCAACGAAATTACTGTCGCCGAAGCAATGGTCAACGCAAATTGCCCGTAAAAGGCCCCGGAAACACCACTGATAAAGGCGGTGGGAATAAAGACGGCAATCAGCACCACCGAAATCGCTACCAGCGCGCCACCTACCTCATCCATGGTTTTATGGGACGCCTCACGAGGTGACAGGCCTGCGGCTATGTATCGCTCAATATTTTCCACCACAACAATGGCGTCATCTACCACAATCCCGATGGCGAGCACTAGCCCGAACAGCGACAGGTTATTCAGCGATGTACCTAAACTCGACATCACTGCAAAAGTGCCTATCAGCGACACCGGAATCGCCACAATCGGAATAATTGCCGCACGCCAGTTTTGCAGAAACACCATCACCACTAACACGACCAACAGCACCGCCTCAAAAATCGTTTTATAGATTTCATCAATGGAGTGTTTGATGAACTGTGTCGGGTCATAAATAATTTTGTATTCGATGCCCTTCGGCATAGTCTTGGCAATATCTTCCATTTCTGCCCGCAGTGCCTGCGCCGTATCCAATGCATTACTGCCCGGGCGCTGAAAAATCACAACCGGCAACGCCTGGTCATCGTCTAAATAACCGTTGGTGCTATAGTCGCGCGCAGCAAGTTCCGTTCGCGCCACATCTTTGAGGCGCACAAGGCGGCCATCCTCACCACGCTTTACAATGGTTTCGGCAAACTCCTCGGCACTGAGCAGACGACCACGGGTCTGTACGCTATATTCAAACCCTCCTTTACTTTCGATCGGCTGTCGATTGATCACACCGGCAGCAATTTGCACATTATTCTGGCGAAGGCCACTCACCACATCATTGGCCGTCAGTCCTAGCGTGTAGGCACGCTCAGGGTCAATCCAAACCCGCATAGCATAAGCTCGCTCGGCCACCAAACGGGCTTCGCCGACACCATTAATACGTGCCAGCCGGTCGATCACCTGGGTTCTGGCGTAGTTAGAAACATACAGGCTGTCACGACTGGCATCCGGTGACAGCACGTGAATCACCATCATTAGATCCGGTGAGTTTTTTCGCACGTTCACTCCCTGACGCTGAACTTCCTCCGGCAAAAAGGGTTCGGCCAGGGCCACTCGGTTCTGCACCAATACCTGAGCAATATCAATATCGGTACCCTGCTCAAAGGTAACCGACATTGAGGTTCGTCCATCGGCGGTGTTTTCCGACTTCATGTAGAGCATGTTCTCAACACCGTTGATCTGCTGCTCCAGCGCTGTCGCCACCGTTGCCGCAGCAATCTCCGCCGTAGCCCCCGGATAACTGGCCGTGACGCTGATACTGGGCGGAGCAATTTCGGGGTACTGGGAAACGGGCAAATTCAAATAGGCAATACCGCCGATCATCACAATCAGGATCGACACTACACCAGCAAAAATTGGCCGCTCAATAAAGAAATGGGCAAGCTTCATGAGGCAGGCCCATCAACATTGGCCTGCTGAGGTGTAACTAACACACCTGGGCGAACTCGCAGCAGGCCTTTAGTGATAACCCTATCCTGTTGCTCCAATCCACTACGAATCACTCGCAGCCCCTCGTGCTCGGGACCCAACTCGACGGCGCGCGACTGCACACGGTTCTGCTCATCCACCACCATCACTACCTTCTGGTTCATGTCGGCCATGATGGCCGAATCGGGGATCAGCAACACTGGCCCGGGTTCACCTGCGGGCAACCTAACCCGCCCAAAGCTGCCCGGCAACAGCAGCCCGTTGGCATTGCTGTCAAATACAGCTCGCAGGCGAATCGTTCCCGTTTTATCGTCCAGATGCGTATCTACGAAATCGACCCGTCCATTATGGCGATAGTCTTGTTCGTCCAATAATCTCACCTGCACCGCTAACGTCTGATTGATCAACGTGTCGTCACCTGTCTCATTGCGTTGACGTTTATATTTCAAGTAATCGCTTTCAGACATATCAAACACAAAATACACCGGCTGCTGTGCCACAATCGAGGTCAGCATCTGACTGCCATCAGCCTGAATCAGGTTGCCAGTATCAATTTCACGGCGCGAAATCTGCCCGCTAATCGGCGCACTGATGCGTGAATATTCCAGATCCAACTCGGCGATATCCAAGGCGGATTTGGCTGCAGCCAAATCCGCCTGCCGGGCTTTCATGGTAGAGCTACGAGTATCGAGTTCCTCCTGCGACATGGCATTTTTTGCCACCAGCCGATCACCACGCGCCAACTCTTGCCTGGCCAATGCCAGATTAGTCTCAGCTCGCGCCAACTCAGCCCTAGCCGATGCCATGGCCGCCTCAAAAGGTCGAGGGTCCAAGGTAAAAAGAAGATCGCCTTTGGTCACCCGCTCACCGTCAGTAAAATTGATGGCCTGCAGATAACCACCAACCCGCGCGCGAACCTCTACTCGGCGATAAGCTTCAAAACGACCGGTAAATTCATTCCACTCGGTAATAACTTGTCGCTCAGGATAGGACACCGTCACCGGCACCCCCGGCGCTTGTTTTTCTTCGGCCATCACCAAGGGGGATGCAACCAAACACACTGCTATTAACAACCCGACTTTCATTAACGGCCTATTGCAACTGGGCAATAACTGAAGAAGTTTTTCTCGCATTATCTGATTTCCCTGATCGATATTGTTTGTCTTAAACGTAAGAAAAATGCGCGGGGATGACGCCCTGCCCGGTAAATAATTTTTTGCTTTCCAGAAAGATATCTGTCACTATAAAACCCACTTATCTTTCTTGCAAGGTAATTATTTAGATGACAGAACAAAAGCTGAATGTTGAAGATCTCATCAGTTCCACTCAAGAAAATTGGCCTCAGCACAATCTGGACGCTGGTGCGACAGCAGTACGCCTAATTCGCGCTGGTGACATGATGCTGTCGAACTGCCGCAAATTTATCGAACAATTTAATCTGACACCGGCGGAGTTCGACACACTGGCAACCCTGAGAAAAATGGGCACCCCTTATACACTCACACCGTCTGAACTGTGCCGGGCTAATCTATTGTCATCCGGCGGCCTGACTAAAATCCTTATCCACCTGGAAAAGTTGGGACTGATTTCCCGTCAGCCAAATGCATCAGACAAACGCAGCCGTATCATTGCCCTCACCGAAACAGGTAACCGTTTAATTGAAGAAAGTATGGCAATGGTACTGAGTGAACATGAACAAAAGTTATCAGCCATCTATTCCGAAGGAGAAAGAGCGGAGCTTAACCGCCTGTTACGCAAGTTCCACTTAGCCGATATCTACTGTTCAACAGGTAATAGCTAACGTGCTAGGGTTCTCCCACCCGAAATGAATAAAGTCACTGGAAGCAGTACATGTAAGTCCCCAGGTTGAAAAGAATCACTCTTTTTAGACCGTCATATCCAACGATACCAACCCCATAAAAGTAGACTGGCGAATGCGCCGAGTTGACGTCACGAACAACCAACAATAAAGATAGATTCGCCCCTATGAAGCCATAGTCTTCGCACACCGAAATTGGGGCACATTGATCTGAAACGCCTCTTTGGCCAACGTACGCTATTATTATGAAGGTATAACCAAAAAATTCTAAAAAGGCACGGTTGTCATGCCTAAAACGTTGCTCGCTGAAGAGACCAAAGATCAAACACCCATTGGGGTCATTACCGACATCCATGGGCCTGTCGTCGTTATAGCCTGCGAACAACTACCCCAGTTACACCGAGCCCTGCGCACCGACATCAATCATGAAAGTTATTTGTTTGAGGTTCACCAGCATCTGGATGAACGACATATCAGAGCCATTACACTTCATCGGACTACCGGGCTCAGCCGCGGTATGCCCGTGTATGACACCGGCTCACCCATACATGTGCCAGTCGCGCCTCAGTGTCTCGGTCGCTTACTAAATATTTTCGGCGACCCTCTTGACGATGGTGAGCCCCTACCCCGAACAGAATTTCGCAACATACATGGTAGCCCGGTACCCCTGGCTGATACGGTGAACGTCAGCGATATACTGGAGACCGGCATCAAAGTTATCGATCTGCTTTGCCCTTTCGTTAAAGGCGGAAAGACAGGACTGTTCGGTGGTGCAGGCGTGGGTAAGACCGTACTCATCATGGAATTTATGCATGCAGTAGCCACCCTGCATCAAGGCGTCTCGGTGTTCGCCGGTGTCGGTGAACGTATCCGTGAAGGGCACGAACTCTGGCATGAAATGCAAGCCGCCGGTGTCATGCCACAAACCACTATGGTCTTTGGACAAATGGACGAATCGCCAGGAGTGCGCTTCCGAATCGGTCTGTCTGCTCTCACTTATGCCGAATATCTGCGCGACACACTACAAAAAGAAGTGCTGTTCGTCATGGACAATGTCTTCCGGTTCATTCAGGCAGGCAGTGAAGTGTCCAGTCTGCTCGGACGAATGCCCGCCACGGTGGGCTACCAACCCACGCTGATTACTGAAGTAGCGGAGATGCAGGATCGCATTCTTTCCACACAACACGGCGCTATCACCTCGGTGCAGGCTGTGTATGTTCCAGCGGACGACATGACAGATCCGGCAGTCAGCGCCATCTTGAGTCATCTGGACACCACGGTAATCTTGTCCCGGGCTCAAGCCGGCAAGGGCATCTATCCGGCAGTGGACCCCCTCCAATCCGGAAGCAAACTTATGGACCGCCACACGCTGGGGAACCACCACTATGCGGTTGCAGAAGGCGTTCGTGAACATTTGGCACGGTACCGCGAGCTAGAAGACATCATTTCTATGTTGGGCCTTGAGGAGTTATCACCCAAGGACCGAAAAGTCGTTATGCGCGCGCGCAAGCTGCAACGCTATCTAACCCAGCCGTTCTGGGCAACGGCATCACATTCCGGCATCAAGGGTGTTTCGGTTCCTTTGAGTGACACCTTGGCTGATTGCGAAGCCTTTTTGCTAGGACACTATGACCATGTACCCGAAGAACAGTGTTATATGCGCGGAACCATGGCCGAAGCCGGAGTAAAGGCCAAAATAAAGGCACAAGTGGATACCCCAACATGAATACCTTTAACCTGACACTACGGGATTCAACACATACCGAACACTTCGAACAGGTCACATCATTCGTGGGAGAAGACGCCTCAGGTAGCTTTGGTATCCAGGCTCACCATGGCCGACTCATGGCCGCCCCGGTATTTGGGCTGGCACGTTTTCGTATCGCAAAAGATCCCTGGCAATACCTTGCGATGCCCGGGGCCCTACTCTATTTTTTAAACAACGAATTAACCATTAATACACGGCGATATTTAATTGACTCTGATTACCTAAGTGTCAGTGCTGCTTTACAAGAACAGTTGCTTGCAGAAGAAATGGAGCTTGATTCAATCAAAGTTAGCCTTCACCTAATGGAAGAAGAAGTTCTCAGACGGATGCGGGAACTCAACCGCAACGAGGTGTAAACGTCATGTCATTACTTACACCAAAAAAAGAACCAAAGCGCACCTCCAATCAGGAGAAGCTCAAAAAGCAGGTAGAACGGCAAGCAGACCGTATGCGTCAGGCCGAAGAGGATCATCCAACGTTGATCGCACAAACCGTCTATGTGGGTATGCTGGGTCTATTGTTCGTACTTCCAGTTGTCGGCGGAGCTTATCTTGGCCGCTGGCTGGACGGCATGCTGGAGGGCTATTCCATGCGCTGGACGCTAAGCCTTTTATTTCTGGGCATCGTCATTGGCGGCCTTAATGTGTATCTATTTGTGAGAGAACATTAATGGAAAATAATGGCATAGAGGTGGTTACGCTATTTCAGATGGGTCCATTAGCCATCACTGCGACAGTGGTCACCACATGGGTAATCATGGCACTCGTCGGACTGTTCGGTTGGCTGATCAGTCGTCGCCTATCTCTGGAGCCAGGTCCATTACAAACCGCCATCGAAGGTGTTGCCAGCGGCATCGAAGACGCCATTCGAGGCGTAGCTCCCGAGCAAACACAATTGCTACTACCTTTTATCGGCAGCCTGTGGCTTTTTCTGGTCGCGGCCAATCTTAGTGGCTTAATACCCGGAGTGCACTCCCCTACCCGAGACCTGTCGGCCACCTCGGCCCTGGCTATTTTAGTCTTTCTCTCAGTACACTGGTTTGGCATTCGAAGTCAGGGGCTGAAAAACTACTTACGACACTACCTCACACCCAGCCCCATTCTGCTCCCCTTTCATCTCATTAGTGAAATCACCCGCACCATCGCTCTGGCAGTCCGTTTATTCGGCAATATGATGAGCCTGGAAATGGCAGCACTATTGATCCTCATGGTAGCAGGCTTCCTGGTACCGGTGCCTATCCTCATGCTGCACATAATCGAGGCTCTGGTGCAAGCCTATATCTTCGGCACACTGGCACTGATCTACGTGGCCGGAGGATTACAATCACAACAATTGAAACATCGTCAGCAACATTAAGGAGTAAATCATGCCAGATTTAACCGACTTCACACTGGTTTCCACGGTCACCGCGCTTCTGGCTATTGCCATAGGCGTAGTGCTGCCAGCCTACGCCATGGGCCGGGCCATCAGCAGTGCCATGGATGCGCTGTCCCGCCAACCGGAGGCCGAGCGTGCCATTACCCGCACTCTGTTTATTGGGCTGGCGATGATCGAATCCCTGGCCATTTATGTGTTGGTCATTGTGCTGATTGTATTGTTCCGCAACCCGTTGCTGGAATACGTTTTAAAGTGATCATGGCTTATATGAGCCTAAGACCTGGAGCGGCACCGTGGAATTAAACTGGTCCACCTTTGCACTGGAAATCATTAATTTCCTGATTCTGGTTTGGATCCTGAAACGATTCTTCTATAAACCGGTTTTAAATGTCATCGCCCGTCGCAAGGCAGGCATTGAACAAACGCTGAATCATGCGAAAGACTTGCACGAGGATGCCGAATTGTTGCGCGACCAATACGAACACCGTTTGCGAGACTGGGAGCGAGAGCGCCAACAAGCACGGGATGAGTTGCGGACTGAGATGGAGATGCAGCGTGCACAGTTAATGACGGAGTTACAGACCTCGCTAGAGCAAGCCCGACAGAAAGCCGACATCAGCGAAAAACGCCGTTTACAGGATGTCATTAATAAAGGCGAAGCTGAGTCTTTGAACAACGCTGCAAAATTCGCGAGCCGCCTGTTAGAGCAGGTGGCGAGTCCGGAAGTGGAGGCTCGCTTACTGGACTTGCTTATCGACGAACTGGGCCGTTTAACTCCAGAGCAGCTCAAAATACTAAGGAACAACGGGGCAGAATCAGACAACGAAGTCCACATTGTTAGCGCCTATCCACTCGCAGAGTCTCAACGTCAAAGATTACAACAGGCCATCAATCAACTGGCGCAGAAAACACTATCGTTCCAATTCGCGCAAGACAGCAAACTGCTGTCTGGGCTTCACATCAGTATCAATGACTGGGAACTAGGTTTTAACATGCGCGATGAACTAAAGGGCTTTGCGGAATTACACCATGAAAGCTGAGCCATCACGCCCAGGGCTACTAGAAAAGCAGGCCACATGGGTCGCAGATTATCGCCTGCGGCTGCGTCTCAACGAGCGAGGCACAGTGGTCTCTGTGGGCGACGGTATTGCATGGGTTAGCGGCCTGCCCTCCGCAGCCATGGACGACCTCCTTTATTTCGGAGACGGAAGTCAGGCCATGGTTTTCGATCTCAATAAGGACAGGATTGGCGCAGTAATCCTGCATGAGACGGAGAATCTGACAGCTGGAACTCCGGCAAAACGAAGTCAACGCACCCTGAGCATCCCGGTGGGAGATGGTTTATTGGGGCGAACAATAGACCCTCTCGGTATTCCACTAGACAACGGCCCACCCATCCAACATAGCGGCTGGAGCCCCTTAGAACAGAGCTCACCGCCAATCACCTCGCGAGATTTTGTGCATCAGCCACTTTATACCGGGATCAAAGTTGTCGATACGCTGATCCCTATTGGCAAAGGCCAGCGCCAACTGCTTATCGGTGACGAGGGACTAGGCCGTAGTTCGATTGCAATGGATACAGTAATCAATCAAGCGGGGAAGAATGTTCGTTGTGTCTATGTGCTAATCGGCCAAAAACGCTCTACTGTGGTCAACACCATCGACACACTTCGAACCTACGGGGCCCTGGATTTCACTACCGTGGTGGTGGCCGAAGCCAACGCTCTGCCCGGCCTACAACATCTGGCACCATTTGCCGGCTGCGCCATCGCCGAGTATTGGATGCAACAGGGGCACGATACACTGGTGATCTACGATGACCTCTCCACTCATGCCAAAACCTATCGCGAACTCTCACTATTACTACGTCGCCCACCTGGTCGAGAAGCCTATCCAGGTGACATCTTCTCAATTCATGCTGGACTACTAGAACGAGCCACCTGCCTAAATGCTGCTCACGGAGGAGGTAGTATGACGGCCCTACCTATCGTGGAAACCAAGTTAGGTGAAATCGCCGCATACATCCCCACTAATCTGATATCCATTACCGACGGACAGATTTACCTAGATCGAAATTTATTTACCAGCGGCTTCCGCCCGTGCGTCGATATTGCCCGCTCCGTTTCACGTATCGGCAGCAAGGCTCAACAATTACGAGTAAAAGAAGAAGCCGGAAGAATGAAGCTGGATTACCTGCAATTCCTTGAACTGGAAATGTTTACCCGCTTTGGCGCCAAGCTGGAAGCCTCAATGGAGGCGAGCATCAAAAAGGGGCGATTGTTGCGCGAAATTCTTAAGCAGGAACGCTTCTCTCCACAGCCCATCACCTTTCAATTGTCTTGGTTGATCGCTTTTAATAATGACTTATTCGAAAAATGTGAGCCCGAGCAAATTGCTGCCCAGCTGTCATTACTGGAAACACAACTCAAACACAGCTCCCTAACCATTGATAGTCCACGCGAACATTGGGTTGATGCCGTAGCACAGTGGTTAAACGAATCACCCAAGGTGGACCCGCGATGACACACCGACGCGAACTGGAGGAACATCGACATAAGCTCGGAGAGATTCGCGACATCATGAACTCCATGAAAACCTTAGCCTACATGGAGACACGAAAGTTGAGCCGTTTTCTTGATAACCAACAGAGCATAGTCGATAACATCGAGGCCATGGCCGCTGACTTTGTCAGCTTCTACCCCGAAACCCTTCCTGGGTTTGAGGAAGAAAATAAAACCACTACCGACGTCTATCTATTAATAGGTTCGGAACGTGGCTTTTGCGGCAACTTCAATGAAACGCTACTGACCGTAATGGAGTCATGCATTTCTGACAGCCAAAATATTAAACCTATTCTGATAGCTGTCGGTTATAAACTACATACCGCGCTTGAAGCAGACCCACGGGTACTTGCCAGTGTTGATGGTGCCAACGTAGTGGAAGAAGTCGAAGCGGTTCTGATGCACATTATTGACGCTCTGGTCAGCATAAAGGGCACGCATTCCGCTTTATCTCTATTTGCGATCTATCATGGCGATACTCATAACGGTGTTCGTCTTGATCAAGAACACCAGATTCTCATGCAAAAACTGCTGCCCCCTTTTCAGAACTATCTCGGTAAAAAGCCCAGCTTCCCCACCAACCCTATCCTTAATGTCCCACCAGCAGATTTTCTTCTGGAACTGACAGACCATTACCTGCTATCTAGACTGCACGAATTGCTTTATACGTCATTGATGGTAGAAAACCGTCGTCGTGTACAACACTTGGAAGGCGCAGTGAAGCACATGGACGATAAGGCGAATGAGTTAACCAGCAAATGCAATGCCCTACGCCAGGAAGAGATCATTGAGGAAATTGAAGTGATCTTGCTGAGTGCTACAAGTCTTGATGGGGACTGAAACAAGCGCTACCCCGAAGGTTATTAGGTCTTTCCCTATTAACCTCTAAGTTACGCTAGATTGGAGAAATTAATGGAATCCGAGTATCCGTTACTTATTACTCTGGGTTGCCTGCTGATTCTGAGCCCACTCATTAAGAGCCTTTTAGATCGTCTCGGCATACAGGCACTTGTAGGCTATATCTGCCTCGGTTTTCTCATTCGCCTGCTCGATAATCAATGGTCATTTATATCAACTGCCTCTGACAACACCTTTTATGTCCTAGCTCAACTGAGTGTAGTCGCGCTGCTGTTCCGCGTAGGACTTAAAAGCCATACACAAGCATTATTGAAAAAATTACCGGATGCTAGCCCCATTTGGCTCGGCGATGTCACGATCAATCTTGCCCTTGGTTTTGTGGCGGCCTACTACGCGCTATCACTACCTCTTGAGACTTCGCTAATTATAGCTACTGCATTGAGCGCCACCAGTGTGGCAGTGTCAGTGACCGTGTGGGATAAAACCCACAAATTGAATACTCAGAAAGGACAGTTATTGGTCGACGTTGCAGAATTGGATGACCTGTCAGGCGTTCTACTGCTGGCAATCTTGCTGGCCATCATTCCCGTTCTACAGGGTGGTGGGGGTGAGATATTAACGCTGATTGGAATAACAACATCTATAGCGCTTTTAAAGCTAACCCTGTTTATCTCAGGGTGTTATATATTTGCCCATTATCTAGAAGCAGATTTCACCCGTTTTAGTCGTGATATTGAAGAGTCTACGACGGCAATGACTATTACGATTTTGGGCACAGGCTTGGTCATCGCTGCGGTAGCTGGCTACCTTGGATTTTCTCTCGCCATCGGCGCATTATTCGCCGGTCTGGCCTTCAGTCGCGACCCGGAAACAGTGCGAACCAAAGCAAAGTTCACAACTTTTTACGAACTTTTTACGCCATTCTTTTTTATCTATATTGGCATGCAGATGGATCCAACTGGAATGTCAGGAGCCTTCGGGATAAGCGTATTACTGTTAATTGTCGCAGTCGCTGGAAAAGTTATCGGTGTCGCTGTCCCGGCGTTAAATTCACTGACAAAAACAGACGCTTTGTTGCTGGGGATCAGCATGATACCGAGAGCTGAAATCACACTGATCATCATGCATCAGTGCACACAATTTGGAGAGAATTTCATACCCGACAATATCTTTACCGCCATGGTACTGGTATCCATAGCAACATCTATTATTGCACCTCTCATGTTGCGCCCATTAATGTCAAAAAAGTGAACAATGAAAACTAGGTGAGACCGGGTAATTTTTTAACCGCTTCGGCTAGCAAGTAGGCCAGCGCAATACGGTTACTAGGGTGCCGAATACTATCGGTACTCCACACGTCTCTCACCCCCACCTCTCGTAAACGTTCTACCGCATCTTGCGCAAATAAAGGATGAGTCGCCAGTACGTCGACAGACTTGGCCCCCGCCTCAAAACAACGTTGAGCCGCGATTGCTATTGTCTCGCCACTACTAATGACATCATCGACCAACACAACTGCTTTTTCTGCCAGATCAAGGTCTGGCAAATTGATCTGAATCTCTAGGTCTCCAAGGCGTTGCTTGTCGGCAACACCGTATGCTAACCCCCCTTCTTCGGCGATAGCCTTTACCCATTGGATAGATTCGGCGTCGGGGCCTAGCAGGATGGCGTTGGAACGGGAGCGCAAAAAGTCAGACATCACCTTATTAGCAGATAAAGCAACAGCATGAGCTGACGGGACGGCATCGGCAAAGTGATGAGTGCGGTGCAGATGAGGATCGACAGTAATCACATCGTCAAACAGGTCGGCGAGAAAGCGGCCAATGATCTGCTGGCTGACCGCTTCACCAGATACAAAGGCCTTGTCCTGGCGCATATAACACAAATAGGGAGCGACCAACGTCAATCGTTGAGCTCCCAGCTGGCGCGCGGTGGTTACCGCCAATAAGAGTTCGATAAGCTTACTATTAGGACGATCCAGACTGCGGCAAAACACCACATGCTTCGGCAATGTTTCCGGCAAAGTAACCTTAACTTCACCGTCGGGGAAACGGTGTGTCGTTACCCTTGCATAAGACCAGCCCAGCGCCTCGGCCAGGCGCTGGGCTTGCAATTCATATTCCTCAAAGCCCAGTAACATCAGCCTTTCACCTTAAACTACCTTCAAAATTCCATAAAGGCCCGGGTAATATCTGCCTGTGGTCCGATAGTGTAGCCACTGGCCTGCTCACACAGCGCGAGGGCGAACTTAAAGTCGGAGGGAAACTCTGCATACAAGCGATAAAGTGTTTCGCCTTTTTCAACAACATCACCCAGTTTCTTGAAAATATCAACACCGGCACCCTTGTCTATAGGGGCTCCGGCAAATCGTGCAATACGAGCCATCTGGAAATTATCAATCGCTGTGACCAGGCCATCTGTTGGAGCCAAGATATCGTGGGTTAATTTCCCCAATGCATAGCTCGTTGTTTGCACACCCTGCGCCTCGATGATGGCGTTCATTCTTTCCAGAGCGCGCCCCGAATCCAGAATATTACGAGCCATGGCAAAACCGTAACCACCTCGAACATCTGGATCAAACTCCAAGACTCGCCCCGCCAGCCGAAGAGCCTTCTGACGAAGATCATTGGGCGCCTGCGGGTCATTCTGTAATACCTGCATTACATCACGGGCCTCAAGCATGGGCCCTATGCCATTGCCTACAGGCTGCCGCCCATCAGTAATCACGACTTCCAGTTGAATTCCCAGCTGGTCGCCGACATATTCAAATAACTTTTTCAATCGCTGCGCGTTGCGCATATGGCGAATCTTTGTGGTCGGGCCCGTGGGAATATCAATCAATAAGTGCGTTGAACCTGCTGCCAGTTTTTTGGACAAAATAGACGCCACCATTTGTCCCTGTGAATCAATACCTAATGGACGCTCAACGGAGATCATAATGTCATCCGCCGGAGAAAGCCGCGCAGTGCCTCCCCAGATCATACAGCCGCGATGCTTCCTGACAATGTCGTGCAACTTGTCAATTCCCAGCTCGACATTGGCCAACACTTCCATAGTATCTGCTGTGCCGGCTGGCGAAGTAATAGCACGACTGGAGGTTTTGGGAATAAGCATGCCATGTGCAGCCACAATGGGCACCACTAACATAGAAGTGCGATTACCCGGGATACCGCCAATACAATGTTTATCCGCCACCAGCGGCTCTTCCCAGTCCAGACGCTCACCAGAGTCCAACATCGCCTGTGTCAGATAAAGCACCTCATCGCGATCCATGTCAGATTGCCCGGAGGCGACCAAGAATGCCGAAATCTCTGTTTTTGAGTAGCGACTTTCTGTTATGTCCTTAACAATGGAATGAAAGTCTTGTTGATCCAGCCGTTGGCCCGCAATTTTGCGACGTACAGCATCCATCGATACCGGGGGTTGTGCATGCTCCACCGTCACTCCCTGCCCCTCGCCCAGGCCCAGTTGATCAAAAGCCTCTTCCGATAAAGCCAGCTCATCGGGCGCCACGATAGCGGCATCATCCACCACATTGAGAACAGCAAGAATACGTCGGCCATCCGCGCAAATTTCGACCTTCGATAAGGCCTGAAAACCTTCTGCCCGATAGACTTCGCAATCCCGGTGTAGGTAGACAACGTTTTCACGGTAGGTATCGATGCCCAGGCGCACCAGTTTAAGCTTGGCTGCGGGCAGCGCTTTTTTAGCCGATGATTTCATAGTATGTATCTAGTATTAAATGTGACTAGATTAATCCCGTTCCAAACGAAGGTCACGTTAACCTTAAGTCATCACCCTGTTCTTTGCTACCACACCCACAACAGATCACCGTGCGACAAGACCCTGTTATCTACTCAAATGCACCGATAAACAAATTCTTTTCAATTGTTAAATTTACCAGGCAGACGAAAATAATCTTATCGCTTCCGCAGACAACTCAACAAATACCAAACAGAAGTTACTGAAGACTATAATTCCTCAAAATGCCTTCGCCAGAAAATCTATCAAATGTAACCAACGCGCTGTAGCTTGAACAATTCTGGTTCACCTTGGTATTTCAGAAGCGCCCTATCCACTGTGTTCTTATAACAAAATAGTTTGGACTAAAGTGCACAAATAACGACCACAGGGTTTTATTGGATAAGCAAATTGGTTAAAGTTTGCGCAGCTTTTACTAGCTAAATAATTTAAACGCCGTCTGAGGTTTGGTTCATTTAGAAATAGCCAGCTGTACTTCTTTGTAGACACTTAACTGCTTGCTCAACGTAGCCATATGACAAAAAAATTGTGCCCGAAACACTGGGCGTCATGTGGATAGAGTCAAAGCTTTGTACCGTCCAGGCCCTTTTGCTGGACACAAAAATTTGCTTGGGGTGAAAAATGACTATTCCATCTGGTCTGATATCAGGCCCGTGTGTTCCCGTGCGCGTATTTTTTACGGAACATATATCACGTAATCGACTAAAATCTTTTCTCTTCTTCTTTAATTATTGTTTCATCATCACACTGTTCAACCTAGTAGCCGTTCCCGATGTAAAGGCGAATAATACCGCCGCTCAGA
>Ga0209121_10001689_pt1 | contig 23089 bp, 20 predicted proteins | sample Cruoilmetagenom3_FD_187292 | JGI IMG/M metagenome (GOLD analysis project Ga0209121, IMG submission 187292) | Oil polluted marine microbial communities from Coal Oil Point, Santa Barbara, California, USA - Sample 3 (SPAdes) (version 2) | ecosystem: Environmental > Aquatic > Marine > Oil seeps ... | reverse complement strand
GGGCGTGATGCAGGCCCTGGGGGACCGGGCGGGTGCGCGGGCGGCCTTCGAGCGGGCGCTGGCGATAGACGAGCGGGTCTACGGCACCGACCATCCCAATGTCGCCCGCGACGTCAACAACCTGGGGAGCGTGTTGCAGGACCTGGGGGACCTGGCGGGTGCGCGGGTGGCCTACGAGCGGGCGCTGGCGATAGACGAGCGGGTCTACGGCCCAGACCATCCTGAGGTCGCCACCGACGTCAACAACCTGGGGAGCGTGCTGCAGGACCTGGGGGACCTGGCGGGTGCGCGAGCGGCCTACGAGCGGGCGCTGGCGATAGACGAGCGGGTCTACGGCCCCGACCATCCTGAGGTCGCCATCCACGTCAACAACCTGGGGAGCGTGCTGCAGGACCTGGGGGACCTGGCGGGTGCGCGGGCGGCCTACGAGCGGGCGCTGGCGATAGACGAGCGGGTCTACGGCCCCAACCATCCCAACGTCGCCCGTGACGTCAACAACCTGGGGGGCGTGCTGCGGGACCTGGGGGACCTGGCGGGTGCGCGGGTGGCCTACGAGCGGGCGCTGGCGATCGTCGAGGCGGTCTACGGCCCCGACCATCCCAGCGTTGCCCGCGACGTCAACAACCTGGGGGGCGTGCTGCAGGCCCTGGGGGACCGGGCGGGTGCGCGGGCGGCCTTCGAGCGGGCGTTGCGCATCTGGGAGGCGACCTTGCCGCCGGGGCATCGGTACATTGAGATAGCGCGGGCGAATTTGGAGAGCGTGAAGTGAGGGGCAGGATGCAGGGGGTGAAAGGCGTTGCGCTCCCGTCCCCGCGCTGTGGCGTCAAGACCTGACAGGTTTCCATGAATTCTGTGACTTGAGGCTCCATTTGTCACCCGGCAACTGTGTTAAACAGCGAGTCTTGGGTAAAAACCTGTCAGGTCTGATTGACAGTGGGGTTTGTGCTGGAGAAGCGGAGGTTACGAAAATGAGCACCATCGGCTTTTTTCACTACAAGGTCGGCGGGACGGACGGGGTCTCGTTGGAGATTGACAAGTGGAAGCGGGTGATCGAGGAGATGGGCCACACGGTGCATCTCTGCGCGGGCGACCTGGGCACGGTCGAGGGCACGCTGATCGAGGAGTTGTACCACCATCGCCCGGACGTCGAGCGGCTCGACCGCAACACGTTCTGCCAGTTGAGCGATTTCGCCAGCGAGGCCGAGTACCGGGCGGAGGTTGAGCGTCTAACCGACATCATTGAACGTAAGGTGCGGGACTTCGTGGAGCGGAAGGGGATTGATTTCCTCATCCCACAGAACGTCTGGTCGGTCGCCATCAGCCCACCAGCGGCGATCGCGCTGGCGCGGGTAATGCGCGACCTGCAACTGCCCGCGCTGGCCCATCATCACGACTTCTATTGGGAGCGGACGGGCGGGGTGGCCCTCACCTGTGGGACGGCGATCGAGATCGCCGACAAGTACCTGCCGCCGCGCGACCCGCTGATCCAGCACGTGGTCATCAACAGCCTGGCGCAGCGGGAACTGGCGGAGCGCAAGGGCATCGAGGCCAGCGTGGTGCCCAACGTCTTCGACTTCGACGCGCCAGGCTGGCAGGTTGACGACTACAACCGGGATTTTCGCGCCCACATCGGGCTGGGGCCGAACGACGTCCTGATCCTGCAGGCCACCCGCATCGTGCAGCGCAAGGGCATCGAACTGGCGGTGGACTTTGTGAAGGCGCTGGGCAGCCCGGAACGGCGTGCGCGGCTCGGGCAGCGTGGGCTGTACGACGGGCGTCCCTTCGACGACGAGGGCCGCATTGTGCTCGTGCTGGCCGGGTACGCGGAGGATGATGCGACCGGGCGCTACCTCGATCTGCTCAGGCGGAAGGTCGAGCGGGCGGGAATTGACGCGCTCTTCATCGGCGATATGGTGGGGGGACGACGGCAGACGCGAGGTGGGGAGAAGATCTACTCCTTATGGGATACCTACGTCTGCGCCGACTTCGTCACCTATCCCAGCCTGTGGGAGGGGTGGGGCAACCAGTTCCTGGAGGCGCTGCGGGCCCGGCTCCCACTGATGCTGTTCGAGTATCCGGTCTACCGGGCCGACATCCGGGACAAGGGCTTCCGGGTCGTCTCGCTGGGCGGCGAGATCCGGGGCCGGGACGACCTGGGGCTGGTGCAGGTTGGGCCGGAGGTCATTGAGGGGGCGGCCGACCAGGCGCTGGAACTGCTCACCGGCGCACAGTTGCGGCGAGAGACAGTCGAGCACAACTTCCAAGTCGCCCGCCAGCACTACTCGCTGCAGGCGCTACGGGGCTACCTGGCGCGCCTGCTGCCCTAATGCTCGAAGTCCCCGTCCCGGGGACGTCCCATGCAGCGGATTACAGTTTGTAACGGGGTGTCTTTGCCCACGACGCCCCCGTGGACGGGGGCTACGAGCCTGGGGAATGGTCTGTACGACTAGGCTGAGTAGTATAGTGATCGTGACAACTCAGGCCCTTCACCAAAACAGGCACAAATAGCACACGGATACACGCAGATGAAACGGATTCTCACGGATTTTTTATCTTTGTCTGTGTACATCCGTGTGATCCGTGTTGATCCGTGTCCCATTTATGGCTGGCTGGGCAGTTACTAGTGATCGTTCTCTATGCTGCGTCAGACCGTTTCGGCGGTCTCCTCGACCTCGAAGAAGTAGCCGGTGCCGGGGACGGTGTGGATGAAGTGCGGCTTGCTAGGGTCTGCCTCTATCTTCTGGCGCAGCCGGTAGATGAACTGTTTGACTAACTCTGTCTCGCCCAGGTATTCTGCACCCCACACGCGGACCAGGATGGCATCTCTGCTGAGGACCTTGCCGGTGTGGCGCACGAGGTAGTTGAGAACTTCGAATTCGGTCGGGGTCAGGTGGACGATCTCGCCATTGACCACGGCGTGACGGCGAGAGCGGTCCAGCACGAAGGCCCCCCCGGTGAAAACGAGAATGTCGGGAGTCTCCTCTTTGTTGGCGACGCGCCGCAGGCAGGCCACCAGGCGAGAGATGAGTTCCTTTTCGTTGAAGGGCTTGGTGACGTAATCGTCTGCGCCGAGCGCCAGCCCGCGCACGATGTCATCCACAGTTCCCCTGGCGGTGAGAAAGATAATGGGCACCTCGGTCATCTCGCGCAGGCGGTGACAGATTTCAAAGCCGTCGTGCATAGGCATCATGACGTCCAGGATGATGGCATCGGGGTGCATCTCGTAGGCACGACGTAGACCGTCGAGGCCGGAGGCGGCCAGCGTGGCATCGAAGCCGTTATTGGCCAGGGCAAGTTTCAGCATGCGGAGTATATCTACGTCATCGTCAATGACCAAAATGTGGGGCATTGTTCTTGCTTTACTCCTTTTTCACGTTTCATGCCCTCGGCAGTTTGTTGTCCATAAGCATCTAGCGACGCTCCACCTCAAACCGACACAATCGGATGCAGTTGCCATGATCCTCGGCTCACCACCAAGGACGAAAATGAACCGAGAGTAGGACAAGATGGCATCTTGTCCCACAGCTATTTTCGAGGCAGATAGAACAAAAAAACAGTGTCCATCCGCGTTAATCCGCCTCCAGAATAATGTATCACAATTGTGGAGGGCTGTCAAGCATCGGTGCCAGCCCGTCGCATCCATAGCCAGTCCGCCGCACCGGCGACGATGGCTTCCGTGACCAATAACACCACAATGGTGATGGCCACGTCTCCCCAGAAGCGCATGGGGAACAGGCGGATCAGGGCGTCGGAGTAGGGGAATATCCAACTCTCACCTGCAAAGAAGATGCGGTGAAATGTAGTGAAGAACTCCCCCCAACTCAGCACCATGTACGTACCGACGGCTCCCAGCAATCCCAGCGTGAGCATACTACCGCCCAGGAGCGCAGCGGGGATGCGTCTGCGCGTGTGGCTTGAAGCGAGCAGTGTTGCTATTCCCCCCAGCAGCACCAGCGCGGCGGCAGTGCCGGCTGTTATTATGTGGTTGTACACCACCTGCACATCGGCCATGTGGCGCAACTCCCGCGCGTTGAAGGTGGGCTCGCCGTCGGGGAGTCGCAGGTCAGCCAGGAGCGAGAGACTCGCGTTGGTTGCCAGATAGTCCACACAGACCTCGGCCAGGCGGGTGCGCTCTGCTATGGCCAGGCCGAATGGGTCAGGTGGGAAATCCGCCTTCCCATACTCCCAGTGCACAAACCAGTGACCGGTCACGATGCGCACGTTAGCCGTGAGCAGGAATACGGGCACGGCCAGCACAAGCAGCCATTGAATCAGACGGGGCCACGGTTTATGGTTCATTGGTTTCTCCCATCATTTCAAAGGCAGGAGTAAGAAGTAGGGAGTAGGGACCATGGCTTTTCCCTTAATTCCTACTTCTTACTTCTTACTCCCTCTTAACACAAAATCCAGGACCAGTGCATTGGTCATCCATTCGATGGCGGCGCGGTCGTCGGTGAAGATGACCTTGCCGGGTTGCGTGAGACGCAAGTTTGTCGCCGCCTGCAGCGCCGTGGGATACAGGAATTCGTCCCCCTCCAGGCCGGGCAGGTTAGCGAACAGGTTGCTGGCCGTGCTGGGCTGGACGGTGGCGACGACGACGGCGTTGAAACTGTTCGGCACGTCAATCACGTGGGCCGAGGGGAAAACCTGGAGCAAGGTCGCCACCATTGCCTCCACCAGCCGGTAGTCTTCCGGCGTATGCCCGACGTTGATCACGACGACGCCCTCGGCGGTGAGATGGTCACGTACCTGGTGGAAGAATTCCACCGTCGTCAGGTGCGGGGGGATGTAGGGCAGCCGGTATGCGTCCACGCCGACGACGGTGTAGCGCCGCTCGGAGTGGGCCAGGTAGTAGCGCCCGTCGGCGACGATAATGTTGAGGTTGGGCTCGTCCATCGCGAAGTACTCCCGCCCCACGCGCACGATCTCGGGGTCAATCTCCACTCCGTCAATGGGCAGCGGCCCGTAGACGGCGGTGTACTGCCGGGCGATGGTGCCGGCGGCCAGTCCGATGAGCGCCACGCTCTCGACCCGGTCGGGGGTGTAGGGTGAGGGGTTGAAGTAGGGGGCGATGAGGAAGTAGTCCCACGGCCCGGGGGTGCGCAGTTGTTCGGGGCAGTAGACGGAGTGGATGCCCTGCCCTTCGTTCAGCAGCAGGTGGCGGCAGCCTCCCTCCTCCACCACCTGGATGTAGTTGTAGGCCGACTCGGTCTCGTAGATGGTGCTCTCTGCGGCCTTGACCGGCTGCCCGCGCAGGAGGATGGCCAGCAGGATGATGACGGCCGGCATCCAGAGGTACAGGGGCAGGCGGCGCAGCCTGCTGCGGGACAGGCCGATGAGTGCGACGGTCTCTAGGAGCAGTGACAGCAGGACGAAAGTATTGCGCGTGCCGATGGTGGGCATGAGCACCAGGTCGGGCAGGAACGTGCCCAGGAAACTGCCGGCGGTCGAGATGGCGTAGACGCGGCCGGCTATCTGGCCCGCGCTTCCTACGTCTTTCATCGCCAGCCGGATGATGAAGGGCGAGATGCAACCCAGCAGTGTGACGGGGGCGCTGAAGAGGATGAGGACGGCGACGAAGGAACCGCCAAGCAAGGCGACGTTGAGATCGGCGAAGCCGTCCGGCTGACTGCTCATGGCGAAGCCTGGCGACGCTAGCCGTAGCACCGGGTGGGCGGCGAAGGGCACGATGCCGATGAGGAAAGCGGCCCAGGCCACGATCTGGTAGAGCGTGGCGGGATGAGGGGAGCGGTCGGCCCAGCGCCCGCCGAGGAAGTAGCCTGCCGTCAGGTAGAGCAGGATCAGGCCGATGATGGCCGCCCACACCAGATTAGCGGTGCCGAAGTGGGGGCGGAGCAGGCTGGAGGCGGCCATTTCGACGGCCAGTGAGACCAGTCCACCGGCGAAGGCTGTGACGTAGAGGTAGGAGTTCTGCCTGCGCATACGTGTTGAATTATACCGCCTTTGGGCGGTCAGGCAACCTGGCGGTCTTAGGCCAGAAACCCAAGACCTGACAGGTTTTTGCAGCCGTTTTCCGAGACAAGTACACTTGTAAACGGATGGATCCTTTGACACAAAATCTCTTTCGGAAACCTGTCAGGTCTGGCTTGACGTTCGTCCTGCATTGGTATACCATGTTCAGTGAGGAGATGTGCGCGGTGAGTGACGCGAGGGTAAAACTGGGTCGGCGGGGGGAGGAACTGGCTGTAGCGGAGTTGACCCGCTGCGGCTACGAGATCGTGATGCGCAACTGGCGCTGTCAGAGCGGCGAGGTGGACGTCGTGGCTCGCCGGGACGAGGTGTGGTACTTCTTCGAGGTGCGCACGCGGCGTGGGCGGGAATTTGGCGCGCCGGAGGAATCCATCACGCCAGCCAAGCAGCAGCGCATGATTGACGTGGCGCTCACCTACCTGGGCGAGCACGATCTGGGCGACGTGGACTGGCGGGTCGGCATGGTGGCGGTGGAGATGGACCGGTCCGGCCGGCTGCTGCGACTAGAGGTGTATGAGAGCATCAGTTGAGATGGGAGAGGAGAGAGGAGAGTTGTTGGTGATCGTGGGGCCGACGGCGGTGGGTAAGACCGCGCTCTCGCTCCACCTGGCCGAATCGCTGGACGGCGAGATTATCTCCGCCGACTCCCGCCTGTTTTACCGGGGGATGGACGTCGGCACGGCCAAGCCCTCTTCTGAGGATCGCGCCCGCGTCCTCCATCACTTGATTGACGTCGCCGAGCCCGACGAGACGGTGGGGCTAGCCGAGTTCCAGGAACAGACCTATTCCGCCATCGCGGACGTCCACGCCCGTGGGAAGTTGCCACTGTTGGTCGGGGGCACCGGGCAGTACGTACGGGCCGTCGTGGAGGGCTGGTGTGTCCCCCGTGTCCCGCCCGATCACGCCCTGCGGGCCGAACTGGAGGCTCAGGCCGAGCGCGAGGGGGCTAAGCAGTTGCATGTCCGCCTGGCCCAGTTGGACCCCGACGCTGCGCGACGTATTGATCCCCGCAACGTCCGCCGGGTCATCCGTGCGCTGGAGGTTTGCCTGATCACAGGGCGACCCATCTCCGAGCAGCAGCGCAAGCGACCGCCTCCCTACCGCGTTCTCCAGATTGGCCTGACGATGAAGCGAGAGGCCCTCTACGCCCGCGCCGACCGGCGGGTAGAGGCGATGATGGCCGCCGGGCTGGAGGACGAGGTGCGCCGGTTGGCGGAGGCGGGATACGAGTGGGACCTCCCGGCGATGTCTGGGCTAGGGTACGTGCAGTTCAGGCCTTACTTCGAGGGGCAGGCGGTGCTAGAGGAAGTAGTGACGGAAATCAAGCGGGCCACGCACCGCTTCATTCGCCATCAGTACAACTGGTTCCGTCTCAGCGACCCTGCCATTCGATGGTTCGACGTCACCAGGACGACGGCAGATGAGATTGAGGCTGTCGTGAGCGCATGGTTGAAGGGGGATCGAAGTTGAGGGGGCGCGTTTGCCTCAATGGTAGCCTGGTGGTAGAATGGCGGTTGGCGATTAGCGGTTAGCGACTGGTCATAGCAATCGTTGTCAAGGAGGATCCGATGCGGGTGCGCCCGGCGTGGCCCAGGGACCTGGAAACGTGTCGTGCGCTTGATCATTCCTACACTACCGACCGCGTCTGGCAGATGGAGGCGCGGGAGGATAGCGGCGTGCAGACGATTACCTTCCGGGTGGCGCGTCTGCTCCGTGAGATGCGGGTCAACTACCCTCGTCAGGATGAGAATCTGCTGGACGGGTGGCGGCGGCGCGATGGCTTCCTGGTGGCGGTGGAGGGACGCGTTCACGGTTACGTGGCGTTGACCGCCCAAACTGAGCACGGTATTGCCTGGGTGGGTGATCTGGTTGTAGACCGGCCCCAGCGGCGGTGTGGCATAGGAACGGCGCTGTTGCAGGCCGCGGCTCAATGGGGGCGCGACCACGATCTGGTATGGCTGGTGGTCGAAGTGCCAACCAAGAACTACCCGGCCATTCGCTTTTGTCAGTCGCGAGGGTTGGTTTTCTGCGGCTACAACGATCGCTATTGGCTGCGCCAGGATATTGCTCTGTTCTTTGGAGAAGCGTTGAGGTAGCGTAGAACTGTGTCGTAGTCGGGTTGATGGGATTTCTATCGGCGCTCGAATTGCAAAAGTTCCTTGAACTGATCAACGTCGTGCTCGCCTCGGGCATCGTGATCGTCTCCTCCGCCCTCCTGCTCTATCTTGTCATCTACAACCCCCACAACAGCGTAGCCCGTTCGTTCGCCATGCTGCTGGCCTGTGTGCTGGTCGCCTACTTCGTGGACCTGGCGCTGTTTGGCGTCGAAGACCTGGCTACGGCAATTTCATGGCTTAGATTCCAGTGGGTAGGCATCGCCTTCACCCCGGCCGCCTATCTCAGTTTCTCCAATGCTCTGCTGATCACTACCGGTGCCCGAAGCAGGTTGCGCGACGCTGCTGTCCGCGCTAGTTACGTGCTCAGCGCCCTCCTGCTAGTGGGGGCGGTCTTCACCGACCTCACCGTGCGCAGCGGCGCACTGGGGCCTCGTGTTGCTCATCTGCTGCCGGGACCACTTTTCCCACTCTTCGCCCTTTACTATTTCGCCGCCGTAGGTTGGGGAGCAGCCAATGTCCTCCGGGCGCGCCGCCGCTGCCTTACCTCGACCTCGCGGCGTCGAATGACCTACCTGATGGCCACCTTTGCGGCGCCAGCGGCCGGGGTCTTCCCCTACCTGCTCCTCACTGGTTGGCCCGCCTCTGTGCCTGGTATTGCCCTCTGGCTGCTGCTGGTGCTGGGGAACGTGGGTGTCGGGCTGATGCTGGTGCTCCTGTCGTATAGCGTGGCCTTCTTCGGCGCGCTTACCCCCGACCGGGTGGTGAAGCATCGGCTGATACGTTTCTTACTACGCGGGCCGTTCGTCGCCACGCTGGTGGTCGTGGTCATCGTCGTTGCATTGCAGGCGGAGGGGTGGCTTGGTCTTCCAGGCCGCCGTCTGACGCTCTTTGGTGTCGTCGCTGTCATCTTGTTGCTGCAACTCGGCATCGAACTGGCCAAGCCGTTGATTGACCGGGCGCTCTACCGCCAGGATCAGCCGGAGATAGAGTGGATTCAGCAGTTGAGCAACCGGCTGCTTACGACGACCGACCTGCGCCAGTTTCTGGAGAACGTGCTCACGGCGCTGTGCGACTTGCTGCGCGTGAGAACTGCTTTCGTGGCCGTTATAGACGGCGGCGTGCCCCATCTGGAGGTCGTATGTGGACCACTGGAGCCGGGAGCAGCCGACCTGCCGCCGGAGGCGTGGCGGGCGTTCGCTGAGGCCCCTCTGGGGGAGAGGCGTATCGAGCGGCATGGAGATCTATTCGTCTGGAATGGCTACTGGCTGGCTCCCTTACGCGCCCCCGCTCTCTCCCCTCCTGAAAGAGGGGTCAAGGGAGAAGGCATCATCGGTGTGGTGGGCATGGCGGCGCGGGCGGCGGAGCCGGACCTAAGCCTGGAGGAGCGGGCGGGGATGGAAACCTTGCTCGCCCAGGCAGCGGCGGCGCTCGAGGACCGTCAACTTCAACAGGGCATCTTCAGTGCGCTGGAGCGGATTATCCCGGAGATTGAGGACATCCAACGTCGCCGTGGGGTGCTGCACTACGTCGGGGAACAGGCGCTCTCCGGGTTCAGCCTGGTGGAGGCCGCCGAGTTCCGACAATGGGTCAGAGATGCGCTCAGTCACTACTGGGGCGGACCCAAATTGGCTACAAGTCCGCTCTTGTCTTTACACGTGGTGGAGCGTACGGCACGTGAGCACGAGGGCAATGCGATGAAGGGCCTACGGGCCGTGCTCAAGCAGGCCATTGAGCGGCTACGTCCGGACGGGCAGCGTCATATGACAGCACCGGAGTGGATTCTGTATAACATTCTTGAACTCAAGTTCCTCCAGGGGCGCAAGGTGCGCGAGATCGCACGGCGGCTGGCGATGAGCGAATCTGATCTGTACCGCAAGCAGCGCGCAGCGATCGAGGCAGTATCGCAGATGTTGGCAGAGATGGAGCGGGATGAGCTAAGCAATGGGGAAGCCAGTCCCCCTCCCTCGTAGAGGGGTAGGTGGTTTGACAAGGTGTTGGCACCGCCATATAATCGGTGCACGTGAGGGCCAGTGACACGAGCAGATGTGAAATGTGATGCGTGGTGCGTGAAACGTGGTACGTGAAGGTGGAGTTGATAGGAGGCGAGAGAACGATGGGGCAGATGGGGGAGTGGATTTCTGGGGATGTGCCACCGGATGGGGGATACTGGGAGGCATTGTTGCGCGATGGAGAGAATGGGAAAGCGGCTCCTGTTGCCGGTGGGACAAGCTTGTGGGATAGAGGGGAGCTCGACGTTCTCCAATCACCGGCATCGGTGGAGCCGGTGGTCGTTGAGGACCAGTGGAGAGGCGCTCGCGAGGCGATGGAGCGAGGATTGGTGCTTGAACTGCCGGTAGTAGGGTGCAACCGCGGCGGAGTGCTGGTCGGTTGGAATGGTCTGCGCGGTTTTGTCCCTGCTTCCCATCTGATGAATCTCTCGCCCTTTGCGGACGAGGGTGAGCGGTACGATGAGTTGCGGCGTCTCGTTGGCACCCAGTTGCGCCTCAAGGTCATCGAACTGGATCGGGAACAGCGCCGGTTCGTTCTTTCGGAGCGGGCTACCCGCCTTGATGAAGGCCTCCGCCAGGGGTTATTGGATAAACTCTCTCCTGGTGACATACGTCAGGGCCGCGTGACCAACCTCTGCTCCTTTGGCGCGTTCGTGGACCTGGGGGGGGTGGAGGGATTGGTGCACGTCTCAGAACTTTCATGGGGGCGGGTGGACCACCCCAGCGATGTCCTTGCTCCAGGTCAGTCTGTGGAGGTGTACGTCCTCAATGTAGATCGTGAGCGCGGGCGTGTGGGACTGAGCATCAAACGTCTGCGACCCGATCCCTGGCAGTCTGTTGAGGATCGCTACCACGTTGGGCAAGTTGTGGAGGGCGTCGTCACCCACGTGGTGGATTTCGGGGCCTTCACGCGAGTGGAAGACGGGTTGGAGGGGTTGATTCACGTCTCGGAACTGGCAGAGGGGAATTTCCTCCACCCTCGCAACGTGGTGCAAGAAGGCGACGTCGTGGCTGCTCGTGTTCTCAACATTGACAGTGAACGGCGGCGGATGGGATTGAGTTTGCGGCGGGTGGGAAATGACCAAACGGACCAAAAGGGAACCGAGTCCTCGTATTAACTGGTGGGCGATCCTGGCTAGCCCGCTGTTGCAACAGATTCTGGCCCTCATAATCGTTGCGCTGGGCGTGATCACGCTGCTGGCGTTGTTCCGCGTGACGACGGGGCGCTGGGCCGATGTGTGGATACACCTGTTGCGATACTGGTTGGGCTGGGGGGCCTACCCGGTTGCCGTGGCTATCTTTCTGGCCGGCCTGCTGTGGCTCCAGCATCACCTGGACCGGCCAGTAAAATGGCGGTGGCGGCCATTCGTCGGCGCAGAACTGGTGCTTTTCAGTCTGCTGGCGCTGACGCATGCCCTCGCCGGCCGGGCTGACCCGTGGGCATTGGTGGAGGATGGTTGGGGTGGAGGGCTCGTCGGTTGGGCTGTCTCTATTGTGCTTTCGACCTACCTGGGCTGGCTGGCAGCCGTGCTTATTCTGCTGGCACTGTTGGTACTTGGCCTGGGCTTGACCTTCGACTTGACCTTTGCCGACGTCAGGCGGGTCACAGGGGCGGTCTGGGGGATGCTCGCGGGTTGGACGACGCACCGCCGCTCGGCTGAGCGCTCGCGACGAAGCCCGACCAGATCCGCCGCGAAGCGCGAGCGACCGCGCCCGGCGCGGCATGCGCGTGCTCAACCTACCCCGCCTCAGGTACGCCCGGCCGGGAAACCCCGTCGCGCCGCGCCACCCCCAGCCGAGGCCGAGCCTCGAGTGGAGCCAGCGCCTTCCGCCCCTCCTCGCCGTCGCCAGCGCAAGCTCACCCTGCCCTCGCTCGATCTGCTGAACGAGCCTGAAGGGCCAGCGTTGACTGACGAGGAGATTCGCGAGAAATCGCGCATCATCGAAGAGACGTTGTCTCAGTTCGGCTTGCCGGTGGAGGTCGCTGAGGTGCGCGTGGGTCCCACCGTCACCCAGTTTGGCGTCAGGCCCGGCTTCGTGGAACGTTCTGGGGCCGGTGGCCGGCGTCGTCGCCACAAGGTGCGGGTGAGCCAGATCAGCACGCTGGCGAACGACCTGGCACTGGCGCTGGCGGCCTCCCGTCTGCGCGTCGAGGCTCCCGTGCCCGGCCGCTCCATCGTCGGTATTGAGGTGCCCAACAGCGAGGTCCAACTGGTGGGCGTCCGCGAGGTGATGGAGTCGAGGGAGTTCCACAAACTCAGTTCGCCGCTGGCCTTCGCCCTGGGCCGCGACGTGGCTGGCGAGCCGGTCGTGGCCGACCTGGCCACGATGCCACACCTGCTTATCGCCGGCACTACCGGATCGGGGAAGTCGGTCTGCATCAAGGCCATCACTACCTGCCTGATCTACAACAATAAGCCCGACGAACTGCGGCTGGTCATGATTGATCCCAAGATGGTAGAACTGGTGCGTTTCAACGGGCTGCCTCATCTCTACGGTCGGGTGGAGGTGGACCTGGAGCGGGTGGTCAAGGTGCTGCGCTGGGTGGCGCTGGAGATGGACGACCGCTACAAACGCTTCGCTGCTGCTACCGCGCGCAATCTCGACGACTATAACCGCATGATGAAGCAGCAGGGGGAGCCGCCAGTCCCACGCATCGTTGTATTGGTGGACGAACTGGCCGACCTGATGATGCTGGCTCCCGATGAGGTCGAGCGCACCATCTGTCGCATCGCTCAGATGGCCCGCGCCACTGGCATCCACCTGGTCATGGCGACGCAGCGACCGAGCGTAGACGTGGTCACAGGGCTGATCAAGGCCAACTTCCCGGCCCGCATCTCCTTTGCTACTGTGAGTCAGACTGATTCGCGCGTGATTCTGGATATGCCGGGTGCAGAGACGCTTTTGGGTCGGGGCGACATGCTCTACATGGCGGCCGACGCGGGCTACCCGGTGCGCGTGCAGGGTTGTTTGGTCTCAGAGGAGGAACTAGAGCACGTGGTGGAGTTCTGGCGCGGGCAGGTCGGGCCGGTCGAGGAGGAGGCTCCCTGGGAGCGGATGATGCGGCCAGGGGAGCGCGATCAAGTCGAGGGCGCTGTGGACGATGAGCTGCTGCGGAAGGCGATTGCGCTGGTGCAAGGTACCGGCAGTGCTTCGGCCTCGCTCCTGCAACGGCGGCTGCGCATCGGCCACCCACGCGCTGCGCGGCTGATGCAAACTATGGAGGAGATGGGCGTCATCGGCCCGCCCGAGGCGGCCGGGCGCACGCGCCGGGTGATCATCGGGGGCGAGAAGTAGGAAAGACATGACCATCTTGATCGGCACCAGCGGCTTCAGTTACAAAGATTGGGTCGGGCCGGTCTACCCCGAGGGCCTGCCCAAGCAGGAGTGGCTCGCTTTCTACGGTAGCGAGTTCCCCACCTGCGAACTGAACTTCAGTTACTACCGCATCCCGGACGCCCGCACGTTGGACCGAATGGCGGCCAAGGTGCCCGAAGGGTTTCTCTTCTCAGTCAAGGCCTACAAAGGTATTACCCACGAGCGGGAGGACCCAGAGCCTCAGATGGCGCAGTTCACGGCAGCGCTGGCACCGCTGATCGTCGCCGAGAAGTTCGCCTGTGTGCTGGCCCAGTTTCCCTACTCCTTCCACGCTAACCAGCCCAACCGTGATTACCTCAAGCGAGTGCGTGAGGGGTTTGGCGACCTGCCGGTCGTGGTCGAGTTTCGCTCCCGCGAATGGATCAGCGAGCGTACTTTCGACGAGTTGCGGGCACTAAAGTTTGGCTTCTGCTGTGTAGATCAGCCTCGCTTCAAGAGCCTGGTGCCTCCGGTGGCGGTCGTCACCGGCCCCGTGGCCTACGCGCGCTTCCACGGGAGGAACCGGGAGAAATGGTGGCAGCACGATGAGGCCTGGGAGCGGTACGACTACACCTACAGCGACGAGGAACTGATGGAGTGGGTGCCCAAGATCCGCCAGTTGGACGCCGAGGCACCACTGACGCTGGTCTATATGAATAACCACTGGCAGGGGCAGGCGGTGGGCGCGGCGCGACAGTTCAGAATGTTGATGGAGTCTCACAATACCAACATTGCGTCGCCGAAACTGTAGAAGCGATAGCGAAGCCGGATCGCCTCAGCGTAGGCGCGGTCCAGCAGTTCCTTGCCGGCGAAGGCTGCCACCAGCATCAAGAGCGTCGAGCGCGGCAGGTGGAAATTCGTGATCAGCGCGTCCACGAGACGAAAATCGTAGCCGGGATAGATGAACAGGTCCGTCGCTCCCTCAAACGGTTGCACGGTATGAGATGGGTGAACCCTTGGGGTTTTCCTAAACCCCAAGGGTTTCTGAGATTTGCTTGCCGCTGTCTCCAGCACCCGCACGCTCGTCGTCCCCACCGGTATCACACGCTGCCCCGCCAGTTTGGCCTGATTCACCTGTCTCGCCACCTCCGGCGCTAGCCGGCAGTACTCGGTGTGCATACGGTGGTCTTCGACGCGCTCCTCGCTCACCGGGCGGAAGGTGTCCAGGCCAATGTGCAGAGTGACGAAGGCGGACCGGATGTCCATCTCCTGCAGCCGGTGCAGTAGTTCGGGCGTGAAGTGGAGGCCAGCGGTGGGCGCTGCCGCCGAGCCGGGCGTGTGCGCGTAGATTGTCTGGTAGCGCGTGGCGTTCTCCAGGGGTACGTGGATGTAGGGTGGCAGTGGCATGACGCCGACCTTCTCCGCCAGTGGCAGCACCGGCCGGTCGAAGGCGAGAACGCGCATCCCGCGCTCTCCTGCCTCGATCACTTCGGCCTCCGCGCCGCTGGGATGGCCGTCGGGGCTGTCGAGCAGTGTCAGGCGCGTGCCCGCCCGGATGTGCCTCCCTCTGACCAGCGTCTCCCACGTATCATCGGCGCGTTGCCGTAGCAGCAGTATCTCCACCCTCCCGCCAGTGGGCTTGCGGGCAAAGAGCCGGGCTGGAATGACCCGGCTCTCATTGTGCACCAGCAGGTCGCCCGGGCGCAAGAATTCCGGCAGGTCGGAGAAGTGCCGGTGGATGATGTCACCGGTGCGCCGGTCCACCACCATCAAGCGGGAAGCATCCCGGGGCTCGACAGGGGTCTGGGCGATCAGTTCGGGCGGGAGTGCATAGTCAAAGTCAGCCGTCTTCACGCGGTCTCTTCTATCGCTGGCTCCTCTTCAAGCACTGTTATCTCTGCCTCCTTGACAGTCTGACCGGAGAGCGCCTGCCAGAGGGCAATGATCAGACAGACGATGGCGACCAGGTCGAAGAAGCCGCAGCAGCAGTTGAGAGGCCATCGCAGCCATAGGCCTACGTGAAAGATCTGCCTATCAACTGCTGGCAGAGCCATAATGATCTGTCCGATGCTGATCAGCGTGAGTAGGGCGAAGCCCACCACGGCCATGATGGCCGCTGTGTTCTTGGCCCGGGCCAGCAGGATAATGGCGACGACGAGTCCAGCCAGATGTCCCAGTAGTGCCGCCACGTACGGGACAAGCACAGTGTATGGTGAAACATGCAACATCTCTTTGCCTCCTTTAGCGATTGATGAGCCGTGCAATGATGTTCAGCAGAACGGTCAGCAGAATGCTGATAAGGATCGAGCTGGCCAGTGGGATCAGGCAGGTGAAGCCCGGCCTTTCGATGTGGATGTCACCCGGCAGGTGACCCAGGAAGGACACCTTTGAGAATAACCATAGCAGGCCGCCGAGCAAGACCAGCACGCCGCCCATAATCATCAACAACTTGCCCATCGTCTCCAGCCCATTCACGGCAACCTCCTCAAAAGTTGGGGGAAGACCTCCGAGGTTTACGAAATAGCGCTCTCTGGGAAGCCGTTAGCGGCACGTTGCTCGTTTTCCAGGCCAAAAACATACTGCCAAAACCTCGGAGGTCTGAGCGATGGAAAAACCCGGTTTCTTTATAGCAACGTTGGCTGCTCCGGCTGTTGGTAGGGCAGGCCCAGGTGCTCGTAGGCCCGCGCCGTCGCTACTCGCCCCCGGGGCGTGCGGTCCAGGAAGCCCAACTGCAGCAGGTATGGCTCGACCACGTCCATGATTGTGTCGGGCTCCTCGCTCACGGCAGCCGCGACGGTGTCCAGTCCCACAGGCCCGCCGTCGAATTTCTCGATGATGGTGCGCAGCACACGCCGGTCCATTTCGCCCAGTCCGCGCTCATCCACCTCCAGCAGCCCCAGGGCCTGGCGGGCCACTTCGGCGGTGATGCGGCCATCGGCGCGTACCTGGGCAAAGTCGCGCACGCGCCTGAGCAACCGGTTTGCCACTCGAGGCGTGCCACGGCCGCGCCGCGCGATCTCCACTGTCCCTGCGTCATCTATCTCCACCTTCAGCAGCCACGCGGCCCGGCGCACGATAGCTTCTAACGCCTCCTGATCATAGAAGTCCACGCGGAAGGTGATGCCGAAGCGTGCCCGCAACGGGGCAGTCAGCAGCGCCAGGCGGGTGGTGGCTCCTACGACGGTGAAGTGCGGCAATTTGAGCCGAATAGAGCGGGCGCTGGGTCCTTTGCCGATGACGAGGTCGAGCGCGAAATCCTCCATCGCTGGGTAGAGAATCTCCTCGACGACCCGGCCCAGGCGGTGCACCTCGTCAATGAATAGCACCTCTTTCTCGCGCAGATTGCTCAGGATGGCTGCCAGGTCACCGGCCCGCTCAATAGCCGGGCCAGAAGTCACCCGGATTGGCATGCCCATCTCGTTGGCGGTTACGTGAGCGAGCGTCGTTTTGCCCAGGCCTGGCGGACCATACAACAACACGTGGTCGAGCGCCTCGTTGCGCTGCTTGGCCGCCTCAATCAGGATGGTGAGGTTCTCTCGCACGCGGTCCTGGTTTATCAGGTCTGCCAGGCGCTGCGGGCGCAGTGCCCGGTCGAGTACGATCTCCTCTTCCTGGGGTTGGGGTGAAATGATGCGCTTGTCCATTTCAGAAATGGATTATACAGTGAAATACCGCTTTGACAAGCGGTAGGCTCGGGGGTACAATCTAAATCTCAAATTCCAAGTCTAAAATCTCAAGGCCCCAGGAGGTGAGCCATAGTGTCGCAAGTACACATTTCAACTCATCCGCTGGTGCAGCACAAACTGGCCCTTCTGCGTGACCAGCGCACCGACCCCAAGAAGTTCCGCGAACTGCTGCGGGAAATTGCTATTCTGATCACCTACGAGGCCACGGCCGATCTGGTGACGGAAGATGTGACGGTGATGACCCCGCTTGGACGGGCCAGCGGCCACCGGCTGCGAGAGCGGATTGGCCTCGTCCCCATCCTGCGCGCTGGACTGGGGATGGTGGAGGGAATCAGGAATATGATGCCCAGCGCCGAGGTGTGGCACATCGGCCTCCTCCGCGACGAGCGAACACTAGAGCCGGTGGAGTACTACAGCCGCCTACCAGTCAGCCCTACCGTGGACGTTTGCCTGATCCTCGACCCTATGCTCGCTACAGGCGGATCGGCGGTGGCGGCGGCGGACATTCTCAAACGCTGGGGGGCCGGGTGCATCAAATTCGTGGGTGTCGTCGCGGCCTCCGGGGGCGTGCAACGTCTGACCAAGGCTCATCCCGACGTGCCGCTGTACCTGGCTGCCGTGGACGAGCGGCTGAACGAAGTGGGCTACATCGTGCCGGGCCTGGGAGACGCGGGCGACCGGCTGTTTGGCACGGGGTAGTAGTATGATGAGTAGATGAGTAGATGAGTAGATGAGTAAATGAGTAGATGAGGAATGTATTTACGTCAATACGCACTCGTTTTCACTATCTCGCTCGGTCTGGCGGTCCTGCTCACCCCCCTCGTTGGTCGTCTGGGGCAGCGCCTGGGTGTCGTAGACCGGCCTGGAGGGCGCCGCAGTCACAAGGGCGAAGTGCCCCGTCTGGGCGGTGTAGCGGTATTTGTGGCGTTCGTCATCGCCATTGGCGTCGCAGCGTGGCGTGGGGTCCTCACCGCCAGCTATCACGGGGATGATTTCACCAGGCTGAGTGGTCTTCTGGTCGGCGGACTGGGCGCTTTTCTCTTTGGGTTGATTGATGACCGCTTCGATCTGCCACCGGGACCGCAGTTTGCCTGCCAGTTCGTCCTCTCACTGATCGCCCTTGCCACGCTGCTCTGGCTCGAACGCTTCACACTGCCCTTCTTCGGCCTTGTGGCATTGGATGCCTATCCTTGGGGCCCTTGGGTCTACGTCCCGTTAACGATTCTCTGGGTGATGGGGATGATGAACACCGTCAACTGGCTCGATGGGTTAGGGGGGTTGGCTGCGGGAGTGGGGGCGATCCTGTGCGCCGTGCTGGCAATCCACATGCATCGCGTGGATCAGCCCAGCGTGGCGCTGCTGCCGCTGGCGCTCCTCGGCGCCCTGCTGGGCTTTCTGCCCTATAACGTCGCTCCTTCACAGGTTTTTCTGGGGAGCGCCGGGGCGTTTTTCTTGGGCTACGCCCTGAGCGGCCTGGGACTTATCGCTGGCGGGCGAGCGGCTACTGTGCTGATGGTGATGGGGCTGCCGATTGTGGACGTGGCCTGGCAGATCTTCGACCGGCTGCGCCACCGCCGTTCCCCGACCCAGGCTGACCGGGGCCACATCCACTTCCGCCTGCTCGACTTAGGGTTATCAGAGCGGGCTATCGTGCTCCTTTACTGGGGCTTCTGCGCGCTGTTCGGGCTACTGGCGCTGGTCGTGTCGCCGTGGCACAAATTGGTGGCGTTGGTAGGTATCGGCGTGGTGGTGATCTGTGTGCTGGCCTTCCTCTCCCGCGAGCGTGAGCGGTAGTACCAGCGAACCTCTCGCTCCCTCTTCCCCAGTTTACTCCAGGCCTGTTGCGCCGCCCATACCAGGCCATAGATCAGCACCAGCAGCCCCGGCGTCATGAGCGACTTTACTGCCTGTGGAGCGTCCTGGCGCGCGCCGGAGAGAGTAAAGGTCAACGTCGCGCCGACCCATAGCACGACGATAGCCACGTCAAAGGCAGACAGTTTCCTTCGCTTTAGAGAAGATTTCTCGGCCCTGGCTGCGGCGTCGGCGGATAGCGACACTTCCTTGCGGCTCAAGGTGAAAGCAATCGCCCCCTGGGGACACTCGTCGGTGCACTTGAGACAACGGATGCAGTTTGAACTGCGCACCTCGCCGTGGGCCTTGAGCTCGCCCAGCACGTCCACTTGCATGTCACAACTGCGGTTGCACTTCCCGCAACCGATACACTCATCGTTCACCAATCGCACCTTGCCCAGGCTCACGCTGCTGAAAATCTTGAGCAGCGCGCCGATGGGGCACAGGTAGTGGCACCAAGCCCGCCGGCCGAAGACGAAGAGGAGCACCGGCCCAAACGTGATCAGCGTGATCAGGATGGAAATGCCGGTCTGCTGGCCGCCCCAGGGCTCGACGTCGGCCAGCCGGAACGTGAACGTGGCCGGGAAACCCTGAAGCCACTTCTCCAGCAGGGTGCTGTAGGTCTTTATCGCCAGGCCAACAAAGGGTATGACTCCCAGGTACAGCAGTACCCGGCGCGGAATCTTGACCTTCAGCTTGTCGCCGATCCCCCACTCGACCAGGTCCAGATAGCCGCCGAACCAGCAGAACCAGCCGCAGAAGACCCGCCCCAGGAGCAACGCCGAGGCGAACACCAGCATCCAGAAGATGAACCCGGCGTTGAGCACCCCCCGCGAGAGGCCGGAGAAGAGCGCCTCGATCCCGATGCTGCCCACAGCATGGATGCCCAGGACGTACCACGTGACCAGGTGCACAGTCGCCAGCAACATCAGAAAGACCCGGCTCAACGTGCGCAGTTTTTGTGTATTCATCTTGTGTCGTCTCCTCTTTGTCTGATGGTCTCAATGCCTGAACAAGTTCAGGACCCCGATAACCGCGTGCGACGAATCAGGCCTCAGCCACCGGCAACGTGAAGGTGAACTGCGTCCCTCGACCAATCTCGCTTTTCACCTCGATCCGCCCCCCGTGGGCTTTGACCAGTTGCTTGACGATAGCCAGCCCCAGCCCAGCCCCGCCGGTGGCCCGCGACCGCGACTTGTCGGCTCGATAGAAGCGGTCAAAGGTGTAGGGTAAATCATCGGCGGCGATGCCAGCTCCCGTGTCCCGTACCTTGACCTCGACCCACTGGCCGCTCCTTCGACCCTTCGACGAGCTCAGGGGCTCAGGACAAGTGGCGTGGGTAGCGACGGTGATCTCACCACCCGGCGGCGTGTGGGTCAGACTGTTGTTGAGCAGGTTGCGCAACACCTGGCCGATCCGCCGGGGATCAACGTCCACGAGGGGCAAATCCTCCGGCAGGTCAGCTTGCAGTACTATCCCCTTAGCCGCCGCCCGGGGACGGGCCGCCTCGATTGCTCTGTCCACTACGTCGGCCAGGGCTACCGGTCGGTGTTCCAGGCGCAACTGCCCTGCCTCGGCCAGGGATAGCTCCTGCAGGTCGTTCACCAGGCAGTTAAGGAGTATGGCCTCTTCGTAGAGCGAGTCAATGACGCGGCTCTCCGGCTCCACCACGCCATCTTGGAGTGCCTCCAGGTAGCCCCGGATGTTGGAGAGGGGGGTGCGCAGTTCGTGGGCCACGTCGGTCACCATGTTGTGGCGCAGTTCTTCGAGCCGGGCCAGCCCGTTGGCCATCCGATTGAAGGCCCGGGCCAGGTCGCTAATCTCGTCCCGGGACGTGATTTCCACGCGCTGGCTCAGATCCCCTGCTTCCATGCGCCGTACGGCCACCGTCAGGGCCTCTACCGGCGCGAGGATGCGGCGCGAGAGACCGAGGATGAGCAGCACGGCACTGAGACCAGCGACCCCGGCGATTAGCAGTAAGGCGCGGTTGACGGGAGCCAAAAAGGCCTCGCGGCCAGGACCCCCATCCCAGCCGGAGAGATCAGTATAGAGGGCACCCACCGTCGCCCCGCGATACGTGATCGGCACGGCCTGCCCATCCCAGTCCTGTCCCACTGGCTGCCCGACCAACTCCCCCCCAGAGTCGGCGATGATCCGTCCCTCCTCGTCGGCCAGGATCACCCGCTCCCCCGAGACCTGCCCCATCCGCTCGACCTGAGACTGCACGCCGGACCAACTCCCGTTCTGGGCATAGTGTTGGGTCAGTACCGTCTCGAAGCCCCGGTAACGCATCATCCCCCCGTGTTCCTCGTAGCGAGTGAACATCATAGTGGTGACCATAGTGCCGAAGAACGCCATGACCCCCACCGCTGCTACCACCACCAGGATCAGCGTCGCGATCAGACGGAAGCGGAGGGTATGGAACACCTTAATCCTCGCAGGGAACCCTTGTGAAGGTTTGTGAGCAGATTCCAGGTCAGAAACACCTTCGTCCATCAAAAACCACTCCGTTGTCAGTGCTCATTCGCAACCTCCGCAAGGGTGGGCGAGTAACTACTCCTCGCCGAACCTGTAGCCCACGCCGTAGACGGTCTGGACGTAGGTCGGTTGCTTGGGGTCTGGTTCGATCTTTTTGCGCAGGTTCTTCACGTGGACGTCTACCGTGCGCTCAAAGCCCTCGAAGTCGTAGCCAAAGACCCGATCCAGAAGCTCCAGCCGGGTGAAAGCCCGCCCCGCTTCCCCGGCCAGCACCTCCAGCAGCCTGAACTCGGTGGGAGTGAGACTCACGACCTGGCCCCGCAACCGGACCTCGTGGCGGCGGCGGTCAATCACCGGGTCGGCAAAGCGCATCTCCGGCGGACCCTGGGGCGCTTCCTCGCCGACCCGGCGCAACACTGCCCGCACCCGGGCCACCAGTTCCCGAGGGCTGAAGGGCTTGGTGACGTAGTCGTCGGCGCCCAGATCCAGGCCGATGAGTTTATCCGCTTCGGTGGTCTTGGCCGTGAGCATGATGATCGGCGTCTTGGACTCGTTCTGCAAGATGCGGCAGACGTCGAGGCCGTCCACCTCGGGTAGCAGCAGGTCCAGCACAATCAGGTCAGGTCGCTTCTGGCGGGCCAATTCCAGGGCTTTCAGGCCATCGTAAGCGACGAGCACCCGGTAGCCATCCCGCTCCAGATACAGCCGCACCAGGTCCACGATCTTGCGGTCGTCGTCAACTACCAGGATCTTGCTCTTGGTCATCTTCTCGTGTGTCCCTCTCCCTGTCTATCTAGCCTCCAGCCGCCTCTATTATACCGGAAAAATATAAAGAAGCTATGAAGAAGCTATGGCGAAATCGTGAAGGTTCAACACCGGCACGACGAAATGCTCCCGCTGGATTGCCAAATTCAGCGAGAGGTAGCGGATTTGCCAATCCGCCGCGAGCGTTCCGTGCACCACTGACGCAGTGAGGAGGAGCGCCTGGGCGCTCCTCCTCATGTGTTGTTTATTCAATTCACCTCCCTAACCCAATCGTCAGTGTGAGCCACACGGGCACTCGCCACCAGCAAAGTAACCTCCACCTCGCCCGCGGCCGAAGCCCTGTCCGCCGGGGAAGAAACCCTGTTCTAGCCCCTCGAGCATCCAGTCGGCCTGCTCCTGGGTCAGCGACCCATCCTCGACGGCCTGCTCGATGAATTCCGGTATAGCCTCGGCCCGAGCCTCGTTCACGGCATCGTACACATCTTCCACCTCGAGATCCTGCTCCTCGGCGATCTCGGCCAGGCTCTTGCCCTCCCGTAACTCAGCGAAGAGCTCCTCGGGGGTCAGCCCCAGGGTCTCGGCCGCCATGTCGAACATCGTCCACTGACCACCGCCGGCCCCACCGAAGCCACCCATCATACCGCGGCCACCAAAGCCGCCCATACCGCGACCGCCACCTTGCCAGCCAAAGGGAATGGGGGATGTAGGCTTCTGAGCGAACACGAGCGTCGCTCCGCCCAGGCCCGCCAGTAGCAGCACGACCAGCGCAACGCCGGTCAGGACGATAATCCTCTTCGGCTCTCTGGTAGTTCGCATGGTACCCCCCACATCTGGGGGCATGGTATAATTGGCGAAAAGACCAGGAGGATATGCAATGTTGAACATTGTGGGTTTC
>Ga0209121_10001687_pt1 | contig 23111 bp, 18 predicted proteins | sample Cruoilmetagenom3_FD_187292 | JGI IMG/M metagenome (GOLD analysis project Ga0209121, IMG submission 187292) | Oil polluted marine microbial communities from Coal Oil Point, Santa Barbara, California, USA - Sample 3 (SPAdes) (version 2) | ecosystem: Environmental > Aquatic > Marine > Oil seeps ... | reverse complement strand
ACCGTTCACGGTTCAAAGGTTCACGGTTGGCCGCCTTTTCCCATTCAACATTCGATGTTGGACGTTCGATGTTCGATGTTCATCTTGGTTCCGGCTTGTCCGGGTTAGGGTTTGATATAGTGTAAAGGCTGTTATTTATTTGCGCTGACTTAGTCCTTATTGCTAGTTGCTCAGTCCTTGCGGTTTTGCCGTTTTCAGGCTAATAACCTGAGCAGTTACGAGTAATGTACAGGGATAGGAAGTTGAATGATCGCTGAGAAAATATGATTTTTGTAAGAATTGATAACAGGCTTGTTCATGGACAGATATTGGAGGCGTGGATACCCTTTATCAAGGCATCACGTATATTAGTAGTTAATGATGTGGTAGCACGCGATGTATTTCGAGAAACCGTGATTAAAATGTCTGTTCCACGTGATATTGAAGTAATCGTGTACAGTGTCAAGGAGTTTTCCGGGCATATTTTTGAAGAGAATGATAGCAAAAATACAATAGTCCTGTTTGATAATGTTAAAGATTCTTTGAGGGCCTATAAATCGGGGTTTCAGTTTGACAGATTAAATATTGGCAACGTTTACTGTGGCGAAGAAGGCAAATTCTGTTGTGCCGCATCTGTTTCTTTAAGTAAAGAGGATATAGCAAATATTATGCAACTTGTCGATGCCGGCGTGGAGGTGGAATTAAGATGTATGCCGAGGGATAAATCTCTCAATTTTACTGAGGTAATGAAAGGGATAACATTCTAATGCGGCAAAGCCGCAAAGGCGAAAGGCGAAAGGCGAAAGGTCCAAGGTTCAAGGTTTTTCCTTTATCCTTGTGCCTTGTACCTTTTCACTACTGGTATCAACATTTGCGTAAAAACGCAGTTGTTGAGGATAAAGAACCTAAATGAATACAATATAAAAAGGCCATGTTGATTAAATCAGTTATAGTGGCTCTCGTGGGAGGAATTATATGTCTTGACAGGATCCTTTTCCAGGCCATGATATCAAGGCCTATCGTTGCCGGTCCGTTTATTGGAATTATTCTTGGTGACCCATACACCGGGTTGATTGTCGGGGCATTTATTGAGTTGTTGTGGATTGATAGATTTCCCATAGGTGTTTATATTCCACCAAATGATTCTGTGGTTGCAATTCTTGTTACGGCCGGCTCTATATTGGTCGGCAGGGAGCTTGGACATGTATCACGGGAATTAATTGCATTGTCCATGTTATTATTTATTCCTTTCGGCATTGTGGGCCAGAAAATAGATATGTGGATAATGAAATCGAATGATGTACTGTCATGCCAGGCCATAGAAAACGCAAGGGCAGGTAACATAAGAGGGGTTGCTCACAAGCATATTCTCGCATTGCTGAAATCTTTATTCAGCGCTGTTGCCTTGATTTTTATTTCCTTAATATTGGGCATAGCAGCCCTTCAATTGATATTTCCCTTGATTCCTGGGAACACATTGAAAGCTTTATCCTTCATATATTTCTTTGTTCCCGTTATAGGTGTTGCGGTTGCGCTTAACACGATAAAATTGCGCGGGACAATTCCCATTTTCTCAGGGATCTTTTTGCTGGTTGCCCTATTCGTTAAAATGATCTGATACTATGAAACTTCCACCATATCACTTTGCGGCCTGCCTGTGCGTAGCCTGTCTGCGTGCGGACACGCACAGGCAGGCACGCAGACAGGCATTATAGCAGTAAGTAACTTGCAGCGCAGCTACTCAGGTATCAAACACCAATGAGAAATATTTCTGTCCATCAGGACTATAGAATCTTTATTCTCAGCAACTGTGTTTTTCGCGCAGATGTTGGTGTCAGACGGTGAAAAACAAGGCTCAAGGAGCAAGGAAAAACCTTGAACCTTTGACCTTGAACCTTTGCGGCTTTGCCGCCTTAGGAAATGTGGGATAGCATCAAAATTGTTGGTCAGGCCTTGACCTGCAAGGACGCTTTTATGGAACATAAAAAATCGGTTATTTCCGGTGAAGTTGTTGCGAATCGCGAAGTTACAAAAAATCATTTTTTGATGTCTTTGACAGTGCCGGATAATTTTCAGGTGGCTTTGCCGGGTCAATTCATAATGGTCAGAATGAAAGATATGGGAAGCCCGTTTCTGGCCAGGCCGTTCAGCATTTATTCAACATATTCCTTTGAAAACAATACAATTCTGGAGATCCTTTATCGAGTTGTGGGGAAGGGAACCTTGAAATTTTCCCATTTGAAAAGGGATGACAAACTGGACATTTTAGGGCCGTTAGGCAACGGATTTGATGTGCCGCCGGGTTGTAAAAAAATAGCACTCGTTGCGGGAGGAATAGGTGTGGCGCCTCTTTCTTCCCTTGCCGAATATTACAGGAAAAGATCAACTGATTCTGTGGAGGATCGGAAGGTAATATGTTATATAGGAGCTCGCACATCAGAATGGCTTGTTGGTATAGAAAAATTGGAAGAAGTGTGTTCCAGGGTAATAATAAGTACTGATGATGGCAGTGAAGGGCATCATGGCTACGTGACGGATCTTTTTATAAAAGACATCAATTCTTACAGGCGTGACGGTTCGATGGTGTATTCTTGTGGCCCCTATGCCATGATGAAAAGGATGGCGGGAATATTAGAGGATTGTCCCATTCCATGTCAGGTTTCAATAGAAGAGAGAATGGCCTGTGGTGTCGGCGCATGCCTCGGCTGTGCCGTGAGGGTAAAATCACAAGAGGGACATTCTCGATATATGAGGGTATGCACGGATGGTCCTGTTTTTAATATAGAGGAAATAATCTGGGATTAATGTGAAAAATAACAACTTACCCACCATGAAAGTTCGTATAGGGGATATTGAACTCAAGAATCCCATTATGACAGCTTCCGGTACATTTGGTTACGGTGAGGAATATTCCCCCTATGTAGATCTTAACAGGTTAGGCGCTTTAATCGTAAAGGGTTTATCTCTCGAACCGAAGGAAGGCAACCCGCCGCCCAGGATTATTGAAACAACAGCAGGCATGCTGAATGCCGTGGGACTTGAAAATGTCGGTGTAAAGTCGTTTATCAAAGAAAAACTTCCTTTCTTGAGGCAATTTGATGTTCCCGTTATTGTTAACGTGTTTGGTGAGACTGTTGAAGAATACGTGAAAGTTGCCGGGACTCTGAGCGATGTGGAGGGAATCGCAGGCCTTGAGATAAATATTTCATGTCCGAACGTAGTGAAAGGGGGCATTGAATTCGGTGCGAATCCGGATTTAGCAGGTGAGGTTACTCGCAGTGTAAAAAGTGTTACCCATCTTCCTGTAATTGTCAAGTTAACCCCGAACGTTACGGATATAACCGAAATCGCAAAAAGTGTTGAGGAGGCTGGAGCCGATGCAATATCCTTGATCAACACCTTAAAAGGGATGTCCGTAGATATTGAGAAGAGGGTGCCTCATTTGGAAAATATTACAGGGGGGTTGTCCGGACCGGGGATAAAACCGGTGGCCCTGAGGATGGTATGGGAAGTGACGCGGGAAGTATCCATTCCTGTTATAGGAGTCGGCGGCATTATGAATGCTCAAGATGCCCTTGAATTTCTTATTGTTGGTGCAAAGGCGGTTCAGATCGGAACGGCGAATTTTGTTAATCCCCGTGCCACTATCGACATACTGGAAGGAATAGAGCAATATATGAGGGAAAACGGCATTTCTGATATAAACGATTTAATAGGAACAATAATTGCTGAATAGATGTGTTGGGCGTGAAAAGAGCAGGAAAAATTGCACTGCCTGCATACACCGGGACATACACCCAGTTCCAATATCCGTATATATTGACAGGGGAGAAAAGCGAATACTCTTCGGGCAGGATATCCACGGCCCATTCCTGCTCAGCTTTGGGTCTGACGTTGAAGAATGGAAAAAATCTATGAAAAAGCTGCTTGATCTTGAGGCCGATATACTTTGCGAGGGACATTTCGGCATTTATCGATCGAAAGATAGTGTGGGAAAATATATCAAGAGTTATTTAAAAATGTATTAGGAGAAAAAGTGAAATAAATTTCGGTATTGAAATACACTTTACGGCGTTATCTGTAAATTCCTTAGCTAGATATGGTGTTATCATCTTTACAAATTACGATATATTGTGTATAAGAAAAAACATTATAGTAAAACTGAAAATTTTGCGCTTTTATTAAATTTGTTCAGTATATAGTTGAGGAATATATGAAAAAAAGCTTTTTTTATCTGATGGAAAATGAAGATGAGATACTTAGATTGGAACTTAAAACGGATCAGGAAGCTTTAAAAAAACAGGCAATCTGGTGTGGTATCAAACCGGGGATGCGTGTACTAGATGTAGGGTGTGGACCGGGCAAGACGACCTCAGTTCTTCGTGAAATGATCCAACCAGGGGGAAGTATAGTTGGAGTGGATTATTCGGAAGAACGGGTGTCATATGCCAGAGATCATTATGGGCAGGAGAAAGGAATCGATTTTTATGTTCATGATTTAATGAAACCTGTGAATGGACTCGGCCAGTTTGATATAATATGGGTACGCTTCATACTGGAATATTTCCGTGTAGAAAGTTCCGATATTGTGAAGAACTTGAAAGATTGCCTGAAACCGGGCGGGTTTCTTTGTCTTCTCGACCTGGATTATAATTGTCTCAGCCATTATGAATTGCCCTCCAAGATCAGTGATCTTCTCCATAAGCTAATGACCAGATTAGATGAGGAGTATAACTTCGACACCTATGCTGGTCGAAAGCTGTATTCCCATTTGTATGATCATGAGTTTGAAAAAATTGAAGTTGACATAGTGACGCACCATTTAATCTATGGAAAAATAAGTGCTGTAGATAGCTTCAACTGGATTAAAAAAGTGGAGATAGCTGCCAAGAGGCTTGGCGATATGTTTGAAAGTTATCCCGGTGGTTACGAAGCCTTTTTTACCGATTTTAAAAAATTCTTCCTTGATCCAAGACGTTTTACCTATACACCTTTAATTCTCTGTAAAGGAAGAAAGCCGGCGTCTAATTGAGCTTTTGATCCAAGACTCTTCTTACCTCTTTTACTAAAGTGGGTAGTTGCATCGGTTTACTGATAAACCCCGCGGCGCCACAGTTTAATGTGTCTTGTATTGTCACGCTTGCCGTATAGCCACTTGTAATAATCACTTTTATTCCCGGTTTGATATTGGTTAGCTCCAACAAACATTTATTTCCTCCCATACCGGGCATAATTAAATCAAGCAGGACGAGATCAATATCCTCCTGCCTGTTTGTAAAGATTTCTATAGCATCTTCACCGTTTTCAGCGGTTATTGTGTTATAACCAAATTGTTTCAGTATGTCTTGATTGGTTTCGCGGATGGATTTTTCATCATCCACCAATAAAATCGTTTCATTACCTGTTGGCAATTCATCTTTTGAAGCCTTTTCCGGCATCGTTTTTTTAGAATCCAATTTCAATGCCGGCAAATATATATTAAAAGTTGTTCCTTTGTTGGTTTCACTTTCGCATATAATATAACCTCCATGGTTCTTCACGATACCGTAAACAACCGATAGACCAAGCCCCGTCCCTTTTCCTACCGCTTTTGTTGTAAAAAAAGGTTCAAAAATATGTTCCAATACCTCTTTATCCATGCCGGGACCAGTGTCTGAAATACTCATGAGCACATAATCACCTGCTTCCACAGAAAAATTATTTTGATGGCGGGTATTATTTGCAATGTTGATATTTTTTGTCTTTATAGTTAGGCTGCCGCCATCCGGCATTACATCCCTGGCATTTACAGCCAGATTCATAATAACCTGCCCAATCTGAGAGGGATCTCCATTGACAATGTTTACATGATCAGTTAATTTGAGGTTGATAGTGATCATCTTGGGCATAGTATTTGTCAGCAGATCAAATAATTTCTCAATTTCATCGTTCAGGTTAACGTGTATTAACTTCGTTTCCACCTTACGGCTGAAAACCATAAGTTCTTTAATGAGATCCGTGGATCTCTGGGTTAATTTATCGATATTGGATAAATACTGCCAGTCCGGATCAGCTTCATTCTTCCTCATCAAAAGAAGCTGGTTATAACTGCTGATAGCCTGCATAATGTTATTGAAATCATGAGCAATGCCGCCGGTCAGAGTGCCAACGGCTTCCATTTTTGATGCATGACGGATCTGAGCTTCAAGACTTCGCTGTTCCGTGATATCTTTAAGGATACCAATAATCCCGATAACATTGCCTTCCTGGTCCAAATTCAGAGCGCCGTTTATATTGAAAATCCGTTCAGATCCATCTTTATTTAATAAAGTTCCAATGTAATCCCTGAACGTTTCCTTATTCTTTTTAACACTTTTAACAAAATTAACATAGGTTTTGATATCTTCTTTCCTGGCAAAGTCTGTAAAAGATTTGCCGATAACGTCTTCCGCCTTGTGTCCCAATATGTTTTCCCATGAAGGATTAACATAGGTGAAAGTCCCATCAATTTCCAGAGTATAGATAATATCGGGAGCATTTTCACTCAGAGCCCTGAACCGTTCTTCTCTTTCCTGAATCAACTGGTAAGACCTTGCATTGTTAATGCTGATTCCAATCTGGGGAGCGATTCCCATCAAAAGACTCAAATCGCTCTGGCTGAATGGTTTTTTAGTCTGGACATTGTCAACAGCTAAAATACCTTCTGAATTCCCCTCATAGATGATGGGAACACAGATAAACGATTGAGTTCCCATTCGTGTTGCGAATTCGATACTCCTTTCTGAAAGGTGATTTTCAATTTCTCTGACATTATTGACCAGAAAAGGCTTTTGTTCTTTGAAGGCTATAGCAAACTCTCCTTTCGAATGGGGCTTGTCAAGGTGAAACTCAGCTTCTTTCAAATATGCTTCAAGTTTAGTGTTGTAACCATAGCCCACGGTGTAAACGAGTCTGTCTCTTTGTTTGTTTGCAAGCATAATCATTCCCCTGTCAAAATCGAGGCGTTTTCCCAGAGTATCCATCACGAATCTGAGGAGTTTGTCTATATCCAGAATGCTGGAGGCAGCCTGACCTATTTCCTGGATTAACAGGGATTCGTTGTAACGTATATTGATTTGATCCAAAAGCTGATCTGCTGAGTCAGATTGAGCCGTAATGTTTTCCGTTAATTCCTTTCTTCCCAAGTACTCGGAATAAAGGAAAATACCCATGGAAAATAAGAGAGCAGATAAAATAAGGATGATCCAATGAATGGTGGGGATAAAGAAAAACAGCGCCGAGCAGGCAATAACGCTAAAAAGTGAGAAGTAATTGCCAATTCGGGCCCATTTTATGAGGAATGATTTCTTCCATGAAACAATGTAACGGCAAAATTCATCACCATTGTGTATACACTCGTTATGCTCGATATGTGCATATTCTCCGGTAAAAACTTTTCCCACGGCTTCCAGCATTCCAATTCGGTTTTCACATTGAAAGGGTTGTTCCCTTACATTTTTGTCTGGTGTGAATACAATTTCAACTTTGTTAGAAGAAAGTTTTTTTGTTTTCAGGATTACGTGGCGACTTATGTTTGCTACAATCTTCTCCAGCATCCAATAGGTTACTGCTGGCGTGAGAAAACCCGCAACATATTGACGTAAAATCCCGTATGACTGAGAGATGGCAATATAGCGTCCAGCTTCCCGAGCAGTTGCAGGGTTGCCAGTTTTTTCCATCGATATGGCGTAGAAACGGTCGATCTGTCGTTGCGTGAGCCAGTGTCCTGCATCTTCCAACTCATATTCGGCAATGCCTGCATAGTTGAGGATATCATCGATATCCATTTCGGGATAATTCACATTGAAGTATTCAATATATGAATTTATTATTTTGCTGCTATAGAGAGGAATGTTATCCATAACAATTATCTAAACCTCATCCTGAAATTTCTTTCCATGTATTCCAGATATTCTGTTCCATAGTGAGGAAGATTTAATATCCAGAGCTGATATTGCTTTTCCACGGGGATATTTTGACGTTCAGTATACTCCGAGGGATATATCAGAAGGGGAATATTTCCAGTATTATAGTTGTATGATAATTGGGATATGGCAATGGTAAGTATATCCCATGGCAAAAATTCCGGTTCGGTTACAATAATTTTTATGCCATTTAAAAGTTCGGATAGATTAAACCCCAAGTCCGATTGATTTACAATAAGGAAAGCTACCGGGTCATCATCGCGGATTAGTGAATATGCCTTTAGCTTTCTTATAAAACCTTGCCTGCTGAAAATTGTTTCTAATGAATTGTTTGAGTTTTCTTCTCCCAGACCGAGGACATCCATGAGAAGACCACCGGATTGATATTTGTAAAAGAGTCCAAGCTTCCACAGGTCCATAGTTGTACATTCCCGTAAACTCCAGTTTCCGGGAAGCTCACTGTTTGTTAGTTCTTTTGGGACGACAAGGTATGAAAACAGATCGAGAGAGGTGCCCTGGGGATTTTTAAGATATCTGGCAAAGCCCCCGAATATTCGATCGATGATTTTATTTTCCGGTCGGAAATAAGTAATTACACAGTCCATCTTTGCAGATGGTAATCTGTAAACACCGTTCAGGTAATGGATGATTTGTTTTAATACCATGAACCCCGGCAGTTTGTTTCCCATTGGTTTTGCAGCAAAATGATGAATCATCCAGGCCCGTTCATATGCCCTTACCATTGCAATATGACCGTATATTTCCCCGTTCTTTTCATACGTAAAATGCCTGGCTATCTCAGGATTCTCCTGATACAGTTTTCTATAAGTTTCTTTAAAATCACCTCTGAAAGAGTTGATGAAATGATATTTTTTTGGATATATAAAGCCCGCTTCGAAGAAGAATTCCCAGAGGGCGTCCATATCAACTTTACTGGAAATATTATTATGAGGGTCTGTCGTCTGATCAAGGATCTGAGTCAACCTTGTGAATTCTTTCATATCCATGTCAAGAATTGACAGCCCGATGCGGGCTTTATCTTCTTCATTTTTATACCGTCGATATATTACTTGAGCTTTACATTTCATTTCAAAGGCGCCTGCATATTTAATGGTAAGCTCGGGAATTATCATCCCCGGCATGAGTACCTCTTCTTTGATATTTTCGTAAACTGAAAACCCTGAATTAGAAATGTCGTAAATTTCCCTCTTAATCTTTCTTTTAAAGAAAGGATGGTTAAAGGTGATAGTTGGTGGTGGAACCATCTGGCGCCGGGGACTTCGTACTTTCGATTTTTTGAATCGTGCAATTGTATCCTCTAAGGGAGCAAAAACGATTTCCCTTCCCATAATATCATTCATTTGACGAATACAATGGCAAAGACCGGCAAAAAGAATCTCTTTTTTGTTTCGTAAATGGACTATGGTCGGTACTTCAACATTAAACCATATAAAAGGGGAGGGTGATTCGGGTAAGATTCGAACGCAAAAGGCAAGAGGACTAAAATCTACCAGGATTCCTTTTATCAGAACGCCATTCTGAATTATCTCGGCCTCGATGTCAAGACAGATAAAACGGTTGGCTTTCCTTTGGCATAGATCATAGCTTGTATCCGGGAGTTGGATTGTCAGACCAAGAGAGTCCATCTTTTTTATTATGCCCGGCACCAGGATGATGGACTGTCCATCTGCAATTATTAATTGTTGGAATTGATAATTTTCCAGATTTAAATTAGAAGCGTTGCCCCTCATCCACCGGCAGGTGACCTCGTCACCTAAACAGGGTTCCGGATAAGCTTTTATAAGGATTCTTTCTTCGTATTTTGGGTGGATAAAGCATACGAATAGATATTTCTTGATGAAGTGGATGTAATTTAATTTATTGACCAATTTAGTTTGATCTACTATACTTGCAGATTCAAGTTTATTGGTCAGATCCTGGTGTTTAAATAACCAGGGTGGAACAAGAGATTCTTCCTGTGGTATTTTTCTGATATTTTCAGGGTCAACATGAAGAAGACTTTTCGATTGATTCATCCTGCTCATTTTCCCCTTATCTGTTTATGAGAAAACTATAAGACACTCTTTTTCTGTGAAAGAGTATGAACGGAAGGATCGAGAAAGAAAATATATAAAATCGAGTTTTTGTTAATGCCCATTCTGTAGCTGTGTAAATGCTTTATAACTAATAAAGCCCACTGGATATTAGTGGTCATAGGAAAATGTCTTTTTATTAGTGTGTAAAACAAAAGAACTTACATACTTTATAAGCCGGAATTTACAATTTCTTTCAGCTTGCGGGAGCACTTATAGGTGACTACCTTGCGGCTATCCAGCATTAATTCCTCACCTGTTTGAGGATTTCGCCCTTTTCTCGGATTTTTTTGATTGACTAACCATTTTCCGAATCCTGAGATAAGGACATCATTCCCATTTTCCAGCTCTTCTTTCATCAACTCGAAAACTCTTTCAACAAGCCCCGTACACCTTTCCTTTGAAAAACCTGTATGGGTATGTAGATTCTTTACAATTTCAGCTTTCGTGAGGGTCATAATTTATTCCTTTCATAAAATATTTTTTCGGTGATCAATTAACCAACCATGCCGCTCTTATATCAATATGTCATAGGCATAGAAACAGCTTATCGGTAACTCGCTAACATATATTGGTTAAGATTACTTATTGTCAACATAAAAATCAATTATTGTTGATTTTTCCAACTATTTGTTATCTTGTTAAATAGTAAATACTCAGGTTCAAAGACATAGAGGCACAAATTTACGAAAGAGCGGTTTTGATATTTGATGGACTTGTAAAAAGCTCCACTATGCCGACACGTCGGCATTATAATGGAAAGTAACTTGCGTTTTCAGTAAAATTGTGTTTTTTGCTAAATGTCAAGTAATATGAACTACTTACAACACATCTGTAAATTTAAGTTACTTGGAAGTCCAAGTTGCACCCTCTCCCTTGAAGGGAGAGGGTTAGGGTGAGGGTGAATACAACACCATTTCATGTACTTACGTCCCCCTCCCCTTAATCCCCTCCCGCCAGGAGAGGGGAAGTTTGACTTTTTACGAGACTGTCATATTTAAATCGGTAAAAAAACAATGTACTTAAGTTTTTTGTCTGACAGGGTCATCTTTTTCTTTGACACCCGGACGCAATATTTTTATATTATGGTAATCTCTTTTCTTTCGTGTTTTCATACTTTCGTGCTTTCGCGATACAAATATGTTTTGCAGGAGACAAAATGGTAAAGAAAATTTTTATTACTGTTGTATTGATTCTTATACCGTTTCAGGTGCAAGCCTTTGAACGATATAACAAAGTAGTAAGATATGACAGATACTTTTCAAAGTATTCAAAGAGATACTTTGGTCCCGGCTTTGACTGGCGTTATTTCAAAGCTCAAGCTGTTGCAGAATCGAGATTGCAGCCAAAGGCTAAATCACATGTCGGTGCTTCAGGTATTATGCAGATTATGCCCAGGACCTTTAAAGAAATCACCAGAAAAAACACATATATAAGAGGCAGCAGAGAACAGCCGCGCTGGAATATAGCCGCCGGCATTTATTATAACAGGACGCTGTGGAAAATATGGAAGGCTGAACGTTCGTTTCAAGACCGACTTGATTTCATGTTTGGATCTTATAATTCCGGCAGGGGAAATATTATCAAAGCACAGAAGATAGCAGAAAGAAAAGAACTGAATCCGAATCTATGGAGATCTGTGACACAAACGTTGCCTGAAGTAACACGCAAACGGAGTGCAGAAACAATTGGTTATGTCAGAAAAATTAATAAGATTAAGGGGGTATTAAGGTAATGGAGCTTTCCATCGCATTATTGAATTTTGTTTATGCCATATTCGGAGCATTGATGACACTCGTATTTATGATGATCGGATACAGAATATTCGATAAAATAACGCCGTTTGATACTTCCAGACAGTTATCAGAAAAAAACATAGCCGTTGGGATCGTGGTGGGCTCCATATTTATCGGGCTGGGTATTGCTATAGGTTTGGTTATTGGGATGGGTCTTAATTAGTTTCCATTCAGAAATGGCCCTTTCCCGCAATCTCTGCGCCTGCCTGTGCGTGCTCCTGTCTGCCGTACGCAGACAGGTCAATCTGCGGGATTGTTTGTGCGGCGTACATTTAGAGTCTTTATTTTCAACAACTGCGTTTTTTGCGCAGATGTTGATACCGGCAGTGAAAAGGCACAAGGATCAAGGAAAAACCTTGAACCTTGTGCCTTTCGCCTTTTACCTTTGCGGCTTTGCCGCAGTAGATTTTGTTAAGGATTGTTTATATGGAATATTTGGTCGTTTTTATTGCCGGTGCATTTTTTGGAGCAGTTATTGTATTTATAGTTTATGCTCTAAAAAGAAAGGAAGCCAAAGCAATTGCACGGGAGTTAATCTCAGAAACTGAGTCTCAGAAAGTACAGGACCTGGAGGTACTAATCAATAAGATAAAGGAGTCATTCGGGTCTCTTTCACTGGATGCTTTGTCAAGGAATACCGAGGAATTTCTGAAGCTTGCCAATGAAAACCTGTCAAAACAAACACAATCGGGAGAACAAGAACTCGAGGGAAAGAAAAAACTGATTGACCAGACTCTTGAAGCAATGAAAGGAGATTTACAAAATGTTCAGGGTCTTGTAATCAAACTGGAGAAAGACAGGGAACAGAAGTTTGGAGAACTGACAAATCAATTAAGGTTTACTGCTGAGGAGACAAGGAAGCTTCAGGAAACTACGGGGCATCTGAAGGCGGCGCTGGCAAGCACAAAAGTGCGCGGACAATGGGGTGAGCGAATGGCCGAAGATGTTTTGAGACTTGCCGGTTTTGTAGAAGGAATCAACTATATTAAACAAAAGACTATGGAAACGGTTAATACGCGCCCTGATTATACCTTCCTGTTACCACACGAACTTAAGATAAACATGGACGTAAAATTTCCTTTAGATAACTATCTGCGGTATCTTGAAGCGGAAGTAAAAATAGAAAGAGATAAATATCAAAATCAATTTGTAAGAGATGTTAAAAACAGAATTAAAGAAGTAACGACAAGAGATTATATAAACCCTGAAGAAAACACAGTCGATTATGTAATAGTTTTCATACCGAATGAGCAGGTGTATTCTTTTATCAATGAGAGCGATAGATTTCTCATGGACGAAGCATTAAAAAATAAGGTCATTCTCTGCTCACCCATAACGTTGTATGCAGTTTTGGCTGTCATAACACAGGCAGTGGATAATTTTAATCTGGAAAAGACGGCGGCTCAAATCATGTCACTTCTTGGTGCGTTTGATAAACAGTGGGGAGCTTTCGTAGGTTCAATGGAAAAGATGGGGCGGAAAATAGAAGATGCCCAGAAGGAATATAACGCGCTGATTTCAACCCGCCGCAATCAGCTTGAACGCCCCCTCAGACAGATTGAAGATTTGAGAAAGCAAAGAGGCATTGCAGAGGCAACACTTGATGAAGAAGAAATAATCACCCCGGAAAAGATAACTGATTGAACAAGGGATGGAAAATACTTCAGTTTATAGCAGAACTCATCGCTGTTGGCGCAGGCAGTAAAAAACAAGGTAGCCGTCCACGGCTTGAAACTTGAAATTGGAAAGTAGAAAAATTTGGGAGACCTGTCTACGGGCGCCTGCCTGTGCCAGTACGGCAGACAGGGGCACGCACAGGCAGGGATGAAACGAGTTTACAAAAGGAATTACAGTTAACCACTCGACCAAACCTTGACAATACATAAAGTATGAAGGCCAAATTTCCAGTTTCTATTTTCTAATTTCAACGTTTCGTGAACGTTTACAAAACAAGGATCAAGGAGCAAGGAAAAACCTTTAGCCTTTAGCCTTTGACCTTGAACCTTTGCGGCTTTGCCGCATTAGTACCTGACGCTAAAATCAGTAAAATTTCCCGTGAAGAGTTCCTCTGTGATTTTGACCTCTTGTACAGAGGAAAAGTCTGGACCAATTTTACACCATTCTATTATTTTGTTGACGTTTTCTTCTTTCCCTTCGAAAACGCATTCTACTCTGCCGTCTCCGAGGTTCATTACCCAGCCTTTCAGATTGAAACTTTTGGCATAACGCCGGGTTTCTGCCCGGTAGCATACCCCCTGAACCTTTCCGGATACAAAAATGTGAACTCTTTTCATTACGATGTTTCCTTTATCAATTCCAGGAAATCATCCTCAGATATTGTAGTTATATTTAATTGTTGCGCCTTGCCGAGTTTGGAACCTGGTGATTTTCCAACAACAACGTAATCGGTATTTTTTGTTAACGAAACTGAAACATTTCCGCCTAAGGATTCAACAATGTCCCTGGCTTTGCTTCTCGGGAAACTTTCAAGTGTTCCCGTGAAGAGAAAAGATTTTCCTGTAAGTTCAGATGGTTTTTTCTCGGTCGCATCTTGTGGTTTTACCCCAGCCTTCCTGAGTTTTTCAATCATTTTAGAATTGGAAGAAAGTCGGAAGTATTTTGTGATGCTTCCCGCAACCTCAGGCCCTATCTCTTTGATGGAAGTTAATTCGTCCGCTGTTGCTTTTATCAGATTATCCAGGGTGAAAAATTCTTTTGTCAGGATTTTTGATATATGTTCTCCCACATGTCTGATTCCCAGGGCGAAAATAAATTTTTCCAGAGGAGGACTTTTTGATCTTTCAATTGAAGCCAGCAGGTTTTCAACCGACTTATCTGCCATTCGTTCCAGCACGATTAAATCTTTTTTAGTGAGATAATAGAGATCTGCAGGATCGTTAATAATATTTTCATCAAGCAGCTGTGATATTATTTTTTCACCCAATCCTTCTATATCCATGGCGCCCCTGGACACAAAATGTTTGATATTTTCCCTGATCTGGGCCGGACAATCAAAATTAATACACCTGCAGGCTGCCTCGCCTTCGAGACGAACCACTCTGGAGCCACATGAAGGGCATGTATCCGGCATGTGAAAGATCCTTTCACTGCCCGTACGCTGAGGTTTTATAACTTTTACGACTTCCGGAATTACATCACCGGCTCTTTGCACGATTACCGTGTCGCCAATGCGGATATCCTTTTTATTTATTTCATCCTGGTTATGCAATGTTGCGCTGCTTACCGTCACACCGCCAATCGGTACGGGTTTCATTTTTGCAACGGGGGTAAGGACACCTGTTCTGCCAACCTGTATAATAATATTTTCTATGCTCGTTGTAGCCTGAGTGGGCGGGAATTTGCAGGCAATGGCCCAGCGAGGGCTTCTTGAAACAGCACCCAGGCGGGCCTGGGTTTCCAGAGAATCAACTTTTATGACGATACCATCGATCTCATAGTGCAGATCTTCTCTCAAAAGGGTCATCTCATCATAGTATTGAATACACTCATTTATATTCCCTGTTTGTTTAACATGAGGATTAACTTTGAAACCCCAGCCCGCAAGGGTCTGGAGAATCTCCCATTGATTCTTAAATGTTTTACCTTTTGCATAACCAATAGCATAGCAAAAAATATCAAGCGGTCTTTTTGATGTGACCTTGGAGTCTAACTGGCGCAGCGATCCGGCCGCCGCGTTTCTCGGATTCGCAAAGGCGGTTTCTCCGGCATCACTCCTGCGTTTATTGAGTTTTTTGAAGGAATCGATTCCTATAATAACTTCTCCACGAATTTCAATTTTATCAGGGATATCTGAAGCGTTTTTTATTTGTAATGGAAGAGAGTGTATTGTCTTAAGGTTTCGCGTAACATTTTCACCTGCCGTTCCATCACCCCTGGTTGCTCCGGCGGTAAAAGTTCCACCTTCGTAAATCAAATTAACCGCTACACCATCAAGCTTTGGTTCGACAACAAAGGAAATATCTTTCGCGTTATCCAGGAATCTGTTTATGCGCTCGTTGAAATCCAGGATGTCATCTTTAGAAAAGGCATTTGAAAGGCTCAGCATAGGTGTAAGATGGGTGAATGTATCAAATTTTTCAAGAGGTGCTGCTCCGACACGCTGGGTTGGAGAATAAGTTGAATCGATATGATCGGCGTATGTATTTTCAAGTTGAATCAATTCTGTCATCAACTTATCATATTCAGCATCCGATATTTCAGGATCATCAAATTGATAATAGCGCTTATTATGATAGTTGATTAGATCTTGAAGTTCTTCTATTCTTTTGAGTGCGGATTTTTCTTTGATCATTTGACAAGTTTCAGATATGGGGGCTTGCTGTTCTGGGTTTTCTTATCGTCAGGCTCGTTTTCCTGACGATGTATGATCTGCTCATTGAAGAGATGGTTTTTACCCTTACCGAATTTATAATAAAAAAGATAATAACCGCTTTTTCCCATTTTTTTGTGGTATCAAACTGTTCCATTTTATTTTTGTATTTGCCCCACAAACCGGCAAGAGATGATTCATCAAATGCAAGTATCTTTTCAATAGGTTGCAGAATAAAGATTTCTCGTTTCACTCGAAATGACAGGCTAAAGGGACTTTTTACGAGACCATCACCTTTAACCTCTTGAAATATACTATCTTCACATGTATGAAATGTCAAACCAAAAGCTTATTGACATGTAACTACTCAGGCAGGCACAGAGGGGATTGTGCATTTCGCCTTGCCTCCTCAATGTTTTTGCAGGCTATCATGTACCTTATTGCACGGTCCAGTTTCTGAGAATAGTTATATCTATTTTATAGCTATTCCTCTAACATTTAATAAAAGTGCACTTTTGATTCTTATCTGACATTGGGGTTATAACGCTTGACATAGTTGTATTATACATGTTATTTTTTCGTAGTTTATCAGGATGAAAAGTCGGGGCGTGGCGCAGTCTGGAAGCGTATCTGAATGGGGTTCAGAGGGTCGGAGGTTCAAATCCTCTCGCCCCGACCAGTAATCTAATCAGGACCGCCTTAATGGCGGCCTTTAATTTTGTATACCTTGTACTTTATCCGTAATCTGCCGGTGGTTGCTCTTATTAGCCACAGGCTCACTCTCTTGGACTTTTACCTTAAGAGCCAGGATTATTATTCCCTGTTGACAATTGAAGGGGTAGTTAATAAAATATGTGGCAGGATGTATCGCGAGAGTGGCGGAACTGGAAGACGCACTGGACTTAGGATCCAGCCCGCATTTTGCGGATAGGGGTTCAACTCCCCTCTCTCGCACCAACGTGTCAGGATCTGGTTGTGTAAAGGTCTAGAAATATGGGAAAAGGAGTAAATTGTGGGTCAAATAGAAGCTGAAGTAAGTATCGAAGATATTAGTTCTGTAAAAAAGAAAATGTTGCTTGAAATTTCCTGGGCTGATGTTAAAAAAGAGTTGGACAAGGCATATCGTGTTATTGGTAAGAAAGCTAAAGTTAAAGGGTTCAGGCCTGGCAAGACACCAAGAAAAGTGTTGGAGATGTACTATAAAAACCAGGCAGAAGAGGAAGCCGTATCAACTCTGGTTGGGGAATCTTATGCGGATGCAGTAAAGAAAAATAAGATTTCAGTTGTTGATAATCCGGTTATTGACCAAAAGGGAATAGAAGTAAATAAGAATTTTGAATATACGGCGACTGTTGAAATTGAACCGGTTTTTGAACCAAAGGATTACGCCGGCCTTGAAGTGGAGAAAGAAGAATATGAAGTTAAGGGTGAAGATGTAGAAACAAGACTGGAGCAACTCCGACAGATGTACAGTGCCTTTGAGAGCATAGAAGATAATAGAGGAATTATTGAGGGTGATTTTGTTAATATAGATTTTGAAGGAAAAGTTGATGGAAAAACCAGCAAAGAACTGACTTCAAAAAACTACACGCTCGAGATCGGTTCAAAGATTTTCGTCCCAGGGTTTGAAGATCAATTAATAGGAGTCAATAAGGGAGAATCAAAAGAAATTGAGGTGAGGTTTCCTGATGACTACCCCTCAAAGGATGTTGCAGGAAAGGATGGAATATTTTCAGTGTCGGTGAATGACATTAAAGAGAAAAGATTGCCCGACTTAGATGAAAACTTTATAAAAAACTTTGATGCATATGACAAACTGGAAGATCTTAAAAAAGATATAAGAGAATCTCTTATTAAGGAGAATGAAACAAGGATCAACACTGATTTGAAAAATATGATTATAGACAGGCTTCTGGAAAATAACGAATTCGAAATACCATCCGTATTTGTCAACAGACAAATCAATTATATGGTGCTTGATGCCCGACAGCGTATGATTAACAACGGAATGAATCCAGAAAAAGCTGCCGAAATCAGTTCAAATTTACATGACAGATTTGAAAGCGAGGCAAAGAAAATGGTGAAGACTTCTCTTCTCATCCACAAAATTGCCGAAAAAGAATCGATTACGGTTGATGAAAAAGATATTGAAGTAAAATTAAGGGAGCTGGCCCGGAAATTGGCTCAGGATTATGAATCCATGAAAGCCTCTTATGAGACAAATAATATTAAAGAACATCTCAAGCATGAAATCCTGGAGCAAAAAACACTGGATTTTCTCGAGGGAAAATCCGATATCAAGAATGTAAAGAAGAGTAATAATAAAAAAACAGGGGAAGAATGATGGCTCTCGTTCCTATGGTAATTGAACAAGATGGCAGGGGTGAGCGGGCTTTTGATATCTATTCAAGGTTGTTGAGAGATAGAATTATATTTCTTGGTACAGCTATAGATGATGAAATCTCCAATCTCTTAATAGCCCAGATGCTCTATCTGGAATCTGAAGATCCCGATAAGGAGATTTATTTTTATCTTAATACACCCGGTGGTGTTGTCAGTGCCGGATTGGCTATTTATGATACAATGCGCTATATAAAACCGCATGTTTGTACGGTTTGTATGGGGCAGGCTGCGAGCATGGGTGCAATAATCCTTGCAGCCGGCGAGAAGGGTAAAAGATATTCGTTGCCTCATTCGAGAGTTCTTATTCATCAACCTCTTGGTGGTTTTCAGGGACAGGCAACCGATATTGGTATACAGGCAAAAGAAATATTAAGATTAAAGCAGGAGTTAAATAACATCTTGAAAAATTCGACGGGCCAGCCTTTAAAAAAAATTGAGAGCGATACAGACAGAGATTTCTACATGACTGGTGAACAGGCTAAACAATATGGAATCGTTGATGAAGTAATAGAGAAGAGGGTATTGAATGGAAAAGTGAAAGGAGCATCCTTATGACCGGAAAGAATACAAATGGTGAAGATAAACATAATAGTCGCAGATGCTCTTTCTGCGGTAAAGAACAGCACGAAGTAAAAAAACTCATAGCTGGACCTTCGGCATATATATGTGATGAATGTATAGAACTTTGCAAATATATTATTGAAGAAGAATCTGAAGTGCAGAGTATAGAAGAATCCAAAAGAGAAATTCCGAAACCCAGGGAAATACGGAATTTTCTGGATCAATATGTTATAGGTCAGGAGAAACCCAAGAAGGTTTTGTCCGTGGCCGTTTATAATCATTACAAGAGATTATTTTCGAAAGTTGATAATGATGGTGTCGAGCTTCAGAAAAGCAATATATTACTTATTGGGCCTACCGGTTCAGGGAAAACTCTTCTGGCTAAAACTTTAGCCAGGATGTTGAATGTTCCATTCACTATAGCAGACGCTACCACATTAACGGAAGCAGGATATGTAGGTGAAGATGTTGAAAACATTATTCTAAGTCTCCTGCAGAATGCTGATTATGATGTGCAAAGAGCACAGAGTGGCATTGTGTATATTGATGAAATTGACAAGATTTCGAGGAAATCAGGGAATCCCTCAATTACAAGAGATGTTTCGGGAGAGGGCGTTCAACAAGCCTTATTAAAAATAATAGAGGGAACATTGGCAAATGTTCCCCCGAAAGGTGGAAGAAAACATCCCCAGCAAGAGTTTATCCAGGTAGATACTACGAATATATTATTTATTTGTGGGGGAGCTTTCAATGCTCTGGAAGATATTATCAGGAAAAGAGCAGGTTTTAACACAGTGGGTTTTGGAGCGGACATTAAGAGCAAAAAAGAAAAAAATATAGGTGAAACATTATCAGAAGTTCAACCTGAGGATCTTTTGAAATATGGATTGATACCGGAATTCATAGGTCGGTTGCCCGTTATAGCAACGTTACATGATCTAAGTGAAGAGGATTTGGTAAAGATATTAATTGAACCTGCAAATTCAAATATAAAGCAATACGTCAAGATGCTTGGATTTGAAAATGTCAAGCTGACTTTTACTGATGGAGCACTGAGATCCATAGCAAAGTTGGCGATGGAAAGGAAAACCGGTGCAAGGGGACTGCGTGCGATCCTGGAAAATACGATGCTCGATATCTTCTATGATCTGCCGTCGAGGGATGATGTCAAAGAGTGTTTAATCAGTGAAGAAGTTGTTATAAATAAAGAAAAACCGATTTTGCTCTTTGAGACAAAAAAGGAAACCCTGCACGACGATACATTTCGGAAAAAGGTTTACAATAGATAGGATTATGTTTAACTTTAATAGGGGTAAAAATAAACCAATGGAAATAGAAAAAGGGTTAATAATATCGTTGTTACCGTTGAGGGATGTCGTGATATTTCCTCACATGATTATCCCGCTCTTTGTAGGTCGTGAAAAATCGATTAATGCCTTGGAAGCTGCCATGAAAGAGGAGAAGGATATATTTTTATCGACACAAAAAAGCGCCCAAAAAGATGACCCCGATGAAAGTGATATTTATGAATTTGGTACATTGGGTTCTATTATCCAATTATTAAGACTTCCTGACGGGACAGTCAAGGTTTTAGTGGAGGGGAAAAGGAGAGGAGTAATTAAGGAATATCTGCCCAATCCAGATTCTTTTCTCGTGAGGATTGAACAACTGGAAGAAATAATAGTTGAAGGTGAGACTGTTAAAGAAGAGGCCCTCATAAGAAATATAACCGAGGCATTTGAACATTATTCAAAATTAAGCAGGAAGGTGCCGGGTGAGATTATAGCATCCATATCGTCTATAAGTGATCCCGCAAAATTGTCTGATGTTGTGGCATCTTATCTTACTATAAAAATAACGGAAAAACAGGATCTGCTTGAGACAGTTAATGTTATTGAGAGGCTTGAGAAAATATACGGTTTCATTCTTTCTGAAGTGGAAGTCATGGAAGTCGAAGGGCGGATAAAGAAGCGTGTAAAAAAACAGATGGAAAAAACCCAGAAAGATTACTACCTCAACGAACAGATGAGAGCTATTCAGAGAGAAATGGGAGAAGAAGATAGTGCGAAAAGCGAGATAAAGGAAATTGAGAAACGACTGAAAGAAAAGAAACTCTCAAAAGAAGCTCGCGAAAAGGTAGAAAAAGAAGCAAAGAAATTAAAGATGATGGCACCTATGTCTGCTGAAGCAACTGTTATCAGAAATTACATAGACTGGATATTGGATTTGCCATGGTATGACACAACTAAAAATGAAAACACTCTTAATGATTCAGAACATATCTTAGAAGAAGATCACTATGGTTTAAAGCTTGTGAAAGAGAGGATTCTCGAATATCTGGCAGTACAGAGTCTATCGGAAAAAAATAAAGGTTCGATACTATGTTTGGTAGGCCCACCTGGTGTTGGAAAGACTTCGGTAGCTAAATCTATTGCCAGAGCAACAAATAGACAATTTGTGAGATTATCTCTCGGCGGGCTGAGGGATGAGGCTGAAATAAGAGGGCACAGACGGACCTATATTGGAGCTATGCCAGGGAAAATCATTCAATTGCTGAAAAAGGCAGGTTCTAATAATCCGGTGTTTTGTCTTGATGAAATAGACAAGCTGAGTTCGGATTTCAGAGGAGATCCTGCATCGGCCTTACTGGAAGTTCTTGATCCCGAGCAGAACATTGCTTTTAATGATAATTATATCGAAGTAGATTATGATCTTTCCAATATCATGTTTATAACGACGGCGAATATAATACAGACGATACCTGCGCCTCTCCAGGACAGAATGGAAGTGATTCGCATTGCCGGCTATACTGAATATGAGAAGTTGAATATTGCCGGAAACTATCTTGTTTCCAAGCAAACGGAAAAGAATGGTTTGACGAATGATAACATAACCTTTACGGATGGAGCGCTATTAGCTATCATAAGAAAATATACGAGGGAAGCCGGTGTGCGAAATCTGGAGCGAGAGATAGCATCGATTTGCAGGAAGGTGGCCAAGAAAATTGTATCAACTGGACTAAAAAAACGGGTTAAAATAACATCAAAATCAGTAGAAAAATATCTTGGTATTCAAAAGTTCAGACATGGTGAAACGGAAGGTACGAATAGGATTGGATTAACTATAGGTCTTGCATGGACGGAAGCAGGTGGTGAACTTCTTGATATTGAAGCAATGGTTGTCAGAGGTACAGGAAAGCCAATCCTGACAGGCAATCTGGGTGATGTAATGCAGGAATCCGCCCAGGCTGCCTTAACCTATGTCCGATCACGGGCAGATGATTTTGGTCTTCCCAGGGATTTTCATAAGGAATCAGACATACATGTTCATGTTCCTGAGGGAGCTATTCCGAAAGATGGCCCATCGGCGGGAATCTCCATGGTTACGTCTATCGCTTCTGCTTTTTTGAAGAAAAAAGTAAGAAGTGATCTTGCAATGACAGGTGAGGTCACATTGAGAGGAAGAGTTTTGCCAATTGGTGGCTTGAAGGAGAAACTTTTAGCGGCCCATCGCGGGAATATAAAGACTGTAATTATTCCAAGCGATAACAAGAAAGATCTTGCTGATATTCCGGGGAAGGTATTGAAAGATCTTGAAGTTATTACTGTTGATAATGTAGACGAGGTACTTGATATAGCTCTGATCAAGGAAGATAAACCAGAGGAGAAAATGGCTTTTGTGGATAGTGGTAAAATTCAGATAAGCGCCGGGGCTGGTCCAGCTCCTTTGTAGAATTTCAAATATCACTTGACATTAAAACCTAATGTGGTTAGAAAAACCCCTCAGCTAAGAAGTAGTATCCGTTTAGGGCGGGTAGCTCAGTTGGGAGAGCGCCACGTTTACACCGTGGATGTCACAGGTTCAAGTCCTGTTCCGCCTACCATGAAATAAAAAGGAAGATTGTTGCAAAAAATTTTCTATCGTTTTATGGGGTCGTAGTTAAGATGGTTATAACGCCGGCCTGTCACGCCGGAGGCCGTGGGTTCGAGTCCCATCGACCCCGCCA
>Ga0209121_10001686_pt1 | contig 23116 bp, 18 predicted proteins | sample Cruoilmetagenom3_FD_187292 | JGI IMG/M metagenome (GOLD analysis project Ga0209121, IMG submission 187292) | Oil polluted marine microbial communities from Coal Oil Point, Santa Barbara, California, USA - Sample 3 (SPAdes) (version 2) | ecosystem: Environmental > Aquatic > Marine > Oil seeps ... | reverse complement strand
GCCTGTTCGGGGAACAGGCCCTACATATGTAGGGGCCGATGCCCCCATCGGCCTTAAATATGCTTTGTACAAGTTACTTTCTATTATGATGCCGTAAAATGGCATAGTGGCGCTTTTTACGATAGCATCAATTTTAATCTGCAATTGTTTTCATGAATGGTGTATAAATGAAAAATTATTTGAACAGGAGAGTCATATTCATGGAGGCTGAAATGAAAATAGTGCATGGTTTTGAGCTGTTAAAAGATGAAAATATCGTGGAATTGCAAACGAGGGCGAGATTATATCGACATGTCAAATCGGGTGCCGAGCTGCTGTCGCTGATTAACAGTGATGAGAATAAGGTATTCGGAATAGCTTTTCGTACTCCGGCAAGTGACTCTGCAGGATTGCCTCATATCCTTGAACATTCCGTTTTGTGCGGTTCACGGAAGTATCCGGTCAAAGAACCTTTTGTTGAAATTCTGAAGGGTTCGCTGCAGACATTTCTCAATGCCATGACCTATCCGGACAAGACCTGTTATCCCGTGGCAAGTCAAAATGTTCAGGACTTTTATAATCTCGTTGATGTTTATCTTGATGCCGTTTTTTATCCCAATATTTCACCTTTCATTTTTCAGCAGGAAGGGTGGCATTATGAACTGAAAAAGCCGGAAGACCCTCTTAAATACAAAGGTGTCGTATTCAACGAGATGAAGGGTGCCTATTCATCCCCTGGTAGTCTGATTGCAGAGTATTCCCAGCAATCTCTCTTTCCCGATAACACATATGGCTTTGATTCGGGAGGTGATCCTGAAATTATTCCATCTCTCCGCTTTGAACAATTCAGGGAGTTCCATCGCAAATATTACCACCCGTCCAATGCCCGTATCTTCTTCTGCGGGGACGATAATCCTGACGAACGTTTGCGTTTGGTAAATGATTACCTGAAAGATTTTGAAAGACTGGATATTGACTCAACTATACATTTGCAGAAACGTTTCGATCGGCCAAAACGTGTTGTTCATTACTATACATCAGGGGAAGAAGAGGCTGCGCAATTAAAGGGCATGATTACCGTAAACTGGCTACTGAGTGAAACAATTGACACCCGGACCAACATGGCTTTGCATATTTTGAATTATATACTCCTTGGAATGCCCGGTTCTCCCCTTCGCAAGGTTCTTATTGACTCTGGATTAGGCGAGGATATTGCCGGGGTTGGATTGGAAGATGGGCTGAGGCAGATGTTTTTTTCCGTTGGACTAAAGGGCACTAATGTTGAAAAGGCCGACCTTGTGGAAAAACTTATCCTTGATACTTTAACCGGTTTAGCGAGAGACGGTATCGATCCTCAGACAATCGAGGCGGCAATAAATACAATAGAATTCCGTTTGCGTGAAAATAACACGGGGAGTTATCCACGGGGTCTGATACTTATGCTTCGTTCTTTAACCACCTGGCTTTATGACAGTGACCCTGTGGCCTTGCTCAACTTTGAATCCCACCTGAAGGCAATAAAAACTCGCACAAGTGAAGATAAGACTTTTTTTGAAGATTTAATTAACCGCTTTTTTGTCAGAAATACACATCGGACCACAGTTATATTAAAACCTGATTCCGATCTCAGAGAGAAGAAGGAGGCATCTGAAAAAGAAGGACTTGCCGCAGTCAAAAGTTCAATGACCGGTGCACAGTTACAATCGATCATAGATAATACATTAGAACTCAATAAGCTGCAGGAAACAACGGATTCACCGAAGGCGCTGGCAAAGATTCCTGTATTAAAGATCACCGACCTGGACAAAAAGAATAAAACAATTCCACTTACGCTCTCTGATCAAAAAGGCGCACGCATTTTGTATCACAATCTTTCCACCAATGGAATAAGTTATGTGGATGTGGGATTTGATTTGCACGCCCTGCCTCAGAAGTATCTTTCCTATGTTCCTCTTTTTGGCAGGGCTCTTCTTCAAATGGGTACGGAAAAAGAAGATTTTGTGAAGCTTTCGCAACGGATAAGCCGGAAGACGGGAGGAATACATCCCGCGTCGTTCACCTCTGTTATCAAAAACAGCAATGACACTGCGGCGTGGCTTTTCCTTCGTGGCAAGGCAATGCAAAACCAGGTGGATGAACTTTTGAGTATTATAGGAGATATCCTCTTGTCTCCCAGTCTGGATAACCGGGAGCGCTTCAGGCAGATGGTGTTGGAAGAAAAGGCAAGGCAGGAGCAGGGACTGGTACCTGGCGGGCATCAGATTGTCAATCTGCGTTTGCGGTCTCATTTCTCTGAAGCCGGCTGGCTCGGTGAGCAAATGAGCGGCATAAGTTATCTCTTTTTCTTGCGACAGCTTGCCGGGAATGTGGATAAAGACTGGCCTTCTGTTTGTGCTACCCTTGAAGATATGTTGCGGATTCTTGTAAACAGAAAAAACATGATCATTAATGCTACTATTGATGAGGCGGGATGGTCTCATGTGGAACCTCAGGTTCATCGGTTTTTGGGTGAATTGCCGGCAGAACCTTCAAATATGGTTGAATGGTTACCTCAACATTTGGACGACTTTGAAGGAATGACGATTCCTGCCCAGATCAATTATGTCGGTAAAGGAGCAGATATTTATAAGCTGGGATATAAGTTTCACGGATCGGCAAAGGTCATATCAAGATATCTCCGTACTACGTGGTTGTGGGACAGGGTTCGTGTACAGGGTGGAGCATACGGCGCTTTTTGCCTGTTCAACAGCCTTTCCGGTGTATTGACCTTTCTGTCATACCGGGATCCAAATCTTGTAAAAACGCTTGAAGCCTTCGATGAAACAACACAGTTCTTGCGTAATATTGACCTCAGCCGGGAAGAACTGACGAAAGGTATTATCGGTGCCATAGGAGATATTGACACATATATGCTTTCCGATGCGAAGGGATATACATCCATGCTCCGGTATCTAAATGGTAATGACGATGAAGGGCGTCAGAGAATCCGCGATGAAGTACTGTCTACTACGGCAGATGATTTCAGGGCATTTGCCGATGTGCTGGAAGGAGTGAAAGATAACGGGCTGGTAAAGGTCTTAGGTTCAAAAGGAGCGATAGAAGAGGTGGCGGGAGATCATCAATTGCCCTTGAAGGTAGTTGAGGTTCTTTAGAGTCGCCATCCTCAGCAACTGTGTTTTTTGCTTACATGTTGTAGTGGCTAAAGGCTAGAGGCTAGAGGCTAAAGGCTAGAGGCTAAAGGCTAAAGGCTAAAGGATTAGGGGATTAAAGGGCAAGAACAATTAATCCTTATTTTTTAGCTCTCAGTCCTCATTGCTCATTGCTCAATCCTTGAGGCTTTGCCACCTTGGGTGTCAAATGCCACAATTGATATCGCAGGTTTTACGAAAAGTCATCGCATTTAAAGATCATATATGGTAACGAGAACAGGTTTTCGATTTCAGATCCTCCGGTTCATCCGGTATATGTAGAGTTCATGTAAAAGTTGGAATGATAAATATAAAGGGCGAACAGTAATGGAAAGAACAAAAAAGATATTGGACGGAAATGTTCGGGTTGTCTCAACGCTGATAAGAAACCTGGAAGATCGTATTCCGGAGGCTAAAACAGCGATTGGCAGTATTTACCCCCATACGGGGAAAGCTCATATTATTGGTTTTACCGGTTCACCGGGAGCGGGGAAAAGTACCCTGATTGATGCATTGATAGACGAGTATCGAAAGAGGGGGAAGACAGTCGGCGCCCTTCTTGTTGATCCTTCCAGTCCCTTTACCGGTGGTGCCATTCTCGGCGACAGGGTTCGCATGCAGCGTCACGCTACAGATTCAGGTGTATTTGTCAGGAGCATGGCCAGCAGGGGATCTCTCGGAGGATTGTCCAAGTCTGTGAATAATGCGATTCATATACTGGATGCGATGGGAAAAGATATTATCATTGTCGAAACCGTTGGTGCTGGTCAGCAGGGTATAGATATAATAAACCAGGCGCATACTGTCATAGTTGTTCAGATTCCTGGGTTGGGGGATGCGATTCAGACACTCAAGGCGGGTATATTGGAGATAGCCGATATATTCATCATTAATAAAGCAGATCGGGACGGAGTGGGAAAACTATATCAGGAACTCATGAGTATGCTTAATATGTATAATACGGACAAGTATCCCGGCGGGTGGCGTCCCCCTATCGTGAAGGCCGGAAACACAAATAATCAGGATTCCTTCAGGAAGAGTGTTGAGGAATTAACAGATACAATAGAGGCTCACTATCAAAATCTTCTCAGTAAGGATCTGTTAGGCGAGCGCCTGCGCCGTAATGTTATGATCGAATTGGAAGAGACCCTTGATGCAGCCATTCTCGAACCGATTGTAACGAAACTTATGAAGTCCGGTGAAATAGATCGAATAATCGATAAAATATTACGAAGAGAATCGGATCCTGACACCATCGCCGAAGAAATAGCCGGAAAGTATTTGAAAGAGCATCATTAACGCGAAGCATCATCCTTAGAGTCTTTATTCTAAGCAACCGCGTTTTTTGCGCAGATATTGGCGCCAGTAGTGAGAAGGTACAAGGACAAAGGATCAAGGATCAAGGATCAAGGAAAAAACCTTTAACTTTTAGCCTTTAGATATCAGTCCTCATTGCTCGTTGCTCAGCCCTTGCGGCTTGTCCGGGTTAGGATAGTCTCTGCACAAGATCGTGTATCCCCTGTAGATAGGTACGGAAGCCACGGAACAATATATCGTTATGATTGGCCCCGTCAATCTTGATCAGCTTCTTTTCAGGATCGCCGCTCGCCTCGAAGAGGGCCTGACCATCTGAAAATGGAATGATATGATCATATTCCGCGTGTATAACCAGGGTTGGTTTATCAAAGGTGCCGATCTTCTCTAAATTTTGGCAGCCATCATCTTCAGAAATTCCCAGTGTTCCCACATTTATGCCCATTAACTGTAAAAGTGGTAATAGATAGGCGAAACCACTTTCAATTATAAGGCCGTCTATTTTTTCTTTATAGTTTGTGGCAAGTTCCAGAGCAGAGGCACTTCCCATTGATCTTCCCATGATAATGAAATGACCTGTATAATCGTTTTCCTGTAGCCACCTTTGAACATAATCGAAAATTATGTGACAATCATTCATCATAGCCGTGACTGAAGGTTGACCGGTAGAGCGTCCATACCCTCTGTAGTCGGCGGCGAAAAAGTTGATACCCATATTAGTGTAAATGGGCGCCAGGTCATCATAGTCGGCTACAATCTCACCATTGCCATGAAAGAAAAGGATGGTTGGATCAGATTTTCCTGAAAGGTGAAAAGTTGAGCCGATAACGACATCCTTTTCAATCGGGACAAGAATGTCTGTTTTATTTTCCTGTGACGGTGCCCTGAATTCCTCCGAACGGGGATGAAAGAGATAGCCGAGAACCTCGGGCCGGTCAAGAACGGAATAATCAACATGAGGGATATCTGCCATAACAGCCTCCTTTTTTTGCTTTTCTGTATCATATAGATTTCTTTCTGTCCACAATGGCTGAAATAAGGATACCGGACTGTCGGGAACGAAACGGACCTGTGTCGACCCGGAAAGTTAAGGCATCTGTTTGTACATTTACGATTAATGTTCAATGTAAATATTAACCGATTACCATTTAGAGTCTTTATTCACAACAACTGTGGTTTTTGCGCAGATGTTGGTGCGGCAGTGAAAAGGTATAAAGACAAAGGATTAAGGAAAAACCTTTAGCCTTTAGTCCTCATTGCTCATTGCTCGGCCCTTTGCGGCTTTGCCGTTTTAGATCCTTATTTTTTCTTGACAATTATATCGGGGAAATAATATGCTTGCATACAAGTAAATGGTATACAAGGAGACCTTTGCATAACGTCCCCTTTTGCCCAATTTCCGCATCAGGCTCAAATTTTAATCCTCGAAATATCCAGCATATTCCTGTGGTTAAAATTCTCGCTTTCCTTGAACTTGAACAAAATTGAACATTCTGCAAAGGTCTCACAAGACTATTAGTGAAGAGGCTATAATGAAAGCTGATGATTGTATCTTTTTTCAACTTGCCAAAGCGAGCCAGATTGGAGCGAGATTCTGGGGCCAGAAAGTATCGGGACTAAGTCTAACTGCAGTGCAGGCAATGATTATACGGTTTCTTTTTGATAATGACCAGATAACATCGAGCGATCTTGGGATGAGAGTATCACTCGATAGTGCCACTCTTACCGGCATACTGGATCGCCTTGAGTCGGCAAAACTCCTCGAGCGTCGGCAGAATCCAACCGACCGGCGAGCAATACAGATTCATTTGACTGAAAAGGGAAGAACAACCGGACAGAAAGTTGCCGGGGTTATGGAAAGCGCTAATTCAGAATTTCTGAGCATTTTGAACAAAGATGAAGAAAAAGAACTGAGATGTCTCCTCAATAAAGTCAGACACAGGTCAAGCCAATAACTATTTTAGGCATACAACCTGTGTGCAATATTATTGTATAGAATATCTAAAGCGTATTCTTATGTCACGTGAAGTAATCGAGTGATACCCTCGGCAATAAACCGCAGGATTGGTATTTTGTCTCAGTGCGGGTGCCAAAGAGGGATTCTTTATAGAATACATAAAAAAATGGAGGGATATTTATTATGTCTGAATTGTTAAGTGTGTTGGGATGTCGTTACCCTGTCATTCAGGGACCAATTGGCCACATGAACAGCCCGAAGCTGATAGCTGCCATCTGCGAGGCCGGAGCCTTCGGAATGTTAGCCCTGGGATTTAGTGATCCAGAGAGAACAAAACAATTGTTAAATGAGGTTCGGGAGTTAACGGACAAACCATTTGGGGCAAACCTGATGATTATGAATCCTGCAAGCCAGGAAATTCTCGAGATACTGGCAGAAGCGGGGGTTAAGACAGTCACTACATCCGCAGGTTCTCCCGGTAAAATCTATGATCAAATTCACGCATTCGGGATGAAGGGGCTGCATGTTCTTCTTTCGGTTACCCATGCCAATAAGGCGGAGGATGCCGGTGTTGACGGATTGATCATTTCAGGTTCAGAATCGGGCGGTCTTCGTACCAACGATCCCGAATCTTCAACGATGGTACTTGTGCCTCTGGTGGTGGACAGTGTAAACATTCCGGTTGTTGCCGCCGGAGGAATAGCTGACTCGCGGGGTTATCGTGCTTCTCTGGCTCTTGGCGCGGAGGGTGTGCAGATCGGGACACGTTTTATTGCGACCGAAGAAAGCCCTGCTCCGGATGCGTGGAAGAAGGCAATTATCGATTGTGGTGATGGCGGCACAACATTGTTACCTCTGGGAAAAATGAAAATAAGATCTATCTTAAATCCCAAGCTAAAAGAACAGATCGGAGACCCAGGTATAGACATTTTACAGGAATACAATTTCAAGGATGCCTCAAGAGCCTGGAATAGTGGAGATTTTGAAATTTTCCCCGCGAGCGCAGGACAGGTAAGCGCTCTGATAAAAGAGATCAAATCTGCAAAGGAAATTATTGAAGAGATGGTATCTTAATATGATGTAACAAATAAGAGATATATTAAATTCGGAGGGAGGGAATTATTATGCAGTATGAAGCGATTACCTTTGATGTGAAAGACCATGTGGCTTACATTACCTTAAACAGGCCTGATGCGGCCAACGGAGTAAATATGGCAATGGGAAAAGATCTCATGCAGGCAGCAATTTGCTGTGATGAGGATCCCGAGATTCGTGCCGTTCTGCTTACGGGAGCGGGAAAGATGTTCAGTGTAGGTGGAGATCTGAAATATTTTACCGGATTCGGGGAAGATCTCGGAGCTGCCCTGAAGGAAATAACCGTTTACGCCCATGCGGCTAATTCAATTTTCATTCGAATGGATGCACCTCTGATCACAGCTGTTAACGGCCCTGCCGCCGGAATGGGGATGAGCTTTGCTCTTTGCGGTGACATGATAATTGCCGCAGAGTCGGCAATGTTCATGGCAGCTTATACCGCTGCCGGACTTTCTCCCGATGGCGGTATGACGTATTTGCTACCGAGGATGATTGGTCTTGCGCGGACAAAAGAAATAATACTGACCAATAAAAGAGTAAGTGCCCAGGAAGCACTGGAATGGGGTATTGTCAATAAGGTTGTTCAGGATGATGAACTAATGAAAGAAGCGGAAGCCCTTGCTAAAAAGCTTGCGAACGGGCCAACGCTTTCATTCGGTTCGGTCAAGAGACTGCTTAATAAAACATTCTCAGAAACCCTGGAAAGTCAGATGGGACTTGAAGCCCGGGGTATCGCCAATATGACGAAGACGCAGGATGCAAAAGAGGGTATCGCGGCATTCATTGAAAGGCGACGCCCAGACTTTACGGGTTCATAGCTCATCCTACCGAACAAAAAAAAGAGATGCTACTATTGTCGTGTAAACAATACTCTGTCATTTCGAAGGAGTCTTCACGACTGAGAAGTCTTGGATTTCTCCCTGCGGTCGAAATGACATTTCTTGATTGACACGACATTAGCGACTTTGCGCTTTTGCGAGAGCCTTCAACTTTTTTTTGGATCTACGTTATTCTCTTGTGTTTGCATCGGTTTTTGTTGTTTAACAACGGATAAAACTTGTGATAATGTGCCGAGGAGTATCTGAAATTAAGTAAGTCACGTTGGATATTATACTGGGAGGAAAAAATCGTTTTCAACAAAATGTTTAGTTAAGGAGACAGGAATGGATTATAAATTTATTGAACTTGAAGTAGAAAACAATATCGCCACATTGGCTCTTGACAGAACCGAAAGCCTTAATGCCCTCAGTCTGGCATTTACGGCCGAAATTACAGAGGCCGTCAGGGAATTGAATGCGATGGACGAGGCAAGGGTGATTGTTCTTAAAAGTAACGCAAAGGCCTTCTGTGCCGGTCTTGATTTGAAAGACATTTCCTCCATGGGTCTGGACGGCAAGGCAAAAAGCAATCTTGAATTCCCCGAAAAATTACACTATTTGTTTGACTGTTGTGATGTGCTTGAGGAATGTAAAAAGCCTGTTATCGCGGCTGTCCATGGTATGTGTATCGGCGGAGGACTCGATATTATTTCAGCCTGCGATATTCGTCTCTGTACGGAAGATGCAACATTCTCCCTGAGAGAAACTGCGTTGGGTCTTGTAGCGGATATGGGAGTACTCCAGAGACTTCCTCACATAATTGGTCAGGGCTTTACGAGAGAGATGGCCTATACCGCAGGGTTCTTCTCTGCCAGGAAGGTCGAACGTATGGGACTTGTAAATGAGGTTTATGCAGATGAAGAAGCACTTATGGAGGGGGCAAAAAAACTTGCATCCCGGATAGCTGAAAATGCTCCCCTCGCAGTTCGATCAACAAAAGAAGTCCTCAACTACAGCAGATATGTCAATGTTCAGGAAGGCATGTCGATGGCCAAGCACAAAAACATGGTACTCTTCACTTCGGAAGACATGATGGAAGCTGTTGCCGCCTTCATGGGGAAAAGAAAACCCGATTTTAAGGGACGATAAAAGGCGTAGATCGTGTATCGGTTATCGTGGATCATGTGTCGTGTATCGTGAATAAGAAAACGAAAATGGAACAATTAACTGAAAGTGTAAAGGAGGATGCTTATGAATTTAGCAGACTGTATGGCAATTATAACTGGTGGTGCATCGGGATTAGGAGAAGCTTGTGTGCAAAGTATAGTAGATGGTGGGGGACGAGCTGCTATCTTTGATGTTCAAGCGGACAAAGGTGATGCATTGGTAAAAGAGCTTGGCGAGAATGTAGTATTTCTTGAGACCGATGTAACCAGTGACGAAAGTGTTCAGGCAGGGGTAAAAAAAGCGGTGGATGCCTTCGGCAGCATAAATGTGGTTATTAATTGCGCCGGGATTGGTGTTGCGGAGAAAATTATCGGCAAGAGAGGTCCCATGTCTATAGCTAATTTTGAAAAGGTGGTGCAGTTAAATCTGATCGGTACGATGAGGGTGATCAGATATGCTGTAGAACAGATGGTTAACAATACCCCGAATGATGAGGGTGGAAGGGGTGTCATTATTAATACCGGCTCTGCTGCTGCCACCGATGGCCAGGTTGGACAGCCTGCGTACAGTGCGTCTAAGGCCGGTGTTGTTGGTATGACGCTTCCGATAGCCAGGGAGTGTGCCGAGTACGGGATCAGGTGTTGTACAATCAATCCAGGTATATTTGACACGCCTATGCTCGCTCAGTTGCCTGAGAGTGTCCGTGATGCCTTGGGGAAAATGGTTCCTTTCCCGCAACGTCTCGGGAGACCTTCGGAATATGCTCAGTTAGCCCGGCACATTATCGAGAATCCCATGCTGAATGGTGAAGTGATAAGGCTCGACGGTTCCATAAGGATGGCAGCCAAATAGGCATATATTCATAAACTGGTGAATGTGAATTTCCCATACAGTTAGGAGCTGAAAAAAATGAGAAGAGGGTTATTCAAGGAAGAACATGATATTTTTCGTGATGCCTTTAAAAAATTTATTGATAAAGAGATTACGCCATTTATGGAACAGTGGGAGGAAAATGAAATTATCCCGAAGGAAATCTGGAAGAAAATGGGTGAAAACGGCTTCCTATGCCCCTGGCTGGAAGAGAAATATGGTGGATCAGGTGTGGGTTTTGAATACTCCGTGATTATAAACGAAGAGCTTTCCTATATCGGTGCTCACGGTCTTTTGGCTGGGTTACACAGCGATATAATTGTTCCCTACATCCACAGTTTCGCAAATGATGAGCAGAAGATGAGATGGCTTCCCGGTTGCGCTTCCGGTGATATTATTACGGCTGTTGCCATGACGGAACCGAATACGGGATCAGATCTGGCAGCAATCCGCGCGACAGCAATAAAAGAAGGGGATGAATATGTAATCAATGGGCAGAAAACATTCATTTCTATCGGGATTCACTGCGATCTTGTGATTGTTGCCGTCAAAACCGATACGAAAGCCGGTACCAAAGGAATCAGTCTTGTCTGTGTGGAAGACGGCACACCTGGATTCACCAGAGGTCGAAATTTGAAAAAAATGGGCCTGCACAGTCAGGATACGGCAGAGCTTATTTTTGATGATTGCAGTGTTCCTGTTTCCAATCTTTTAGGTGAAGAAGGCAAAGGGTTTTATTATCTAATGCAGAAGCTCCAGGGGGAGAGGCTTATTGCATCCATTATGGCTCAGTCCATGGCGGAGGCCATGCTCAATATGACGGTTAAATACTGCAGAGAGAGAATGGTATTTGGAAAACCCGTCAGTTCCTTCCAGCACAATACATTTAAGATTGTGGAAATGGCGACAGAGATTGAAATTGGAAGAACGTTCCTCGATTCTCTTATCAGTGATTATATTGCCGGCAGGGATATTATCAAACGAGTCTCCATGGCAAAGGCCTGGATTCCGGAGATGGCCAATCGCGTGGCCTACCACTGCGTCCAGCTTCACGGCGGTTACGGATATATGGAAGAGTATCCCATATGCAGGTTTGCAAGGGATGTCCGAGTCATTCCCATTTTCGCGGGTACAACGGAAGTCATGAAGGTCATCGTGGGCAGGATGATGGGGCTATAATTGGTTGAGAAAATCAAGGTGGTAAATAAAGAATAAAATAGCATTGAGGAGGTACTGTTATGGCCAGTAACAAGATTTTCAATTTAGTAGTAGAAAACGACATAGGTGTTGTAACTTTTGACGTGGTTGGTGATGCCATGAACACATGGACTGAGGGTGCCATAAGGGAATTTCGTGAGCTCCTCGATCACTTTGAGAAAGATGAAAACCTTAAAGGTGTGATTTTTATTTCAGGAAAACGGGACAACTTTTTTGCCGGTGCTAACCTGAAAATGTTGGAGAAAATGCAGACAGGGGAAGAAATTGAAGCAGCTCTCGAAGTTTTTCACGATTCATTAAACAGAACCAGTGCGTTGAATCTTCCCACACTGGCGGCCATAAACGGTCACTGTGTCGGTGGTGGCCTGGAATTTGTCCTTGCCTGCACGGCAAGAATAGCGAAAGAGTCAAAAACGACCATTATCGGCCTTCCGGAATGCAAAGTGGGGCTCTTCCCTGGGGGAGGGGGGTCTCAAAGGCTACCACGTCTGATCGGATATCCCGCTATTGAACTTATCCTGAAAGGGAAATTATTACCCGCAGCCGAGGCTCACAAGGCCGGGTATGTTGATAGGATTGTTTCCGCCGATGGTGATCTTCTCGAAGAAGCCAAATCTTTTATGCAGGAAATTCTTTCGGGAACAGCACAATTAAAAAGACCGGAACATGACTTTTCACAGATTGATGCTGTTGCCGAAATGGCCCGCCAGGGTGTTCTCAAAGTTACTAAGGGACGTGAGCTGCCGGGCCCAATGCTGGCGATCAAGACCATGCAGGAAGGATTGAAACTTCCTTTAAAGGAAGCCCTGGAAATAGAAAAGAAAAACTTTGCCGAGGTTCTACTTACTAGGGAAGCGAAAGGAAGCATTAATACCTTTTTCATTAAGACCATGACGGATAAACCAAAGGCCATGATGACTAAGGGATTTGAACCCAGACCCCTGAAAAAGGCCGCTGTTCTCGGTTTTGGAACAATGGGACGTGGTATCACCATTGATATCCTTAGGAATATGCAGGTACCTGTCATCGTGAAAGACATACCGGAAGCCCTTGAGCCCGGGAAGGCCTTCCTGAGAAAGATATTCGATGGCCTGGCCGAAAAGAAGAGACTCAAAGTTCCCGTAGACGATCTGATGAATCTCCTTACCGTTACCTCTGAATATACGGACGACTTCAAAGATGTGGATATTGTCGTTGAGGCAGTATTTGAGGATATCAAAATAAAAGAGCAGGTTTATGGTGAACTCTGTGAAGTTGTAAGGGATGATTGTCTGATTTCCAGTAATACATCTTCCCTTCCGATTACCACTATGTCTCAATATGTCACACATCCTGAGAGGTTCGGCGGCACACATTTCTTTTCTCCCGTATGGTTGATGCAGCTTGTGGAAGTTATAAGGGGTGAAAAGACAAGTCAGGACACCATTGATAATCTCCTGAATTTCGCCGCATCCATCAGGAAAAGACCCATCGTTTGCAGGGATAACCCGGGCTTTGTAGTAAACGCGATGCTCTTCCCGTTTCTTCTGAATGCCCTCAAATATGTGGAAGAGGGAAATCCAATAGAAAAGGTGGACAGAGCCATAACACGGTTTGGCATGCCTGTGGGACCGATCAGGCTTACCGATGAGGTGGGTATAGATGTGCCCCATAAGATATTTATCGGCATGGGTGTCGAACAGAAAACGCTCAAGAATGTGGTAGAAGATGGTCGCCTCGGTCTGAAGAAGTCCGGGAAAGGCTTTTTTCTGAAGAACGGCAGCGTCGATCCCGAAGTCCTTCCGCTTATCGCAAAGAAGGAAGCAAAAGAAAGGACGGAAGAGGAAATTCAGACGGGCCTTCTGACAGCATTGATAAGAGTGGGGAGAGATCTTCTTGACAGGCAAATCGTAGATGATCCGCGGATGATCGATGTGGGAATGATCTGGGGCACCGGATTTCCCCCCGACAAGGGAGGTCCGTTAAAGTGGTCAGATCTTATCGGTCTGAGTCAGAAGCTCTTCGGGAAGAATTTTTACTGATTCAGAGCAAATTTTGCGGTAGCTGTCGTAGCGATTTGTCTGTACATTGCACGCAGGCAGAACTGTGCAGCGAGGATTTTCAAGCCGCAGCAGATTGCTACTGCAAAATCTGGGTTAAAATTTAAGTAACCAAAAAAGGAGGGGATACTTATAATTTTAGCATCGGAAAAAATGATTAAGGAATGGACGGAAAAGGGGAAAAGCTTATGATCGAAGACAAACATAAAGATATTGTAAACTATCTCGAACAGGTCATAAAGATAATCGAGAAAATGGGAATTAAGATTGTCGACTTCAGTGATCGTTATGTAAACTTAATGTTGCCAAAGGAGCCAAATGTTAACCATTTTGGTACGGTTTATGCCGGATCGCTTTTTTCTCTTGCTGATTTTTCCGCAGGCGTACTCTTTTTTGCTTCCTTTGATTATAAGAAATACTTTCCTTTATTGAAGGAGGCTTCCATTCGTTACAGACGTCCGGCGACTACCAATATGACCGTAGAGTTAAAACTGACTCCTGAACAAGTTGCGGAGGCTCGAAAAGCTGCTGAGGAGAAAGGGAAGGTTGATATGGTCGCGGATCTCGAGATCAAAGATGAACATGAGGAAATATGCTGCCTGGTTCACCTGTTATGGCAGATCAGAAAAATCGACAAAAAGTAAACGGGTTTTCCTGAACAGAAAAAAGCAGGCATGAAAACATGAGCCTGCTTTTTTCTACATCTTTTTGAAGTGAGCAAACGCTTCTTTATTTATGGTTCGTAATAAACTGGTTCTCCCAGTTCTGCAAAGGAAAAGTTGGCAAAAATGTTGTGCCCGTTGTAGTCGAGAACCCGTAAGTCATCGCTTTGATAAAGATCTTCCAAGATAACCCGAAAACGCTCTCCGTATGTTTTTTTGACCTTTTCCATGGGGACCTCAACAGCGATAAATTTTTTGATTCCCTTCGTTGCAAGCTTCTCAACAAAATCAGCATTAGTCATGGATTCATAAGAAGTTAGAATCAGAATTGGCCCCGTTCCGGTAAAAATGGCAACTGCCTTCATTTTAATCTCCTCCTTTCTTCTGTAAAGAGGCTTCATTGAACGAGTCCTTATCCTCTTTCTGAAGAATAAGAACCCACCAGGCTGTTGCCTGACTTCGTTATGAAAATATTTTCACCATGCAACAGCCTTACAATTCCTGGTATAGTATTTCTCGGGTTCCATGTCATCTCGACTAAGGGGAGAGATCTTTGTGACATTCCTTATTCATTAAGATTTCTCACTCCGTTCGAAATGACAGCATTGCTATATTATTTACGAAACGCTATACTGATTTCTTACGTTTTCAGTATAAAATAAAGATGATAGTGTGTCAATGACCTGGTGGGTTAGCTATAAAGTTTCTATTTTTTTCTGCTTCCCCGCCTTTTTCTTGTTAACCATTTACTTTTACTTCACTCTTCCAGATTGCCAGAAGACCATCCTTGCCGAAGGACATATCGACGAGTTCCCAGCCCTGTTGCCCCCTTTCATTCAATAGTGTTTGGAGAACTTTCACTTGGTCGGAGGGAAGTTCCTCCAGGCTGCATTCTCCTTCCTGGGTACAAAAAAAGGCCACCTGCTTGAAGGTCTCCACAGGATGAATGGTTATCTGGTATTCAAATTTTTTCATAGTGTCTTAGTTCCCCTTTCTTTAGTTATCAGCAAGTGCTCAGAAGAAAGAAGATGAACCGTTGAGAAGTCTTATCAAGTGCGGCTGATCGGATTACTGAAGTGAAACATCAAGCAAACAGAATATCTAAATTAATTCCGCTCAGAAATCAGCGTGACGTTAAATTAAGTATAATAAGAAAAGCGGTTTTCTGTCAATACTATAATTTACACTATCCCTTGAGTATCTTTAGTCATTTTCAGGATAGCATAATGTTGTCTGGAATTCATCAGGTTTTTTGTCTTGAAAAAGAGATTTCTTTAAGATATATGAATCGAAACTATGGGCGGTTAACTCAGTGGGAGAGTGCTACCTTCACACGGTAGAAGTCACTGGTTCAAATCCAGTACCGCCTACCATCGGGAATTAGGGGGGTTGGGTCTTTGCGACCCAACCCCCCTTGATATTTCAAATACAAAAAAATATCTGGATTGAAATGAGTCTGAAAAAAGAGATAAAGTATTTTTTTGTTAGGTATTTATTGACCTTTCCTGCGTACCATATTCTAAATTTGTATGCAAAAACAACAAGACTGAGCTTTGAGAACGAAGAGGAAATCAAAAACCACCTGGAAAACAAAGGGCGGGTCATATTAGCCTCCTGGCATCAGAGGTTTTTTGGAGGATTTTATCTTCCCAAAATACTTGGCATGCCGATTTGTATTATGATTTCTCAGAGCAAGGATGGAGATTTTGTTGCCGATGTTGCTGAGAGAGTCGGCTGGATTGCAGTGCGCGGTTCAAGTTCCAGGGGAGGCAAAAAGGCTTTGAAAGGAATGGTTGATGAGGTTATCAAAACCCAGCTTGCCGGCCATATTGTGGATGGCCCGACGGGTCCTCCCCGTGTCATAAAGTCAGGTCTTATATCTATGGCACAGAACTCGGGAGCCGCGATCTGTCCTACCTATGTTCTTTATGAAAAACCCTGGATATTTAACAGCTGGGACAGGTTCATGGTTCCCAAGCCGTTCAGCAGGGTTATCATTCGTTTTGGTTCTCTTGAGTTTCTTTCTGAAGAGATGGATTCCGGAGAATTTGAGAAAAACAGACTCTACATTGAGCGAAAAATGATAGAGGAATATGAAAAAGAGGATCAATACTGGAACAAGAAGGGTGGGCTGAAACCCGGCGATTCGTGATTATGATATTTTCATCGGGAAATCAGCTTCATCCCCTTTAGATATTCTTCAGTGAGTCTCAAATAATCTTCAACTCCGAATTTGGCATACGATTTTTGTTCGGGGGTCACATCCTTGATTATCTTTGCGGGACTTCCTATCGCGAGTTTTCCGGCTGGGATATGCATGCCGTTTGGAACAACCGATCCGGCGCCGACAAAAACACCTTCCTCGCAGACCACGCCGAATAACAAAATTGCTCCTATTCCTATGACGCATCTCGATTTGATATGAACGTCGTGTAAGACAACATTGTGTCCTACAAGGACTTCCTTTTCGATAATTACTTCTGCGCACGGATTAACATGAATTACGGTATTGTCCTGAATACTCGTATCGTCCTGGATGATCACCGGCCCGCAATCCGCCCTTATGACTACGCCTGGAGCGATGAAACATCGGCTACCGATGGTGACATCGCCTATGAGAACGGCTTCTGGATGGACAAAGCTTTTCGGGGAAATCGCGGGCTTCTTTCCGTCAAACTCGTAGATTGGCATCAAATCCCTCCTAATCAGACAGGAACCGAAATCCTGATCGTTCCGCCTCTTCCAAGAATATCATGCAGATGTACGTATCCCCTTAGCTGACCCTTCTCATTGACCACTGCAAGAGAGGTAATCTCATCTTTTTGCATAACTTCTAAGGTTTCAGCGAGAGACGCGTCTGAATTGATAGTCTTGGGAGATTTTGTCATAAGATCATCTACAGTCTTTTCCGTGAAATTTAATCCAGCTTTTACAAATCTTCTTACATCACCATCTGTCAGTATACCCTTAAGATAATTTTCCCGATCAGTAATGAGAACAAATCCTACATTTCTTTCGTCAATTATATCAATAGCCTCCAGTGCCGAAGATTTGGAGAAAACTTTCGGGATTTCGTCACCACTGATTAATGCGTCTCTTACCTTGGCCATCAGTCTCAGCCCCAGATGTCCTCCCGGGTGAAATTTAAAGAAATTCTTCTCTGTAAAATTCTTTTTCTTTATCAGTGCTATGGCCAGTGCATCTCCCATGGCTAATGTGGCGGTGGAGCTTGATGTCGGGGTGAGACCGAAAGGGCAGGCTTCCCTTTCAATGCCCACATCAATGACCACGTCGCTTAGTTTGGCCAGAGTTGAACTAATATTGCCTGTAAATGCTATGAGGGGTATTCCGATTTTTTCGGTGTTCGAAATAATCATGTTTAATTCATCCGTTTCACCGCTGTTTGAAATGGCCAGCATAACATCATTCTTTGTGACGATACCGAGATCACCATGCAACCCCTCTACGGGGTGCAGGAAGAGGGCGGGTGTGCCCGTGCTGGTCAGAGTGGCAACGATTTTCTTTCCGACAAGGCCGGATTTTCCTATTCCAGTAACAATTACCCTGCCTTTGGATTTGAAGATCAAATCGACGGCTTTTGAAAAGTTGTCATCAACTTTGTCAACGAGGTTTAAAATACTTTCCGCTTCTATTTTCAGGACTTCCTTAGCCCGTTTTATCGAGTCTTTTCCCATATTGATATTACCTGTACGTTACGTATTTTTTATGAAAGCGAGCCTATAACTATCAAATAATGAGGTCGATGGCAAGATGGATTTTATCAGTCCGCGTGTCATTGAATATTACATGAGCCTGTGTTAGGATTTGTAAATTTTCGATGACCAGCAAAGGAGACAATCTCATGAAAATTTCAAAATTTTCTTTTTCTCTTTCTACAACAGGCGATACGGATATCGTGGACATAACGAGCACAGTTATAAAAAAAGTTGCCGAATCCGGTATATCTGAAGGACATGTACTACTCTTCATTCCAGGGTCAACGGCATCATTAACAACGATAGAATATGAAAGCGGTGTGGTTGATGATTTAAGGAAGGCCATTGAAAGGATTGCACCGCGGGATATTTATTATCGTCATGATGCACGATGGGGTGATGGAAACGGATACTCTCACGTAAGGGCAGCCCTTCTCGGTCCATCTCTTACAGTACCCGTTGTGGATGGTTACATGACATTGGGCACATGGCAGCAGATCATTCTTCTTGATTTTGATAATCGGCCGAGGACAAGGCGTATTATATGTCAGGTTTCCGGTAAGTGATGAGACCTTTGCAAAACGCCCCCTTTCGCCCAATTTCGGCGTCAGGCTCAAGTATAATTTTGAATTTTGAATTTTGAATTTTGAATGAAGGAAAAGTCATTGTTAATTTAAAATTCAACATTTGAAATTAATAATTCTTGTGTATTCCTGTGGTCTTCGGTGAGACTTCGGCGTGAGCTCAGTCGAACGCTCAGTCGAACCGTTAAAATTTTCACCTTCCTTGAACTTGAACGAAATTGAACATTTTTCAAAGGTCTCATATTCTTTCTATGCGTTACCAGTCTTCGAGCGGATTAATGCCATCAAAACATCGCAAACATAGCTCTTTTCTGGGAATCATCAGGGCCGAAACAAAGGCATCCATGGTGTTGAATTTGACAGAATCTGCACCAACCTGATTTGCGATCCACGCTTCAATCTCTAACAATTGGTCCATAGATGTAATATCACCTGTTTTTATTAATTGTCGGGCGATTAATTCATCATAGGATCGTGTGGAGACGCCAAAATCGCAGGGGTACATCAATGGCGGACAGGCAATACGTACGTGTACACCCCTGGCGCCGGCATTCTTCAGATCTCTTACCTTGTTCATGATCTGTGTCCCCCGCACAATAGAGTCATCGCAGAGAACGATGCTTTTTCCTTTGACGGCGTAATGAAGCACAGACAGCTTGCGTTTTGCCATTTTCTCACGGGCAATCTGGGTTGACTGCATGTAACTGCGATCAGCGTAGCGATGATAGAGAAACACTTCCTGATAGTTGATTTTTGAGCGCTTGTGATAACCAAGTGCGTGACCAATACCCGATAGAGGGACCGGCGCTACAAAATCGGCATCCAAGCCGCCTTCATCGATATCTCGCTGTGCGAGTTGTGCACCCATGTTATTACGTGCTTCCTGTACGTGGACACCATCGATTACGGAATCAATACTTGCGGTATAGGCCCATTCAAAGGCGCAATGAGCCTTCCGGGGAGAGTGGACCTGTCCCACAGTTTGAAATCCCCTGTCATTAATCAGGACTATTTCACCGGGACCAATATCCCGCACATTTTCCATGCCAAGATTTTGAATAGCACGGGATTCTGAGCTTACCGCATAGCGCTCGGTATCTTTACCAAGCATAACCGGGCGAAATCCATAGATGTCTCGTGTTGCATAAATTCCGTCTTTGGATAGAACGACAAGAGAATAAGCGCCCTTGACTTTTTTAGCAAGGGCCTTTATACCGCTGACTGTATCAGGTTCTTCGATGATAATTTTTGAGATTGTTTCTATATCATAGCTTTTGTAGAACGACTTGCCGCGATCCATCATTTCTTGCATCAGTTCATCAGCGTTTATAACATTACCACTGAAGGCGACGGCAATTTCTCCGTGCCTCGTTTGCCACTTCATCGGTTGCCGTTCCCATAGACTGACATGGCCGATACCCCAGTATCCCTTCAAAATTCGCAATTCTTCGTCAGTGAAAGTATCAATAACCTTACCGTGATGAGTGACATGATTGATTTCTTTACCGAAGGACAGGTCACTATCATGTTCCTCATTCTGCTGTTCGAGGAAATCAATCTGTTTTATCCGATCTATTTCCTGATTGTATGTGGATATGCCGCAGTATTCCTGTCCTCTGTGTTGCAGGAAGTCAATTCCCTGGTAAATGTCATAAACACATTCTTTTTGAGCATAAAGACCGAAAATACCGCAATTTTCTCGTATTGATTTCATGGCGCATGCCTTTCAGCGAATGTCTGCATGGTAATTCTGAAGGGATTTTACTCTTCCGTGACCTACCCGTATAGCCGCTATGCCCTTTGCCGCGGCAACCGCCGCGGCTGTTGTTGTAATATACGGGATTTTATATTTGATAGCCGCTTTCCGTATATACGAATCATCATACTGGCTCAGTTTGCCGCTTGGTGTATTGATGACCAGGAGAATTTCTTTATTTGTTATCGCATCCACAATGTTGGGTCGTCCTTCATGCATTTTAAGTATCCGCTCCGTTTGAATTCCATGTCCGGCAAGAAAATCTTCAGTGCCCTTCGTGGCTTTGATATTAAAGCCAAGCTCACTAAAGGCCCTGGCGACTTCTAAAATAGCTGCCTTGTCAGGGTCAGATATTGTTATCAATACCGTGCCTTTTGATGGCAGAGCCTGCTGGGCTGCTTCTTGAGATTTGAAGAAGGCAAGACCGAAAGAATCCGCCAATCCGAGAACCTCGCCTGTTGATCGCATTTCCGGTCCCAGAAGCGGATCAACTTCGGGGAACATGTTAAAGGGGAATACTGCTTCTTTGACGCCGAAGTGGGGAAAATCTCTGGATTTCAGGTTAAGATCCGGGAGTTTTTTGCCGAGCATTAGCTGTGTTGCTATTCGTGCCATGGAGACGTTACAAACCTTTGAAACAAGCGGAACGGTCCGTGAAGCACGGGGATTAGCCTCGAGGATGTAGACAATATCATCCGCGATGGCGTACTGGATATTCATGAGTCCCGATACTTTCAGTTCCACTGCTATCTTTTTTGTATATTCGTATATGGTATCGACATGACGTGCCGGAATGCTTATGGATGGAATAACACAGGCAGAATCACCGGAGTGAACACCGGCCAGTTCGATGTGTTCCATGACAGCGGGAACAAAGGCGTCGGTACCATCTGATATGGCGTCAGCTTCGGCTTCGATTGCATTTTCCAGAAATTTATCGATCAGTATCGGTCTCTCAGGTGTTACGTCGACAGCAGCGGAGAGGTAACGTTTTAACATCTCCTCGTCATAGACCACCTCCATGCCGCGTCCGCCCAGAACATACGATGGTCGAACCATCAGCGGATAACCTATCTTTTTTGCTATATCGAGGGCTTCCTGAAGGGTGCTTGCCATTCCGGATTCAGGCTCGGGAATTCCGAGTTTATCCATCATTTTTCGGAACTGATCCCTGTCTTCTGCCAGATCTATCATTTCGGGTGAGGTGCCAAGGATTTTGACGCCGGCCTCAGCCAGTTCATTCGCAATATTGAGAGGTGTTTGTCCTCCAAATTGAACAATAACCCCTTCAGGTTTTTCCTTTTCATAGATACTTAGAACGTCCTCAACCGTAAGTGGTTCAAAATAAAGCTTGTCGGATGTGTCGTAATCCGTTGAGACAGTTTCGGGATTACAATTAATCATAATTGATTCATAGCCTTCGTCTTTGAGCGCAAAGGCTGCGTGAACACAACAATAATCGAATTCTATGCCCTGACCGATCCGATTTGGACCTCCACCGAGAACGATGACCTTCTTTCTGTCCGACGTTTCAATCTGGTCGGGGGCGTTATAAGTGGAAAAATAATATGCCGCATTTTCGACACCGCTAACGGGAACCGGTTCCCACCCCTGGACAACATCCAGCGATTTGCGTCGTTCCCTGAAGTTTTTTTCCGGGATGTTCAGGATCTGTGAAAGATAACGGTCGGCAAAGCCATCTTTTTTTGCCTGAATCAATAGATCATCGGGCAGCGTTTTTCCTCTATATTTAAGAATCTTCTCTTCCGTCTCGACGAGTTCCTTCATCTGTTCAATAAACCACGATTTGATGTGGGTCTTTTCATGGATTTCATCGACGGTTGCGCCCTTGCGAAGGGCTTCATACATGATGAATTGTCTTTCACTTGTCGGCCTGGCCAGAAGTCCCATCAGCTCTTCGAGAGGTTTTTCATAAAAGTCCTTCGCAAATCCGAGGCCGTAACGATTGATTTCGAGTGATCGAATTGCCTTCTGAAGAGCTTCTTGGTAATTCTTGCCAATGCTCATGGCTTCGCCGACGGCCCGCATCTGTGTTCCAAGTATATCCTCGGCGCCTTCGAACTTTTCAAAGGCCCACCGGGCAAATTTAACAACGACATAGTCACCGGACGGTTTATACTTGTCTAACGTACCTTCTTTCCAGTACGGTATTTCGTCCAGTGTAAGGCCGGCTGCCAGCAGAGAAGAAATAAGGGCAATCGGGAAACCCGTTGCCTTGGAAGCCAGTGCCGAGGAACGAGATGTTCTCGGGTTAATTTCAATAACGACAACCCTTCCCGTTTTCGGATCATGAGCGAACTGGGTGTTCGTTCCGCCAATGACCTCAATAGCTTCGACAATGGCGTAAGAGTATTTTTGAAGACGTTCCTGGAGTTCAGAAGAAATTGTGAGCATGGGCGCTGTACAGAAAGAATCTCCCGTATGAACTCCCATGGCATCGACGTTTTCAATAAAACATACGGTAATCATCTGATTTTTGGCGTCTCTAACGACTTCAAGTTCAAGTTCTTCCCATCCAAGGACAGATTCTTCAATCAGTATCTGTCCGATGAGACTGGCGGATATTCCGCGGCCGGCAATAGTCTGGAGTTCTTCCTTGTTATATACAAGGCCTCCTCCCGTTCCCCCCATTGTGTACGCGGGTCTGATGACAACGGGATAACCGAGTTCTTCGGCAATTTTCTCGGCCTCTTCGATACTGTATGCCGGTTCACTCCGTGGCATCTCGATGC
>Ga0209121_10001685_pt1 | contig 23122 bp, 20 predicted proteins | sample Cruoilmetagenom3_FD_187292 | JGI IMG/M metagenome (GOLD analysis project Ga0209121, IMG submission 187292) | Oil polluted marine microbial communities from Coal Oil Point, Santa Barbara, California, USA - Sample 3 (SPAdes) (version 2) | ecosystem: Environmental > Aquatic > Marine > Oil seeps ... | reverse complement strand
CTCCAAATATCGATCCCTTAAACGTTACCTGGACTTATTGTGTTGATATAGAGGCTAGAGCCCTAAGGGATGCTCTCGTTGGACTTGGCGGCTATGCTAATGGCTATCCCAGGCTGGCACATTGGGATATCACTGTAGCCACTGAGACTGCTGCTATTCTTGCCTTGACCACCGGGCTCAAGGATTTGAGAGAGAGATTCAGAAGGACTGTCGTGGCTTATACCTATGATGGGAAGGCGGTAACCGCTGAAGACCTTCATGTAGCTGGGACAATGACTGCTTTGCTGGTGGATGCTATTAAGCCTAATCTTGTCCAGTCGACTGAGGGCCATCCTATGTTCTGTCATGGTTTCCCCTTCGCTAATGTAGCCCATGGCAACAACTCAGTTATGGCTGACCTTGTAGCTTTGAAGCTAGCTGACTATGTTGTCACTGAGAATGGCTTTGGCGTTGACTGTGGTTTTTCCAAAATGGTTGATGTTAAATGCCGCCAGAGTGGGCTAAAGGCAGACTGTGCCGTCATTGTGGCCTCTATCAGGGCTCTTAAGGAACATGGTGGTGCCTTTCTACTTCGCGCTGGGACGCCTTATGCCAAGGTTAAGGAAGCTGCCGAGACCGAGAACCTGCCGGCCATAGAAAAGGGCTGTGAGAACCTGGCTCGAAATATCGAAATCGTCAAGATGTATGGTTTGCCGGCAGTGGTAGCCATCAACAGATTTACCACCGATACCGATAAGGAAATAGAATTGGTGCGCCAGAAAGCTCTCGAGGCTGGTGCCGATGGTGTTGCCGCCCATGAGTGTTGGGCTAAAGGAGGGGAAGGCGCTCTGGAGCTAGCTGATGAGGTACTCAAAGCAGTAGAGAAACCCCATGAAATGAAGTTTCTCTTCCCTGACGATATGCCTATTAAGGAGAAGATAGAGACCATAGCTACAAAAGTATTTGGTGCTGACGGTGTAGATTTTGCTCCTCCAGCGCAGAATAAGTTGAAACTTTATGAGGACCTTGGTTTCGGCTGGATGACGGTCAACATGGCTAAGACACATCTTTCCCTCTCCCACAATCCGCTTTGGAAAGGTGTGCCCAAAAACTACAAAATCCCCGTTCGTGACATTCGGGCTTCGGTAGGAGCTGGTTTCTTCTATCCGCTTTGTGGAGCGATGTCAACTATGCCCGGTCTTCCCACCAGACCTGCTTTTGTTGATGTTGATGTTAACCTTGAGACAGGAAAGATAAAGGGGCTATTCTAACAGGAAGACGGATTGTTTTAGAAAGAAGACCATCTCTTTAACCATCGATGGTAAAGAAATAAGAGCCATCGATGGGGAGAAAATATTATGGGCGGCGCTCGATAGTGGCATCTATATACCTCATCTTTGCGCCATTCGGGAAAGGAGCGAGCCTATGGCTGCCTGTCGCCTTTGCTTTGTGGAAGTAAAAGGCAAAGTTATGCCGGTTACCGCTTGCACCGAGCCAGTGGCAGAGGGTATGGTGATTAATACTAAAGGGGAAAAGGCTTTGAGGCTAGCTCACACATCTTTTGAGTTGCTTTTAGCCAGCCAACCTGTGGATTGTGCCCATTGCCCCAGGAATGGTTCTTGTGAACTTCAGAAGATAGCCAAGTATCTTGGTGTAAAGCTTAACACAAGGAGGTTTAGAAAAGTTCTGCCAGACCTGCCGATAGATTCCAGCAGTTCCGTATTCACCTATGACCCCAATAAATGCGTCCTCTGTGGCAGGTGTGTTTGGGTATGCCAGGAAAAGCTGGGCATAGGAGCCATTGGCTTCGCCCACCGCGGCTTCCAAAGAATAGTTACTACCTTTGGCAATGAGCCCATTGGCAAATCTAATTGTCAGGGCTGCGGTGAATGTGTTACCATTTGCCCTACCGGTGCTCTAGTATTTAAGAATGCTAAAGAAGGAGAGGGAGATGATTATTATAGGTGAAAATATACATGTTATAGCAAGGGTTGTAAATAATGCTATAAAGGCTAAGGATGTTAAGGTAATTCAGGATTTAGCTAAAGCTCAAGCTGAGGCCGGGGCTGATTATATAGACTTAAACCTGGGCTTCTGTAGGAAAGACCCTACTGTCATGGGATGGGCAGTAAGAATAGTTCAAGAGGTTGTAGATTTGCCTTTGTCCATAGACACTATGAATCCTGTAGCTATGGAGGAAGGGCTTAAGGTTTGTAAGAAAAGACCTTTAATTAACTCCGCTTCGGGAAAGACTGACTCTAAAGAGCAGATGCTTCCGTTAGCAAAGAAATATAATTGCGATGTAGTAATTTCGGTGATTAACGATAAAGGTATGCCTGCTGAAGGTGATTCAAAGTTAGACAGCATTATGGATACAGTGGCTTATGCCAATGAGACTGGAATTCCAAATGAGCGTATTTGGTGTGACCCTATAGTTCTTCCTGCAAGCACTGCTGGGGAAGGTCAGAAGAATGCTCTGGCAACATATGAATTTGTAGAGATGCTTCCTGAAGCTTTGCCAGAAATCCACTCATTGGTAGGTCTTTCAAACATATCTAGTGGAGCACCTGTAGAACTTAGGCCGCTTCTCAACCAGGTTTACCTTGTGATACTTGCTAGAAAGGGGCTCAGTGCCTCGATCCACGATGCACTTGATAAGGATATAATGGAATTCTCCAGAGGTGGTAAGCAAGATGTAGTTGACCTCATCTACAGGACGATGGATGGAGAAGCTATAGACCTCTCTGCTTTATCCCAGGAGGAAATAAACTATGTCAAAACAAGCAAGGTTCTTACAGGTGAAGTCCTTTATTCCGATGCCTGGCTTGAATAAGGAGGTTTAATAATGGAGTATAAAGCACCAGTTGAAGCATACACTGGAGTAGTCAGAGAATTAACAATTGGTAAAGGAGATAAAGCTTTAAAGATGGGGGGGGAGAATATACTTCCCTTCCATTTTTTTGATGATGGCTCGCTCCCCAACGCGCCAACCTTCGCCTTGGAGATATTGGATATGGAGCCTACAGATTGGGCAGAACACTTAGTTGAACCCTTTAAAGATGTGATATCCGACCCGATAAAGTGGGCTAAGAGGTGTGAAGAATTTGGTGTGGATGCGGTCTCCCTTTACCTTACAAGCACTGACCCTGCGGGGGAGAATCGCTCTGCGGAGGAAGCGGCAGCACTGGTAAAAGAAGTGGCTGAGTCAATAAGTGTCCCTCTGCTTGTCTACGGCTCCGGGGATGATAAGAAGGATGCTGAGGTTCTCCCCAAGGTTGCTGAGGCCTGCGACGGAATGAACCTTCTTATAGGTCCGGTGCTTAAGGAAAACTATGAAGTCGTGGGCAAGGCAATTTTAGACCATGGACATAAAGCCTGGGCTGAGAGTCCTTTGGATATCAACTTGCTTAAGGAGTTAAATATAAAGCTGTGTCATTTCCTGCCTCCTGAGAGAATCGTAATCGATCCAGAATCCACAGCGCTGGGCTATGGCTTTGAATATAGCTTCACTCTAATGGAAAGGGTGAAGCAGCTTGGGGTGATTGTTAAGGATAGCATGACGCAGATGCCCATCATCGCTAATTTGGGAAAGGAAGTTTGGAAGACAAAGCAAGCCAAGGAGAGCGGAAAGCAAGGCTTGCTGTTTGAGGCAATGACGGCCTTAGGACTTCTTTTAGCCGGAGCAAATATCCTTGTCTTTAGGCATCCTGAGAGCATAAAGTTAGTGAAGGAAACAATTGGAGGCGAAATATGGCAGAAGTAAAAGAAGTAGCAAAAGAATTAAGCAGAAAAGAACAGGAAATTCGGCAGCTTATAAAGGCGGAGATCCCCTGGGAGCCAGTTGGCCCCACTCCAATGCCCGAGATCCCTGATCTCAGATCGTGGGACATGAGGCTTCTCAAGACTTATAAGCCTTGGTATGCTCCCTTCTGCGATCTTTGCTGCCTTTGTACTTATGGTAAATGCGACCTTACCCAGGGAAGAAGGGGGGCTTGTGGCCTTGATATAGCCACTCAGCAGGCGAGGATAATTCTTCTTGCTTGTTTGATGGGATGCTCCGCTCACGCTGCTCATGCCGGGCACATCCTTGAATTCCTAATTGAGAGGCATGGTCCGGACAAAAAGATTGATATGGGCACATTTATTGAGCTTGAGGCTCCAAATATACGCACTGTTACCGGTTTAAAGCCGGAAACCTTGGGCGACCTTAAGACAGTCATAGAGTATGTTTATAAGGAGATCACTCATCTCCTTGATTCCACCCACTTTGGACAGGAGGGGAGTTATCTCGATTATGAATCGAAAGCTCTCCACGCCAGCATGCTGGACCATGTCGGCATGGAGGTGGCTGATATCGCCCAAATTGTGGGATTTGATTTCCCCACTTCCGTGGCCGATACACCTATGATAGATATGGGATGGGCGGCGGTGGATAAGTCTAAGCCGGTGATCTTGCTAATCGGACACAATCCGGCTACTTCATGCACTGTCATTGATTACCTGCGAGAGAACGACCTTTATGATAAGGTTGAGGTAGCCGGTATCTGCTGTACCGCTATCGAGACAACGAGGTATTCCGATAGGGCAAAAATTGTAGGGCCTCTTTCACGCCAGCTCTTCTTCATTAGAACCGGCATTGCCGATGTGATAATGACCGATGAACAATGCATTAGAACTGATATGCCCATAGAGGCAGACAAGGTTGACTCACGCGTTATCGCCTGTTTGGACAAGGCCATGTATGGACTCGAAGATGCCACTGAGTGGGATACGGAAGAGATAGTGAAGCAAATGGTGGAGGATAAAAAGCACTTCGCCATCCTTGACCCCAAAAAGGCTGCTGAGGTAGCGGCGCAAGTTGCTTTGAAAATTTCCCCTCAAAGGAGGAAGGAGTGGATAAGTGAGGAGGAGGCTAAGGAGCTTGCCGGGAAGTGTACTCAATGTGACATGTGTGAGAGGGTATGCCCTAATCTGCTTGGGCTTGGTAAGGCAATGAAGGATATCTCCGAGGGGAACTTTGATGAGCCTCGGAAGCTATTTAATAAATGTATTGGCTGTGGCAAATGCGACCAAGAGTGCCCGCAACATATTCCTATCCTCAGGGTGATGCAGGTGGTAGCAAGCAAGGAGACCTGGAAGATAAGGGCTGGGCGTGGTGCTATTATGGATACCGAGATAAGGAATGTTGGGGCGCCGATAACTTTGGGCACAATCCCTGGTGTCCTTGCCTTCGTGGGCTGCTCAAACTACCCCGATATAGAAGATGTCGCCGACATGGTGGATGAGTTCGCTCGAAGGAAATACATCGTTGTCCTCACTGGCTGTGCTGCTATGGTGGCCGGGATGAAGAAGGATAGAGATGGCAAAACAGTCTATGAGAAATATCCACCTGATTTCGATGCCGGAGGTGTGGTAAATGTTGGCTCCTGCGTATCAAATGCCCATATTACTGGAGCGGCGATAAAGATAGCCAATATCTTTGCCGCTTTGCCACTGCGAGCAAATTACGAAGTAATGGCTGACTACGTCCTCAACCGTGTAGGCGCCTGTGGGATAGCCTGGGGAGCGATGTCTCAGAAGGCAGCTTCCATCGGCACAGGATGTAATAGGTTGGGTGTTCCCGTAGTTTTAGGACCTCATTCCTCCAAATATAGAAGGCTTTATCTCTCGAGGAAGGAGGAAGACGATTGGCGGGTTATGGACGCCAGGAAGAGGGAAATTGTGGATACTGGAGAGCCTTCTCCTGAGCACATAGCTTATGTGGCAGAGACGAAGGAGAAAGCCATGGTGATGATCCCCAAGCTATGCATAAGGAAAAATGATACCCCTCAGGGAAGGTCAATAAAGCTAAATCATTATATCTCCTTATATAAGAAATACATGGGGGGTGGGCTTCCTGAAGACCTCCATCTCTTTGTTAGGAGAGATGCCGATATTCCCCTTGTCTATAAGAAAGAAGTAAGGGTACACCTAAAGGAAATTGGCTGGCAGCCCAAGGAACCCGTGGGGCTTCCCACCTTCATCGGGACCTATCCCACTAAGGTTCCTCTGGAGGCAGTTATACATTAAGAAGGAGGAAAAATGAGCGCAATGATACCGTTTCATCGAGTAAATGTTTTAACTGGAATAAAATCAGCCAGGTTGATAGAGGATGCCTCGCAATATGCTAATTTGATTCAGAAGGCAAAAAGACCCCTTCTTGTGCTTGGCCCTTTATTATCTGAATGGTCCTTTGATGGAAAACTTCTCATTGAGTACGCCCTGGAGATTGCTAAGACTGCTAATATCCCTATATGTGCTACAGATATAGTTAAGGGGAAAATGGTGGAACTGGGGACCAAGCCAGACAGCGTTTACGATGCCGTGGAGATAGTAAATCACCTCAAAGACCCTGACTGGAAAGGGGTTAAGAAAGAGGGCAATCACGACCTGGTAATCTTCTTTGGCATAAGGAGCGATCTTGAAGAACAATGCCTTTCCGTCCTAAAGCATTTTGCCTTCAATCACTTAAAAACTATGACCTTGGATAAATATTACTTCCCCCACGCCAATTATTCTCTTCCCAACTTCAGGAAGGATGAGCAGTGGAAGGCATTTTTAGAAGACTTAATCAGCGAATTAAAGAAAGGAGGATAAGCAATGGAGTTTCATACAGATATTGGCCCACAATATGAAGGAGAGGTGATAAGAAAGGAAGACCTCTATATGGAATTTGGAGGGCCAAAAGTAGCCCACAAGTTTGAGCTGGCAACCTTGAAAAGGCCGGAGGAAATTGAGAATGAGAAAGTGGAGCTTATCGGCCCTGATATAAGTGAATTAGAACCTTACGATATAGAGAAGGGAGGTGGAAGTTACCCTATAGCCATTCTAGTTGATATTGCTGGTGAAGAGCTTGATAAGGATGCTGAGTCAATCATTGAAAGAAAGATTCATATGTATACCAACTATACCGAAGGTTGGTATCACATGAATCAGCGCGATGCTATGTGGATGAGGGTGAACAAGGACTGCGCTAAAAAGGGCTTCAACTCCCTAAAGGAATTGGGCGAAATTTATAACTTCCTCTTCACCTCAGAGATGGCAATTATTGAAAAGATCCAAACCACCATTATCACCGACGAGGAAAAGATAGCGAAACTTCTACCACAAGCTTTAGAGGTTTATAAGGCAAGGGATAACAGAGCATTGACTCTACGCGACGAAGACGTGGATACGTTTTATGGCTGTGTTCTGTGCCAAAGCTTCGCCCCTACCCATATTTCCATCATAGCCCCAGATAGGATTGCCAACTGTGGAGCGATAAATTGGTTTGATGGCAGAGCTGCTGCCAAGATCGACCCTGAGGGACCTATATTTGCCATACCAAAAGGGAAGCTTATAGACCCCATAAAGGGCGAATACGAAGGAGTGAACAAGGTGGAGTATGAGAAATCCCTGGCGACTTATGACCGTGTTTACCTCTACAGCGCTTTCGAGCATCCCCATACCTCCTGTGGCTGTTTTGAAGCTATTGTCTTCTATATCCCCGAAGTAGATGGATTTGGGCTCGTGCATAGAGATTATAAGGGCAAATGTGTAATTGGAGAGACTTTTTCTCATATGGCTGGTGAGACTTCTGGAGGCAAGCAAGTAGAAGGCAGGTTGGGAACTGGCCTGGAGCAGCTACGCTCTCCAAAGTTCATCCAGGCAGATGGGGGCCGAAGAAGAATGGTGTGGCTGCCCAAGGAAATAAAAGAGAGGTATAGAGAAGCTTTTGAAGCAGACGGGGTATACGATAAAATACCTACAGAAGAAGAGGTTAAAAATGTCGATGAGCTCCTACCTTACTTAGAAAAGGTAGGTCATCCCTGGATAGAGGGAGAGGTTGAGCTTCCAGAATAAGAAGCATTCAGCACTCAGCGGTCAGCACTAAGCTGATAACTGATAGCTGAAAACTAATAGCTAGTTTAAGGAGGTTTGTTATGCCAATTTCGGGTTCTGCAATTGTTAAGATGCTTCCTGGCAAGAGACCCTGCAAAGAATGTGGGTTTCCTACTTGCTTTGCCTTTGCCATGAAACTGGCTTCAGGCGGAACAACTGTAGATAAGTGCCCTTATCTTTCTGAGGAGACAAAAGCGAAATTAGTGGATCTTCTTGCACCGCCTATGAAGCTCGTCACCATAGGCTCGGGAGAAAATAAGCTAAAGATTGGGAATGAAGAGGTAGTATATCGGCATGAGAAAACCTACTGCCATCCGCCGGGGATTGCTTTGCTTATCTCAGATAAAGAGAGCGAAACTGAGATCGACGAGAAGATAAAGAAGATAAAAGAAATGCAGTTCCTCTGGATAGGTCTAACCCTAAAGGCAGACCTTCCAGCCCTCTACTTTGAATCGGGAGATAAGGGTAAATTCCTGGCTTTGGTCAAGAAAGTTTACCAGTCAACAGATATGGGAATGATTTTGATCTCGGAAGATATGGATGCTTTATTTTCCGCCAGGGATATATGTGCAGATAGACAACCCCTCCTATACCCCATAACGAAGGAGAATGTAGAGACGGCGATACCAAAGATTAAAGAGAAACCCACTCCTGTAGGAATCCGCGGAGGAGACGTAGAGGAATTAGTGCCTTTAACACTCAAATTAAAGGAGGCCGGTATCGAAGACGTAGTTCTAGACCCAGGTTCTAGGAACTTGATGGAAGCGATCAGGGACCAAACTTTTATCCGCAGGGCAACTATAAAGCAGGGTTTTAGACCACTTGGCTATCCTACCGCAGCCTTCCCTTGCTTCATAGCTAAAGACGGGCTAAAAGAAGCTATGGCTGCCTCTGTCTTTGTAAACAAATTCGCTGGAATTATTGTACTTTCCGATTTCAGCCAACACTCCCTGCTTCCTCTCTTAATTCAACGCCTTAACATCTACACTGACCCTCGCTTCCCCATGGCGGTGGAGGAGAAATACTATGAGGTATTGGAGCCTGATGAATATTCCCCGGTTCTTGTCACTTCAAACTGGGCTTTGACTTATTTCCTGGTATCATCAGCAGTCGAGGCTACTAAAGTTGCAGCCTATGTTTGTGTTAAGGACGCAGAAGGACTCGGTGTCCTTACAGCCTGGGCAGCAGGCAAGTTTGGCGGCGATTCCGTAGGGGCATTTATCAAGAAATGCGGAGTGGCAGACAGGGTGAAACATAGAAAGCTAATCATCCCAGGAAAGGCAGCCAGAATCAAAGGCGAGCTTGAAGATGCTTTGAACCTTGAGTGGGAGATTATAGTTGGTCCTAAAGAGACGACAGGGCTAGGGAAATTCTTTCCAGAGTTTGCTAAGAAGCTAAGGGAATAATAATTGATAGGTGTATAAGGAACAATTAAGTGAGATTTTATCCTCACATAGTAAGGAAAGGAGAAATTTAATTCCTTTATTACAGGAAGTTCAAACAAAACTGGGGTATCTTCCCAAAGAAGTGATGCAAGAGATTGCTAGCTTCTTGGGGGTGTCTGCGATTGAGGTTTATGGAGTTGCTACCTTCTATAACCAGTTTCGCTTTGTTCCCTTGGGAAAGCACCATACTAGGGTTTGTATGGGAACTGCCTGTCATCTAGCAGGAGGGAAGCTTGTCTTAGAAGCTTTAGAGAGAGAGCTTGACATCAAAGTAGGAGAGACTAGCGAGGATGGCGAGTTCAGCCTAGAGCGAGTCGCTTGCGTTGGTTGCTGTATGCTAGCTCCGGTAGTGCTTATAGGGGATGATGTTCACCCTAGAATGACTCCGTTTAAAGTAGAGGAGGCTTTAATACCCTATAAGCAGCAAACCCAGAAAGAGTAATCCAGTAGGCAGCAATCAGTATTCAGCAGATAGCAGAAAGCTGATAACTGAAAACTAGTACAAACAACGAAAGAAAATCAAAATGCAAAAATATTTCATTTTTAATTTTTGCTCTATCATTTTGCATTTTTATCTTTGAATTTTGATATTGCCTGAGATGACACTTGAAGAGAGCAAAAATAGAGCAAAATCCGAATGGGAAGCTCTTCAAAATGACATTTATATCCTTATTGGCACAGCCACTTGCGGTAGAGCAGCCGGAGCTTTAGCCACCCTTGAAGCCCTGGAAAAGGAACTCTCGCGGCGGAGTATTGAGGTTAAGGTCGTCCAAGTTGGCTGTATGGGGTTGTGCTATGCTGAGCCTTTAGTTACTATATCCAAACCCGATTCCCTGCGTATCGTCTACCACAATGTGACCCCTGAACTTGTCCCCCGCCTCATAGAAGGCTACATTATGAGCGATGACCCTTGCCTTGAGCTTGCTCTGGGCACCCTTGAGGGAGGGGGGGGAGAAGCCCCCTATATCCCAGAACTTACTAGATTTGAACATGAGCTTCGCCTCGTATTGCGCCGCTGTGGCTATATTGATCCCAAGAATATAAATCACTATATCGCCAATGGGGGCTATGCCGCCCTGGAGAAAGCATTAAAGCTCCAACCTGAGGAAATAATTAAGGAGGTAAAAAAATCAGGGCTTCGAGGGCGAGGTGGTGCTGGATTTCCTACTGGACGAAAATGGGAGCTTTGCCACAATGCTAAAGGAGAGCCAAAGTATGTAGTATGTAACGCCGATGAGGGAGACCCAGGCGCATTTATGGACCGCGTTGTTTTAGAGAGCGACCCACAGCAAGTTATAGAGGGAATGATTATTGCTGGCTACGCCATATCAGCCAAACAAGGCTATATCTATGTTCGCGCTGAATACCCTTTAGCTATTGAGTGTGTGCAAACTGCTTTAAATCAGGCAAAAGAAATGGGTTTTTTAGGGGATAATATCCTGGGCAGTGGCTTCAGTTTTCATATCGAGATAGCGAAGGGAGCAGGTGCTTTTGTCTCTGGCGAAGAGACGGCATTAATGGCCGCTGTCGAGGGGAAGATGAGCACGCCTAGGCCAAGGCCACCTTATCCTGCTCAGGCTGGCTTGTGGGGTAAGCCAACTTTGCTGAATAATGTCAAGACCTTTGCTAATATTCACTTGATAATTCAACGAGGAGCGGGTTGGTTTTCCTCCATCGGGACTGAGGGCAGCAAAGGAACAGCAGTGTTTACTTTAGCCGGCAAGATTAACAATGCTGGATTGGCTGAAGTGCCTATGGGCACAACATTGCGTGAGCTTGTTTATGACATCGGTGGCGGAATACCTAAAGATAAGGCATTTAAAGCAGTACAAATTGGTGGCCCCTCAGGAGGCTGTCTCCCCGCCAACTTACTTGATACCCCCATTGATTATGACTCCCTTCGTGAGCTTGGCTCGATGATGGGCTCAGGGGGTATGATTATCATGGATGAGGATAATTGCATGGTTGATGCAGCGCGTTTTTTCCTCGATTTCACCACAAGAGAATCCTGTGGCAAGTGCACCATGTGTCGCTTAGGAATCTTACAAATGCACGAAATTCTGGAGGATATTGTAGCTGGCAAAGGCAAAATCAAGGACCTTGACCTTCTCCTCGAGTTAGCTGAAGATGTCCAAGCTGGTTCACTATGTGGCTTGGGGAGAACAGCACCTAACCCTGTCCTTACTACCATGCGCCACTTCCGAGATGAGTATGAAGCCCATATCCTTGAGAAGCGTTGCCCGGCATTGGTCTGCTCTGAACTTATCGCCTATTATATTCTTCCCGATAAGTGTGATAGAGGCTGTGAGCATTGTGTGCTTGTTTGCCCAACTGAGGCAATCAAAGGCGAGAAGGGAGAGATAAAAGTCATCGACCAGGAAAAATGCTCCAAGTGTGGCACATGTTTGGAGGTCTGCCCCCCAGAGTATGATGCAGTAGTGAAATTATCTCCTGTTAGTTTGCTTCCTTCTAAGGAAAAGGGTGAGGTGAAGTAGCTAAAACGAGAGAAGAAGACTAAATGGCTCAGACAATTGTCACTACAGGAAGAGGAGGAGCGGGAAAGTCAACCTTTGTTGCTTTGATTAGCAGATATCTAAAGCCCCCTTCATTGCTTATTGAGCTTGACCCCGACCTCAGTCTTGCCGATATGCTTGGATTAGATTTTCACAAGGAAAAAAAGAGAACTGTCTTAGAAGCACTTTATGATGTCGTGGAAGGAAGGAGAAGAGGGGCAAATATTTCCACAACCACGCATGAGTTAATGGAATCTTTACTATGGAGTGACTGCTTGTACGAGGGTAGGAAATTTGACCTCATTACTCTGGGAACAAAGCTTACTGAAGGTTGTCTCTGTGCTCCAGATGAACTACTTAGAAAAACAATTCCCAAGCTAGCTAAGAATTATACCAACGTGGTAGTAGATTCACCAGCCGGGGTGGAGCACCTGAATAGGAATATAGTATCAAATATAAATGATCTATTTGTCATATGCGATCTGTCCAAAAAATCTCTAGAACATATACCAAGGATTAAGAAAATAATAGAGGCAGTTGGAATTAAATATAGTCACTTTTACCTCGTGGCGAACTACGAGTTCGACGAAGAGGGGGAGAAGTATCTGCGGAATACAGGTGAAATCTATCTGGGTAAAATAGACTACGACGCTCGGGTGGAGCAATACAACCTAGAAGGGAAATCATTGCTGGACTTGCCTGAGGATTCCCCTGCTTCCCTCTCTGCAAAAAGAATTTTTAAAAAGGCGAGACTGGTTTAGCAAGAAATGGGTAGAGTAATTGTTTCTACCGGGAGGGGAGGGGCAGGAAAATCAACTTTCGTTGCCTTGGCTAGCAAGTATTTTAATCCCCCAAAGCTACTCATAGACTTTGATCCTGATGAGAGTCTAGCTAACATGCTTGGAATAGATTTGAGCGAAAAGGGGGAAAAGACCATTTCAGGTGCACTTTACGATATTGTAGAAGAGAATAAAGGGGCTGGTCGCACAGGCTACGATCTTCTATCCAGCGTTCTGGAATCTGCAATCAAAAGTGATTGCTTGTATAGAGATGCAGAATTTGATCTTATCGCTCTAGGAACGAAGTTTAGCATAGGTTGTTATTGTGCTCCGGATGCAGTGCTCAAAGATTTTATTCCTACGGTGGTTAAAGATTATGAAGAGGTGATAGTAGACTCACCGGCTGGATTGGAGCATTTCAATCGCAAGGTAGTAGTGGATATAGATGACCTATTTGTACTTCTGGATCCCTCCGAGAAGTCCATAAAACATATAGAAAGAGTCAAAGATATTACCAAGGAAGTGAGGGTTAACTATGGTCATCTCTATCTAATAGGGAACTACAGATTCACTAAGGAGACAGAAGAGTATTTACGAAGTACGGGAGAAGCCTATTTGGGGAAAATAGATTACGATCCGGCTGTGAAGCGATATAATTTGCAAGGTAAATCGCTTCTTGAATTGCCTGAAGATTCACCTGCCGCCCTCTCCGTAAAAAGAATTCTAGTGAAGGCAGGTTATAAAATAGGGGTAGGGACTTAATGTCAAGTCCAGCAAGGAAAAGGGGCGCCTCCAGAGATGAAAAGCAATCGATAATTTTGCATTACAGCTTATTGTTGCGATCGTTAAAGATTCTTGCATTGCTGACTTGGGAGATAAACGGGACACCATTTACAGAGTTGCCCCAGGATTCCCCACTTCAAGCAAAGGCGAGAGAGGGAGCTAATAGCTTAGGGCTTTAAAAATGGGATCCCTTTCATCATTTCATAATACGCAAGAGCAAAGTTACCAGCTTGCTTATAAGCTTGCCTGGGAACAACTAGGAAGCATGGATATAGAGCGTCTGTGCCATAAGAGCGGTGCTCAATATCTAGACCAGAACAGAATAATCATTGAGTATCTAAATCGGTCATATCTCATCACCCTTCCTGACATCGGGATTTCGCTAAGGGACAGTAAGGAGGAAGTTCCGTTAAGGGACAAGATTCTGATACTTCATTATTTAACTTTGGCCAAAGATACCCCTGCCACTAATAGATTAATCACCTTCAAACAACTGCCAGGATGTGCTAGCTATTTCCCCGTATTTTCCCAGAGGGCAACAAAGCCCCTTTTAAATCACTTTGGCGAGAAGCCCGAGCTACTAATAGATGCCGCTAAGAATTTGGGAGGTTATAAGACAAATTACGGTGATGTAGCTATAACTATTAACGCTTTCCCACGAGTGCCCATAACCTTAGCCCTATGGCGAGGTGATGAAGAGTTCCCTCCCAGAGGGAGCATAATGTTTGACGCTAACATTTCCAATTACCTATCCGCTGAGGATACAAGGGAACTTTGTGCCACTATCATTTGGAGATTAGTTAAATCTCTAAGAGGGCTCTAAGAGCTTTTACCCTGCTACCAGTGTTTCCATTACTTACTGTGGATTTATGGCAAGGGCTTACATCGCTAAGGAGGCTGCATGCTGGCTCTAATGGTAGCTTTAGCCAACATCACTGGTGCATTCTTGTCTCCGAGAAAGCCTCTCGGTCAGCGGATGAGTATACTGCCTAGAGATAGGGAAGGAATATATGCCAGACTTTAAGGGATAAACACTTAAGGAGTGCTAAAATGATGGGAAAATTTAGGTTGTCCTGGAAAATTTAAACCGTTGTTGAGAGATCTGGTATAAGGTCGACAAAATATGAAAATCCTGGGCATTGAAACTTCCTGCGATGAAACTGCCGCGGCAGTTGTTGAGGATGGTACCAGAATCATTTCCAATATCGTAGCCTCTCAGGTAGATATTCATGCCCGCTATGGTGGCATAGTCCCTGAAGTCGCCTCAAGGCAGCATCTCCTCACTATCATTCCTGTTGTAGATAAAACACTATCTGAAGCCAAGCTCACTTGGCAAGATATCGATGGCATCGCAGTGACTTTCGGGCCAGGTTTAGCTGGCTCACTGCTAGTGGGAGTTAATGTAGCTAAAGCAATTGCTTTAGCTAAACAATTACCTATTACCGGGGTTAACCATCTTGAAGGACATATCTATGCCAATTGGCTCAATAGGGAAAAACCACCTGTTTTCCCATGTCTTTGCCTTATCATTTCCGGAGGACATAGCGATTTAGTACTAATGAAGGAGCATGGGCAATTTGAGAAACTGGGGCGAACCCGCGATGACGCCTCCGGCGAAGCTTTTGACAAGGCAGCCCGAATCCTGGGATTAGGTTACCCCGGAGGTCCAGCTATTGAGCAGGTAGCCAAATCCGGTACGCCTTGCTTGCCTCTTCCACGAGCTTGGCTTAAAGGAAGCTATGATTTCAGCTTCAGCGGCCTGAAAACAGCTTTGTGGCATCTTGCTCAAAAGGAAGAAATTCTGGTTAACCCTTCCAAGGTAGCTGATGCTGCAGCAAGCTTCCAATGCGCTGTGGTGGATGTTCTCGTCACAAAAACCATCGCGGCAGCAAAAGAATCAGGAGTAAAGCAAATTTTGCTCAGTGGCGGTGTGGCAGCCAATAAGCTGTTAACCGAACGTTTCCTCAGCTCCTCGCCAATCCCTGTCCTCGTTCCTCCTCCTCATCTCTGTACTGATAACGCTGCCATGGTAGCTGCTTGTGGCTATTATCATTTCCAGGCTGGCAAAATAAGCAGCTACGACCTGGATATAGTGCCCAGTCTCAGCCTTGGTTAACTAAGCAAAGGACATTCGCCACACCTCCCCTCTCGACAATAGTTTCTAAAGATATGAATCAAGCCTTGTTGGCGGCAAGCAGTAAAATCAACCATGCCCTCAAGGCAAAGTTGCCTTGCCATGTGAGATGTTATCTCATTTTCAGCTAGCTTAGGATAATGATTATAAAGTTCGATAGCCTTTTCCCTTAGCCCTGCTTCGCCAGCTATCTCTCCCCAGAAGAAAGCAAACGGCAATATAACGTTAATGATAATTTCGGCTGCCTTGCCATATCCCAAAAGAGCTGATTCCCTTGTTTTCGCTCCAATATCAAAATCAAAGTGGTCTTGCCAGTAGCCATCGCTAAACACAATCAAACCACCTTCCAGGCAACGGTACCCAGCTACTGAAGACGCTTCCCTTATCAGTTGTAACATCCCCTTTAGTAGTCCCTTTTTACAGTGGTGCTGAAGGAGATAGCTTTGAGCCACAATGCGTCGTACGGGAGAATTATTAGGGTATATATGCCAGAGGTTCCAATCATTTTCACCCATGGTTTTAGCTTTCCTGGCAACCAATCGCCATATTTGCTCCAATTCCTGGACTTCTCTTTCTTTGGCAAACCTCCTCTGCAACCGCTGAGAAGGTAATAGACCAGCTATGCCTAATAACCAAGCCTGCTTCAGAACTAAACTCTCTCTTAGCTCCGTCCCCTCTATAAAATTGAGGGGTACTCTACGAGCAAGCTCCTCGAAGGGCTTCATGTTTTTAGAGTAACCTAGCGCTCTCATCACGCCCTGGAAAAGCACCTGCCCTGCCTCTTCCTGTTGGCAGACTGTTTGAAAAACAGATGCCTTTTGCCTGAACCTCTCTTTCCCGGCAATATCCAACAGTCCCATCAATGCTTCTCTATCTTTACGCTTCGTTATCTGAAAGCAGGAAAGCTGGTGATAAGGTATCAAATAGGCTTGATACCATAACTCATATGGTAAGCATAATACTGGAATTGATTTGCCACTTTGCGCCAAGGTGGCTGAGTTAGCATCACGCTGGACCACTACATGAAGAATTACATTATTATATTTAGAATCAAAATGATGCCCATGGCGATACCAATCGCTGGACTTAACATGGATTTCCACGTCCCCCTTTGCTAAATTGGAGTTATCTATGACAATAATGGCATCCCGAAAATCAGGACCGCTATCTCCATTAGCTCTGCCAGGATAGATTACCTTGATTCGCTCACCTCCTTCGGTAATCAATTCCCTCTCTAGCAGCTGTGGCCATATCAAGGCTATTGACTCTTCAGAAATCTTTATCCGCTTACGTGTAAGCATGGCAAAAAAATTTAACTCCTACCCACCTCTATCAATTCTATAAACCTTAAGGCATCTTCATACATAGCTATATTGTTGAATAGAACGTAAGCATCGCTACCACTCAATTCCCAAAGTCTTGCCAATTCATCATCAGTATACTGGTGACGATAGTTACCTCCCCCATGTAAGCGAAAGTATCTTGCTTTCCCAGATAGAGCTGCTCTTTCCAAAGGGTTAACGCAATGAATAAGATCCAATTCTTGGCATAATGATGTAATAACGTCATCGCCCCAGTCACCTCGAGGCTCCCAAGCAAAGATAAAATCATCCCTACTTATACTAGTAAAGAAATATCTCATATTTTCCATGTTTTCAGCACTCGGGCTGAATTTCGCTGGACACTGAAAGACGATAACTTTAGCTTTAAGAATTTGAGCAATATCCCGAGTTCTTACCCATGCCTCAAAGACTTCCTCACTAGGCTTGAAGAAACCATAGTTGCTCTCCTTACCGGCGGAAATCTGCAAGCCAGCTTTGCGGTAGGTCGGGCTTGTTGTTAGATGCGTTACCAATTGCCACGCTTTTAAACTAAATTCAAAATCTTCAGGAGCCTCCTCACGCCATCTTTCAACAGTCCCAAAGGAAGGAGGTTTGTAGAAAGTCTGCTGTACCTCTACCAGCTTGAATTCCCGGAAATACTTTTTCTTTCCCCTGGGAAAGCCACAGCAGCCCACTTTAATTTGACTCATTCTTCTTTTCCCTGGATTTTTCCGTTTGATAATCAAACCTGCTACGCTCAGCAACGATGCTAAGCAAGGTGGCTGAAGTTCCCCGAGGCTGATATATCCCTGTCTCCCATTCGCTAATTGTCTGCTGTCGCGTGCCCAATTCCTCAGCTAGCTTTGTTTGAGTCAACCCCAAATGCTGCCTCAACGCCCGAACACGCTTCCCATCCCATTGCCTTCTTTTCCGTTGCCTCATTAAAATTAAATTATACACGGTGTAGTGTAAAAATCAAGGGTAAATTCTGCAAAAATTCGGATAATTTTTGTTGCACTTTAAATTTTTTGTGTTATAATAATTAGCAGTCTTAGCATTAGAGTGCTAAAATAAGTTTGAGAAAGGAGGCATTATGGTAACCAAATTAGTACCTTTAGGAGAGAGAGTGGTAATTAAACCTTCACCTAAAGAAGAGGTAAGCAAGGGCGGGATTGTCTTACCTGACACAGCCAAGGAGAAACCTCAAGAAGGTGAAATCATTGCCGTGGGGCCAGGTAAGTTATCCGAAGATGGTAAACGAATAGCCATGGAGGTAAAGGTGGGGGATAAGGTGATTTATTCCAAATACGCTGGCACTGAATTTAAGTTAGATGATGAAGAAGTAGTCATTATGCGTGAGAGCGACATTCTAGCCAAGAAAAGTTAATAAAAGGAGGTAAATAAATGGCAAAACAACTACTTTTCAGTGAGGAAGCAAGAAAATCATTAAAAACAGGTATAGATACTTTAACTGCGGCAATCAGGGTGACTTTGGGGCCGCGTGGGCGCCCGGTGGCACTGGATAAGAAATGGGGGGCTCCCACGGTCATAAATGATGGCGTATCCATTGCCAAGGAAATAGAGCTCCCTGACCCCTTTGAGAACATGGGGGCTCAATTAGTGAAAGAGGCAGCAACAAAAACTAACGACCAATGCGGTGATGGCACAAGCACATCCGTTATCCTGGCTCAAAGTATTGTTGGCGAAGGTTTTAAGAATATCGCTGCTGGTGCTGACTCCCAGGCTTTGAAGCGTGGCATTGAGAAAGGGGTGGAGGTCATAGTTGATGAGCTTAAGAAAATGTCTATTCCTGTAGCTGGGAAAGAACAGGTAGCTCAAGTGGCTGCTCTGGCGGCAGTCGATCATGACATCGGCGATTTGATTGCCGATGTCATGGAAAAGGTAGGCAAAGACGGTGTCATCACTGTCGAAGAGGGCAAAGGACTGAAGTTTGAAACTGAATATGTCGAGGGCATGAAATTCGATCGCGGTTATATCAGCCCTTATTTCATCACCAACCCCGAACAGATGAGAGTGGAGCTAGAAGACCCCTATATCCTCATCACTGATAAGAAAATTTCCGCCCTGAGCGATATTCTGCCCACCTTGGAAAAAATCGTCCAAACTTCTAAGAACATCGTGATTATTGCCGAAGATGTGGAGGGTGAACCTTTAGCCACTTTAGTGGTCAACAAACTAAGGGGCACTTTGTCCCCTCTGGCAGTAAAAGCGCCTGGCTTTGGTGACCGCCGCAAGGCAATGCTTCAGGATATAGCTGCTCTCACCGGAGGCAAGGTCATATCTGAGGAGATCGGCAGGAAATTAGATTCAGTGACTGTAGAGGACTTGGGGCGAGCCAGGAGAATAGTAGCTGATAAAGATAATACCACTATTGTTGAAGGGAAGGGCTCAAGTGAGGCCATTGAGGGTCGAATCAAGCAAATCAGATCTGAGATTGACATCAGTACCTCTGACTATGATAAGGAAAAATTACAGGAGAGGTTAGCCAAATTGGCTGGCGGCGTGGCAGTAATTAAAGTAGGTGCTGGCACTGAGGTAGAACTCAAGGAGAAAAAGCACCGAGTGGAAGATGCTCTGTCAGCTACGAGAGCTGCGGTAGAAGAAGGCATTTTGCCCGGCGGCGGCATTGCCTTACTCAACTCGATACCAACCCTGGATAAGCTTGATGTCAAAGCTGACGAGGCCACCGGTGTTGCCATATTGAAGCGAGCCTTGGAAGAGCCCATCCGTTGTATTGCTACCAATAGCGGCAGAGAGGCTTCAGTAATAGCGAATAGGGTAAAGGAAAGCAAGCCTGGCATAGGCTATGACGCACTTAAAGATGAAATAGATGTCGATATGGTGAAAAGAGGCATTGTGGACCCCCTCAAAGTTACTAGAGCTGCTTTGGAGAACGGTGCTAGCATCGCCAATATGATCCTGACCACCGAATCCTTGGTAACTGACATCCCTGAGAAAGAAAAAATGCCTGCAATGCCTCCTGGGGGGTACCCTGAGTACTAAAGAGCAGTAAGAAGGTAATAAGACAGGGAAGAGCCGCCGAATAGGTGGCTCCTCCCTGATAACCTTAGATTTTAAGTAACCTTATCGAAGGTTTATTTTTGATAGGGCCCACTATAGCCAAGTTAAGTTTCTCACCAATTAGAAGTTCCTGAGCGACCTGCTCTAAGTCATCAATAGTAATAGCATCAACGATAGAAATGACCTCATCTATATCAAGGATTTGTTGCTTTAATAGCTCTTGGTTACCGAGCCACAAAGCCATATTTTGACTATCCTCAAGCCGCAATTGTAACCTTCCCTTCGACAGTTCCTTAGCCCTGGTAAGCTCACTTGGTGTAATTCCTTGTCTCAGTCTGGATATCTCCTCAATAATGGCCGCGATAGCAATCTCTAGTTTCCGAGGGTCAACGCCAGCATAAATAGTAAACGACCCTGAATTTAGAAAATGCTCTGCGTAACTGTGAATATCGTAGGCTAGCCCCTTTTTCTCTCGAATCTCGGTAAATAGCCGGCTGCTCATCCCGCCACCAAATACTGTATTAAGTAAGTCGAGGGTAAAACGCTGCCGATGGAAACGAGAAAACCCATGAACTGCAAGGCAAAGATGTGCCTGCTCACCATGCTTGGATTCAATACGCAGCCTGGGCTTCGTTTGCTTATCATTACTCACATAGCCAGTCGATAGCTCGCCAGCAGACCATTTGCCAAGCAGTGGCTCAATTTGAGCTACTGCTTGCTTATGTTGTATATCACCGGCAATGCTAACCACAATATTATTGGGCACATACCTGCGTGCGATATAGTTTAATATCTGCTCTCTGGTTATGGAGGACACAGTCTCTTTAGTCCCAATAACTTCCCGCCCCAGCGGCTGCTCCGGCCATAAGAGCTCATCTATAAGCATACTTACTCTTTGCTGCGGGAGGTCCAAGCCCATGTTGATTTCCTCAATGATAACTTGGCGCTCCTTCTCCATATCTTTGGCATCAAAGCGAGAATTCAGTAAAAGGTCAGCTAGCACATCTAGAGCAATAGAGAAATGAGAACTAGCTACCTTACACCAAAAAACAGTTGCCTCCTTATCTGTGCTAGCATTAATTATGCCACCAACACCTTCGATATCCTGGCTTATTTCCTTGGCCGTTGGTCGCCGCTGTGTACCTTTGAAAAACAGGTGCTCAGCGAAATGGGAAATCCCGGCCTCCACCTGAGCTTCATAACAGGACCCAGCGCCCGCAAGGAAAGCAAGGCCTACTGAGCGACTATGCGGCATGGCGCTGGTGATAACCCTTAACCCATTATCAAGAACAGTTTTGTTATACACTATCAGGAATTCTACTTCGATTACCCCCAGCCCGTCAACGACATTGTTCCTGGAGCAACCAGTGAGAGCTATTGCCTTCCTACCACCATTGTAGGGTCGGGGCTTGTCCCGGAGCAATCTCCTCTCTTGTAAGGAAAAGGGACTTCATTACATGAGAGGATTAAGGTGAGGGTGTCACATCATATGAGCGAGCACAAAAAGTTGACGCTTACAGCTCACCAGGCTAGACTCTACCTAACAAATTGGGGTGGTCATCATCCAGACTTTAGGTAATGGAGGAGCGCAGCCAGATGATTTCAGACCGGGACATATTTAGAAAAACCAAGCTAGTCTGCACCATCGGACCAGCAAGTGGTTCAGACCAGATGATAGAAAAGCTGGCTCTGGCCGGGATGAATGTGGCTCGCCTCAATTTTTCTCATGGCACTCGTGAAGAGCATAGCGCATATGTAGAAGCCATTCGCCGTGTTTCATCAAAGTTAAGCCTGCCGTTGGCCATTCTACAAGACCTGCCCGGACCCAAGATTAGAATAGGTAAGTTAAAAAAAGAGACCGTATGCTTGAAGGAGGGCGATGATTTCACCCTCACCAACAAGAAGGTTATTGGCGATGAGCACATGGCATCGGTGAACCTCCCCTCACTACCCAAGGATGTTAACCCCGGTAACATTATATTCCTAAATGATGGCGCAATTAAGTTAGAAGTGGTAAGCACCACCGATAGCGAAATCAGGTGCAAGGTAGTCGTTGGTGGGATACTTACTCCTGAGAGAGGTGTCAATATACCTGATGTGAGGCTGAGTGTGCCATCCATTACTGATGAAGACTTAAGCCACCTGCTCTTTGGCCTTGAGCATAGAGTGGATTTCGTCGCTCTTTCATTTGTTAGGAAAGCAGGTGATGTGCAACAAGTAAGGCAATTTCTGCAAGCAAAAGAGGCAGATGTGCCACTTATCGCCAAGATTGAGAAGCACGAGGCAGTGGATAATATTGATGAAATCATCGCCGAGGCAGATGGCATAATGGTAGCTCGCGGTGATTTAGGAGTAGAGATACCCCTAAAAAGAGTGCCGTTAGTACAGAAGGAGATCATCTCCAAGTGCAACCGTGTCGGCAAGCCTGTCATCGTAGCCACTCAAATGCTGCAATCGATGGTGCATTCCCCCTACCCTACACGGGCTGAGGTTAGCGATGTTGCCAATGCCATTCTTGATAGCACAGATGCAATTATGCTCTCAGGGGAAACAGCCATTGGGAAATACCCGGAAGAGGCTACCTTAATGATGAGGCAAATTGCCATCGAGACTGAGATGGCCTTACCCTATCACCGCATCTTATCAGAGAAGACGGAAACCGTCATACCTCAAACTGATGACGCCATAAGCTATGCTGCCTGCCATATAGCAGAGCAGCTCGGTGCAGTGGGAATCATCGCCTATACTACCTCAGGGAGCACTGCCCAGCGAGTCGCCAAGTATCGCCCGAAAGCACCCATCCTGGCCATTACTCCAAAGGACAATGTCACAAGAAAACTGGCACTCTACTGGGGAGTCTACCCTTACCAGGTCCCCGAATATGCCAGTGTCGAGGAAACATTTGAACAAGGAGCACAACTGGCCGTTAAGCTGGGTTTAGCCAGGAGAGGTGACCTTGTCGTTGTGACCGCTGGTGTCCCCCTTAGAGTGCCAGGAAGCACTAACATGCTCAAAGTCCAGAAATTTGATTGAGGCTTCTTTACAGTTCGTGGAGTAACCTAGACCCTTTCAAGTTGCCCCATCTAAAGGGAAACTTCAAAGAGTCCTACACACATTGAACAAATTGGCTAAATGTGCAGTGGGGTAGCATCAGTTTGGAGTACATCAATATGCTAAACATTGTCTAAAGAATGTCTTCTCGTAT
>Ga0209121_10001683_pt1 | contig 23128 bp, 18 predicted proteins | sample Cruoilmetagenom3_FD_187292 | JGI IMG/M metagenome (GOLD analysis project Ga0209121, IMG submission 187292) | Oil polluted marine microbial communities from Coal Oil Point, Santa Barbara, California, USA - Sample 3 (SPAdes) (version 2) | ecosystem: Environmental > Aquatic > Marine > Oil seeps ... | reverse complement strand
GATGATGCGGAGGCGGAAGCCAAGTTCAAAGAGGCCAAGGAGGCCTATGAAATCCTTTCAGATGCCCAAAAGCGAGGGGCCTACGATCAGTTTGGCCATGCCGGTGTTGACCCCAGTGCAGGTGGTCATGGTGGGGGCGCTGGTGATTTCGGCGACATATTTGGCGACATATTTGGCGATATATTTAGTGGCGGTGGCGGCCGCCGCCGTGGTTCACAGCAAAGTCGCGGTGCCGACCTAAGCTATACCCTCGAGCTTGAGCTTGAGGATGCCGTCAAGGGCACTGAAGTGCAGATCAAAGTGCCAACACTTGTGGCCTGTAAGACTTGTGATGGCAGTGGTGCCAAGCCTGGTACTAAGCCTACAGAGTGTAGTATGTGTGGCGGAGTCGGTCAGGTTCGTATGCAGCAAGGTTTTTTCTCTGTGCAGCAAACCTGCCCGCGTTGTCACGGCACAGGCCGGATGATTAGTGATCCTTGCTCTTCTTGTCGAGGACGGGGTCGGGTAGAAGAAGAGAAAACGCTTTCGGTTAAAATTCCCGCTGGTGTTGATACCGGTGATCGAATTCGATTGGCAGGTGAAGGAGAGGTCGGCGCTGGCGGAACGCCGCCGGGTGATCTTTATGTGCAAGTGGCCGTACGAGAGCATCATTTATTCAAGCGTGACGGCAAACACCTCTATTGCGATGTTCCTATTAGTTTTGTGGATGCGGCGCTGGGCGGCGAGATTGAAGTGCCGACCCTTGATGGCCGTGTGAAACTCAAGGTTCCTGCTGAAACGCAAACGGGCAAGCTGTTTCGCTTAAGAGGAAAGGGTGTTGTGCCAGTGCGTGGAGGTTCAACTGGGGATCTGATCTGTCATGTGGTAATAGAAACTCCCGTTCACTTGAACAAAAAACAAAAAGACTTATTGCGCGCTTTTCACGATAGCCTCGTTGAGGCAAAGCATGCGCCGAAAAAACAATCCTGGTTTGATAACGTCAAAACATTTTTTAATTAGGTAGTGCATTTACATGATACGAGTTGCGGTAACGGGCGCTGCCGGGCGCATGGGAAAAACCCTCATCGAGGCAATTCATGGGGCAGAGGGTATCACCCTGGCCGGCGCTATTGAGCACTCCGGCAGCAGTTTGCTAGGCGCTGATGCTGGCGAACTGGCTGGCGTGGGCAAGTTGGGCGTACTGGTGGTGGATGATCTGGCAGAAATCAAAGATGCCTTTGATGTGCTTATCGACTTCACCCGCCCGGAAGTGACCGTAAAAAATATTGCCTTTTGTTCAGAGCACGGTAAAAAAATGGTGATTGGTACAACAGGGCTGGATGCAGCACAAAAACAGATATTGGAAGATGCAGCCCAGCGTACCGCCATCATGTTTGCGTCCAATATGAGCGTCGGCGTGAATCTGTGTTTTAAGTTGTTGGATATTGCAGCGCGAGTGCTGGGCGACGATGTGGATATCGAGATCATCGAGGCCCACCACCGCCACAAAATTGATGCGCCCTCGGGGACAGCCTTAAGCATGGGGGAAGTGGTGGCCAATGCCCTGGATCGAGATTTAGAAGCTTGCGCTGTCTACGGTCGAGAAGGAATAACAGGCGAGCGTGATCGTAAAACCATTGGTTTTGAGACAATTCGTGCCGGGGATATTGTAGGTGATCATACGGTGTTATTTGCTGCTGAAGGCGAGCGAGTTGAAATTACTCACAAAGCAAGCAGCCGGATGACCTTTGCAAGTGGGGCTGTTCGGGCATCTAAATGGCTGTCGGATAAAGCCAACGGCTTGTTTGATATGCGGGATGTTCTCGGGCTTCGTGATGTCTAAGCGCTTGGCCGAGGGCTATCTGGCCATTTCATTCTGGACATTCTCCGTAGTCTTCGCGTAGAATAGCGCAGATTTTGCAGAGCCTTCAGCGTGAAGGTGCTGCACAAAGATAAGCGTCAAAAATTATAAAAAAGCGAGGTGGGGCAAGTTGTGCCGCCTCGCTTTTTTACGATTGGCGACTGACTTTTGTGTGTGAATATGTCTTTGGAGGCCCTTTGAACAAGACAGCCATATTGGTTTTGGAAGACGGCAGTATATTTAAAGGGAGAGCAGTTGGCGTAACCGGCGCTACTTGCGGAGAAGTGGTTTTTAATACCGCGATGACCGGTTATCAGGAGATCCTTACCGACCCCTCCTACACCGAACAAATTGTCACTTTGACCTATCCCCATATTGGCAATACCGGTGTAACAGATGAAGATGAAGAGTCGTCCAAAATCTGGGCAAAGGGACTTATCATCCGGGACCTCCCTCTTCTTGCCAGCAGTTGGCGTATGCAGAAAACCCTGCCCGAATATTTACAGCAACATGGTGTTGTCGCCATAGCCGATATTGATACGCGTCGCCTGACGCGTATATTGCGCGACAAGGGCGCACAACGCGGCACTATTCTAGCTGGTGATGACGTTGAGGAGCGGGTAAGTGAGGGGCTCGCCATGGCAAAAGCTTTCCCAGGCTTGAAGGGAATGGATCTGGCGAAGGTGGTGACGACTGAAAAAAGTTATTTGTGGCAGGAAGGTAGCTGGGAGCTGGAAAATGGCCACCGAATACCGGAGCAAGAAGCTAAGTTTCATGTTGTGGCCTACGATTTTGGTGTGAAGCGCAACATTCTTCGACTTATGGTTGATCGAGGGTGTCGGCTGACCGTGGTGCCTGCAGACACTTCTGCTGAAGAGGTGCTGAGGCTTTCCCCTGACGGAGTTTTTCTGTCCAACGGCCCAGGTGATCCCGAGCCTTGTACTTATGCTATTACAGCCATTAAAGCACTGCTTGAAACCGAGCTGCCTATTTTTGGCATCTGCTTGGGGCATCAGCTGCTGTCTCTTGCGAGTGATGCGCAAACGGAAAAAATGAAATTTGGGCATCATGGTGCAAACCACCCAGTTTCTGAGCTGGACGGCAATACTGTGATGATTACCAGTCAAAATCATGGTTTTGCCGTTGCCGAAGATTCAATGCCAGCGCACCTGCAAGTGACACATCGTTCCTTGTTTGACGGCTCTGTGCAGGGGGTTCGTCGTACGGACAAGCCTGCTTACGGCTTCCAGGGGCACCCTGAAGCTAGCCCTGGCCCGCACGATGTGCAGCCTTTGTTCGATCAGTTTATTCAAATGATGGCGGAGAGGGCTTAGCCCTCTCCTACTCCCAAAGCACCTCCTTATCTCCTGAAGGTATTAAAACGCGATGCCAAAGCGAACCGATATAGAAAGCATATTAATTCTGGGCGCAGGTCCAATCGTAATTGGTCAAGCCTGTGAGTTTGACTATTCGGGCGCTCAAGCCTGTAAAGCCCTCAGGGAAGAAGGTTATCGAGTTGTGCTGGTTAATTCCAACCCGGCCACGATTATGACGGATCCAGTGATGGCGGACGCCACCTACATTGAACCCGTAGAGTGGGAAACCGTTGCGCGTATTATTGAAAAAGAACGTCCTGATGCGGTGCTGCCCACTATGGGTGGTCAGACTGCTCTTAACTGTGCTTTAGACTTGGCTAGAGAGGGCGTGCTAGAAAAATTTAATGTTGAACTAATTGGCGCTACCCGTGATGCCATTGATAAAGCAGAGGATCGCCAGCGTTTCGATAAGGCGATGAAAAAAATTGGCCTGAAAACTCCCCGCTCAGCTATTGCTCATAGCATTGAAGAGGCCTATCAAGTGTTGGATATGGTGGGTTTTCCAGCCATTATTCGCCCCTCTTTTACCATGGGTGGCTCTGGCGGCGGTATTGCCTACAATCGGGATGAGTTTGAAGAGATCTGTATTCGTGGTCTGGATTTATCCCCTACTAATGAGTTGCTGATTGATGAGTCGCTTATTGGTTGGAAAGAATATGAAATGGAAGTGGTGCGGGACAAGAATGATAACTGCATTATTGTGTGCGCGATCGAAAACTTTGACCCCCTGGGAGTTCACACTGGGGACTCCATCACCGTGGCACCTGCGCAAACACTTACCGATAAAGAATACCAGATTATGCGTAATGCCTCATTGGCGGTATTGCGTGAAATCGGCGTTGAAACTGGCGGCTCCAATGTGCAGTTTGGGCTTGACCCAGAAACAGGTCGTCTTGTCATTATCGAGATGAACCCTCGCGTCTCACGGTCATCGGCCTTGGCATCGAAAGCAACGGGTTTTCCCATTGCCAAAGTGGCTGCCAAGCTGGCGGTGGGTTTTACCCTCGATGAGTTGAAGAATGACATCACTGGTGGCCAGTCTCCCGCCTCCTTTGAGCCCTCGATTGATTATGTGGTCACCAAGGTGCCGCGCTTTAATTTTGAAAAATTCCCTCAGGCTGACGCCGTTCTTACTACCCAGATGAAATCGGTGGGTGAGGTGATGGCAATTGGTCGCAACTTCCAGGAATCCCTCCAGAAAGCCTTGCGTGGTTTAGAAGTGGGCGCCAACGGTTTAGGCCCAATATTGCAAGATGAGCAGGATGTACATGGTAGGCTTAAGCGAGAGCTGGGCGTTCCAAACGCCGAGCGTATTTGGTATATCGGCGATGCTTTTCGTCATGGTTTTTCCCTTGAGGAAGTATTTGAGCTCACCAAAATTGATCCCTGGTTCTTGGTGCAACTAGAGGATCTGGTTCTTGAGGAGGCGCGTTTATCTAAATCAAGCCTTGCTGATCTGGATGCTGAGCACCTCAGGCAGTTAAAACGAAAGGGTTTTTCTGATGCGCGCCTTGCTGAGGTGCTCGTCTCCAAGGAAAGCGCCGTTCGCGATCGCCGACATCAGCTGAATGTGCGTCCTGTTTATAAGCGGGTGGATACCTGTGCGGCAGAATTTGCCACGAGCACCGCCTATATGTATTCCAGCTATGATGAAGAGTGTGAGGCTGAGCCCTCGGAGCGGCGGAAAATTATGATTTTGGGCGGCGGCCCCAACCGGATTGGCCAAGGTATAGAGTTCGATTATTGCTGTGTCCATGCTGCACTGGCGATGCGTGAAGATGGCTATGAAACCATTATGGTGAACTGTAATCCTGAAACAGTTTCCACTGATTACGACACTTCCGACCGTCTTTATTTTGAGCCTGTCACTCTGGAAGATGTGCTAGAAATTGTCAACATAGAGAAGCCCGAAGGCGTAATCGTCCAGTTTGGAGGTCAAACCCCGCTCAAGTTGGCGCGGGCCTTAGAGGCAGCGGGCGTCCCCATTATAGGTACTTCGCCAGATGCCATCGATAGGGCAGAAGATCGTGAGCGTTTTCAGCGGCTGGTTGAAAAGTTGAATCTAAAGCAGCCTCCTAACCGTACGGCAAAAACTGCTGAGGAAGGTCTTCGACTATCGGCAGAAATTGGCTTTCCCATGGTGGTTCGCCCTTCCTATGTTTTGGGTGGTCGGGCCATGGAAATAGTCCATGACGAAGATGACCTAAAGCGTTATCTCTCTGAGGCGGTGCAGGTTTCTAATGAAAGCCCTGTGTTGCTTGATCGTTTTCTTGATGATGCTGTTGAGGTGGATGTGGATGCCGTTTCTGATGGCCAGCAAGTGGTGATTGGCGGCATCATGCAGCATATTGAGCAGGCTGGGGTGCACTCTGGTGACTCGGCCTGTTCATTCCCTCCATATAGCCTGACTCAGGAAGTACAGGATGTGATGCGCGAACAGAGTCGCAGTATGGCGCTTGAGCTTGGCGTAAAAGGCCTGATGAATGTGCAGTTTGCCGTTAAGGACAACGATGTTTACGTTATCGAGGTGAACCCACGGGGCTCACGCACAGTGCCTTATGTATCCAAATGCATTGGAGCATCGTTGGCCAAAGTAGCGGCACGCTGTATGGCGGGGACGGGTCTTGCGGAACAAGGTTTTGAAAAAGAAGTTATTCCCAAAAAATTTAATGTCAAAGAAGCGGTGTTCCCCTTTAATAAATTTTTGGGTGTCGATCCCATTCTTGGACCTGAAATGCGCTCAACCGGTGAGGTTATGGGCGTGGGTGACACCTTCGCCGAAGCGTTTTTGAAAGCGGCGATAGCCACTGGCGAAGTGTTTCCTAATGAGGGCTGTGCTTTTCTTAGCGTGAGGGATGCGGACAAAAAAGGTGTTGTAAAAGTTGCTCGTGACTTGCTCAGCCTTGGTTTTGATTTGACCGCAACACGTGGCACTGCCAAAGTGATTGAAGAGGCGGGTTTGGCCGTGCAGGTAGTAAACAAAGTAATGGAGGGTCGTCCTCATATCGGAGATATGCTGAAAAATGATGAAATCTCCTTTATTGTGAACACTACAGAGGGAACGCAGGCCATCGCAGATTCCTACACTATTCGAAGAACGGCCCTGCAACACAAGGTTTGCTACACCACGACCATTAGCGGTGCAGAAGCCATTTGTATGGCTTTGCAATCTGGCGAAGCGACCACAGTGCGTCGTTTACAAGATTTACATGGAGAACTGTTACAGTGAAAAGAGTCCCGATGACGGCAGAGGGTGCCGAAGCCCTTCAGGTTGAGCTAAAGCACCTTAAGGGCGAAGTGCGGCCGCGCATTATAGCGGCGATTGCCGAAGCGCGAGAGCATGGTGATTTAAAAGAAAATGCGGAGTACCATGCTGCGCGTGAGCAGCAAAGTTTTGCCGAAGGACGCATCCAGGAGATTGAAGGTAAACTAGCAGATGCCCAGGTTATTGATGTCACAAGTATCGAGAATAAAGGCAAAGTGATCTTCGGGGTAACGCTCAAAATCATCAATGTGGATACAGAGGAAGAAAAGAGTTACCAGATCGTAGGTGATGATGAGGCAGATATTAAGCAGGGTAAGCTGTCCGTTAACTCGCCTATTGCCCGAGGCCTAATTGGAAAAGAAGTGGGTGATGAAGTGGCCGTGGATACGCCGGCAGGAACCGTCGTTTACGAAATTGATGAAGTTTTACATATATAAAGGCCCTTCAATCGGCACCTCTCGGTGCGTAATTTGAGTGCTATAAAGCACCCTGATTACGTAGAATATTAGAGAGTTTGGGGTTAGGCTTATCTGCTGGTCGAAATATCAGCGCGGTTTTCCCGATGACTTGAATTAAAGTGGAAGTTGTTTGGTTACATACTTCATTAATAAGTACTTTTTTATCTTCGCGGTCTTCGACATTCACTTTAATTTTAATAAGCTCGTGATCTTTTAACGCTCTTTTTAGCTCGCTTAGTACCCCTTCACTTAAGCCATTTTCAGCTATGATGACGACAGGTTTGAGTGAGTGGCCAATGGCCTTGTATTGTTTTTTCTGACTATTAAGTAAACGCATTTTTGATATCCGGCTAGGCTAAAGTGGGTGTATTCTACCTTACGGTCAGTTACTAACACAGCTTATCCCTGCGCATAATTTTTTGGAAGTGCCTATGTCCCGTAGTTCAAGCAGCACAAAGTGGTTGCAAGAGCATTTTGACGATAGTTATGTGAAGCTAGCCAAGGATAAAGGCTATCGCTCCCGCGCTTGTTTTAAACTTCTTGAAATCCAAAAAAAAGACCGCATCTTCAAAAAAGGGATGACCGTAGTGGATCTAGGTGCCGCTCCTGGAGGGTGGTCTCAGGTCGCTGCAGAAAGCCTGAATTCAGATGGGCGCCTCATCGCTTCTGACATTCTGTCGATGGATCCCTTGCCTGGAGTACATTTTGTGCAAGGCGATTTTACCGAGGAAGAGGTCTACAGTGAGTTATTGGCTAATACGCCAGATGGCCAGGTGGATTTTGTGATTTCAGATATGGCGCCCAATATGAGCGGCAACAAATCCCAGGATCAGGCGCGCTCCATGTATCTTGTTGAGCTTGCATTAGACTTTGCTATAACAGTCCTCAAGCCGGGCGGCGGTTTTTTGGTCAAGGTCTTTCAGGGAGAGGGTTTTGATGCTTACAGGGCTAGCGTGCAGCCGCATTTTAATAAGCTGCAGACTCGGAAGCCGAGCGCATCAAGGCCGCGCTCACGAGAGGTCTATTTGCTGGCCAAAGGGTTTAAACGACAATAACTGGGTAAAAAATGGCGTTTTACTTCTTGACGCTATACTTTATAGTGGTAATGCTAAAGCAAGAAGAAATGCCGAATTTATAACGGCTTGATATGGAGTAAGTTTTTGAACGACATGGCTAAGAATCTCATCCTTTGGCTAATTATTGCCATCGTACTTTTTTCAGTTTTTAATAACTTTAATGTGCAACCCACTGCATTGAGGCTGGACTATTCTCAGTTTGTTGAGGAGGTGGACCGGGGTAATGTACGCCGAGCGATTGTAGGTGATCACCTGATAAGTGGTGAGCGCACCAATGGTGAGAAGTTTGAGGTGGTTATTCCCACAATTCCGGATCTCGGTTTAATGGGTGACTTGCTTGAGCATAATGTCGTAATCGAGGGGCGAGAGCCTGAGCGCCAAAGCTTGTGGATGCAGCTTTTTGTTGCCGCTTTCCCCATATTGTTAATACTCGCTATATTTATTTTCTTTATGCGTCAAATGCAAGGTGGCATGGGCGGCGGTGGTCGTGGTGGTCCCATGAGCTTCGGTAAAAGCAAGGCGCGCCTTCTCAGTGAAGACCAGATTAAGACAACCTTTTCTGATGTTGCAGGGGTTGATGAGGCTAAGGACGATGTTTCTGAGCTTGTGGAGTTTTTAAGAGACCCTGGAAAATTCCAGAAATTGGGCGGAAAAATTCCCAGGGGCGTGTTAATGGTTGGGCCTCCGGGTACAGGTAAAACCTTGCTTGCGAAAGCTATAGCGGGTGAAGCCAAGGTGCCTTTCTTCTCCATTTCCGGTTCTGATTTTGTTGAGATGTTTGTGGGTGTTGGCGCCTCTCGTGTGCGAGATATGTTTGAGCAGGCGAAAAAGCAGTCCCCTTGTATCATCTTTATTGACGAAATAGATGCGGTGGGTCGCTCCCGTGGTGCAGGTCTTGGTGGAGGGCATGATGAGCGCGAACAAACCTTAAACCAGTTGCTGGTGGAAATGGACGGGTTTGAAGAAAATGATGGTGTTATTGTCATTGCTGCAACCAACCGGCCAGACGTACTTGATGCTGCCCTCTTGCGACCTGGCCGTTTTGATCGCCAGGTTACTGTTTCCTTGCCAGATGTTCGTGGTCGTGAGCAGATACTGAAAGTACATATGCGTAATGTCTCCGTTGCGGATGATGTTAACCCTTCTATTATTGCGCGAGGTACGCCTGGTTTTTCCGGCGCAGATCTTGCTAACTTAGTAAATGAGGCGACCCTGCTTTGTGCGCGCGCAAATCAGCGCCTTGTAAGCATGGAGTGGTTTGATAAGGCAAAAGACAAAATCATGATGGGCGCCGAGCGTAAAAATATGGTGATGTCTGATTTTGAAAAAAGCAATACGGCATACCATGAGGCGGGACATGCCATCGTTGGCCGCTTGGTGCCTGAGCACGACCCTGTGTATAAGGTCAGCATTATTCCTAGGGGGCGCGCTCTAGGTGTGACTATGTTCCTGCCAACCCAAGATCGTTACAGTTTAAGCAAACGTCACATCGAATCCCAAATTTGTAGCCTATACGGGGGGCGTATCGCTGAAGAAATGACCCTGGGTTTTGATGGCGTGACGACAGGCGCCTCCAATGATATTCAACGGGCAACCGAGCTGGCGCGTAATATGATTACGAAATGGGGCTTATCTGAAAAGCTGGGTCCTCTTGCCTATGGTGAGGAAGAAGGTGAGGTGTTCCTGGGTAAATCCATGACCCAAACCAAAAACATTTCTGGTGAGACTGCCCATGCTATTGATGTAGAGGTAAGAGCCATTACTGATGACTGCTATCAGCGCGCCAAGGTTATTCTCGAGGAGAATAAAGACAAGCTGGAAGTTATGGCTAAAGCCTTGATTCAATTTGAAACGATAGACATTAAGCAAATTGATGAGATAATGAATGGCAAGACACCCAGTCCTCCAGATGGCTGGGATGGTGGGGGCTCAAATGGTAGCGCGGGCGGTGGTGGTAGCGAGCAAACGCTGGCAAGCGCCCCGGCCGATGAGGTGTCCTCTGACGAAGGGCATCAGGATAAGATTGTTGGCAAACCGAGTGGCGCATAATACTCTCGGTTAATGCCGAATTCCTCTAGTTGCCAAAAGCTTTATTGCAGGTCGAGAACTCTCGACCTGTCTCGGCCCAGTGTCATGGGCATTCTTAATGTAACGCCAGACTCCTTCTCTGACGGGGGGCTTAACCAAGCCCCTTTGGTCGCTTTGCGTGCCGCAGAAATAATGGTTGAGGAAGGTGCGGCTATCATTGACGTAGGCGGCGAGTCGACTCGCCCTGGTGCAAAGCCCGTGAGTCTTGCCCAAGAGCTGGATCGGGTAATTCCCGTAATTGAGTCAATCTCCCGAAATATAGACACGGTAATATCTGTGGATAGCAGTTCTCCGGAGGTGATGCGGGAAGCTTATCGTGCTGGTGCCGGCCTAATTAATGATGTGCGTGCTCTCGCTCGTGAAGGTGCCTTGGAGGCGGCGGCAGATAGCCAGCTTCCAGTGTGTTTGATGCATATGCAAGGTCGGCCTGAAACGATGCAAGATGCGCCGTGTTATCGGGATGTCGTTGAAGATGTACGTGATTTTCTTGAGCAGCGCGCTGATGCTTGTGTTCAGGCGGGTATTAACCGGAATCAGATATTGCTGGATCCAGGCATTGGTTTTGGCAAGAGTATCGCTGATAATTTATCACTGCTGAATAATCTTGAAAGGCTGGTTGGGACAGGTTTTCCCGTTTTGGTGGGAGCGTCGCGGAAATCGATGATTGGCACAGTACTGAATCGTGGTGTAGACAAGAGACTTTATGGTGGTCTTAGTATTGCGGCTTTGGCGGTATTTAAGGGCGCAAAAATAATTCGTACTCACGATGTAGAAGCGACCACCGACGCTATCAATATGGCCTATGCTATTACAGCAGGCGTTAACGAACTTTAAAGAAAAAGGTATTTGTTTCGATGACAAGAAAATATTTTGGAACGGATGGTATTAGGGGTTTGGTGGGCCAAGATCCTATTACTCCAAACTTTGTGATGCACCTTGGCTGGGCTGCGGGAAAGGTTTTTGCCAAGCAGTCGCCCGGGGACGCCAAAATTCTCATCGGCAAGGATACGCGAATTTCGGGTTATATGTTTGAGTCAGCCCTTGAGGCCGGCCTGTCGGCGGCAGGTGTTGACGTTCGGCTGTTGGGTCCGATGCCTACACCAGCTATCGCGTATTTAACCAGAACATTCCACGCCCAGGCGGGCATAGTGATTAGCGCTTCTCATAATCCTTATCAAGACAACGGCATTAAGTTTTTTTCCGGTACGGGCGCTAAGTTGCCTGATGAAATGGAGCTGGAAATAGAGTCGTACTTAGGGAAACCCATGACCACCATGCCTTCCCATGACTTGGGTAAGGTAAAGCGAATTGAAGGTGCTCGTGGCCGTTATATTGAATTCTGCAAAAGCACTGTTCCTTATGACTTGAATTTAAGGGGGCTTAAAGTGGTTCTGGACTGTGCCCATGGCGCAACTTATCACATTGCGCCGGATGTGTTTGATGAGCTGGGTGCGGAGGTAATAACGTTGGGCGTCGAGCCTGATGGCTTTAATATCAACTCCGACTGCGGCTCAACGTCCCCGGAAGCGCTGCAGAGAGCCGTATTGGAGCATAGTGCAGACCTGGGGATCGCCTTTGATGGAGATGGCGACCGCGTCGTGATGGTGGATCATAAGGGGCAAGTGGTCGATGGGGATGAGCTGCTGTATGTGATTGCCCGTGATTGCCTTGAGGCAAAGAGGTTTAAGGGTGGAGTCGTCGGTACGTTGATGAGCAACTTGGGCCTAGAGGTAGCGCTGGCAGAGTTTGGCGTTGGATTTGCGCGCGCCAAGGTGGGAGATCGTTATGTAATGGAGTCCCTGAAGAAGAAAGGCTGGCGCCTCGGAGGGGAGTCCTCTGGTCATATTATTTGCCTGGATAAAACCACCACTGGGGATGGTATCGTTGCGGCACTGCAAGTTGTTACGGCGATGCGTTCGCGGGATTTCAGTTTGCGAGAAATGCTACAGGGCATGGAAAAATACCCTCAGCGTCTCGTGAATGTCAGTATGCAGGAGCGCAGTGATCCGCTAAGTAATGCATCGGTGCAGCGGGCGGTAGCTGATGCGGAGCAAGAGCTTGGGCGCCATGGACGGGTATTATTAAGATTGTCTGGCACCGAGCCGGTTGTCAGGGTGATGGTCGAAGGAGTGGATGATAGCCAAGTCCACAGGCTAGCTGAGGACGTGGCGGGTGTCGTGCAGGCGGCCCTGGGGTAAGTAAGTTGTTTGCGAATAACGCTTTTTATTCCGGTAATTTTGGGATAGAATCGCGCGCCTGCTTCTGGTATTAAGGCTTATCGATGCGCTCCAAGCTTGTAATTGGAAATTGGAAGATGAATGGTGACCAGGCTACTACTAATAGCCTGGTTGAAGGGCTGTTAATAGCTGATGCTGGCAGCCTTCCCGAGCTCGGGGTGTGTCCGCCGCTTCCGTATTTGCAAGCGGTGGGGGCGGCTTTGGCGGCCAGTTCTATTGGGCTTGGCGCCCAAAATGTCTGCCAGTTTTCTAATGGGGCCTATACCGGTGAGGTTTCGGCGGCTATGCTTCGGGATCTTGGCTGCAAATATGTGCTGGTTGGGCACTCCGAGCGTCGACAGCTCTTTGGTGAAGATAGCCAGCAGGTATTTGAAAAGGCATTGCAGCTTTTCGATGTGGGGTTAACGCCTGTTATATGCGTTGGTGAAACTCAGAGAGAGCGAGAGAAAGGTGTTACGCAGGGTGTAGTTGCTGCTCAAATTGCGCCTTTTCTGACTGAGCAAGGCTTGCCGATTCTGGAAAAAAGCGTGCTTGCCTACGAGCCGGTGTGGGCAATAGGCACTGGCTTAAGTGCGACGCCTGGGCAGGCGCAGGACGTACACAGTTTTATTAGAAGGCATCTCGAGGTCAGTGCGCCTGGAGTGGCCGAAAAGATTCAAATACTTTATGGCGGCAGCGTAAAGCCCGCAAACGCGGAAGAGTTATTTGCCATGCCGGATATTGATGGTGGTTTGATTGGCGGCGCATCGCTTGTTGCGCGGGATTTTTTGGCGATTGCTGAGGCAGCAAGGCCCTCATAATTTGGACGTTAGGATGTTATGGAAACACTAGTTCTGGTACTGCATGTTGTGGTCGCCCTGTCAATGGTGGTGATCATTCTGTTGCAGCAAGGGAAAGGCGCCGATGCTGGGGCTTCTTTTGGCGGCGGTGGCGCTTCTGGGACGATGTTCGGAAGCCTCGGCGCCATGCCCTTCCTGACCAAACTGACGGCTATTTTAGCGGTAACGTTTTTTGTTACGAGTTTGACGCTTGCCGTATTGGCGAGCAACAGCTCCAAAGAAGTTTTTGCTATCGATGCGCCGGGAATTGTGCCTGGCGCGGAAGATGTTCCTAGCGTCAGAGTTAATGATCCGGTCACTGAAAGCGACCTTCCTTCGCTGGAAAGCGGTGCGATAGAAGCGGATATTATTGATCTTCCTGCAGATGTGCTGGGAAGTGATGTGCCTGGCGAGACCGGCGCAGAAGATCAGCCTCTAGATCGGGTTGTTGAATAAGTGAATATTGCCGAAGTGGTGGAATTGGTAGACACGCTATCTTGAGGGGGTAGTGACCATTGGTCGTGCCGGTTCAAGTCCGGCCTTCGGCACCAAATAAAAAGTAATTGAAGTGTTAAGTAAGTCTTGATTGGCTTGACTTGAATAGAAGTAGGTACTATAATTCGCGCCTAGTTTTGATGCGGGGTGGAGCAGTCTGGTAGCTCGTCGGGCTCATAACCCGAAGGCCGCAGGTTCAAATCCTGCCCCCGCTACCAACCAATGAAAGCCCCTGTATAGGGGCTTTTTATTAGGCAGCGTTAAAAGCCGTAGCAGGCAAGGCGTAATGCAGTAAGTGGGCTATCAGTTGTTTGGCTTCCTGCCTGAAGGTTGTAGGGGCTAGAATGATTGAGCCCATTTTTTGTTTATAAGATTAGAAACGTTAATCGCCTATGTCCGTATTGGTAGAAAAATTACAGGAACTGTTTGAGCCTGCTGTGCTTGCGGAAAATTGCGAGCTTTGGGGCGTCGAATATATAAGTCAGGGTAGGCACTCTATACTTCGTGTGTTTATTGATGCTGATGAGGGGGTCACAGTCGACCACTGCGCTGCGGTGAGCCACCAGCTCAGCGGCATTCTGGATGTTCACGACCCAATTTCTGGTGAATACTCTCTAGAGGTGTCTTCGCCGGGCACCGAGCGACCACTTTTTTCGCCAAAGCAGTACCATGCTTATATCGGTGAATGTATAAGTTTAAGAACAAGCCGTCCTTTTCAGGAGCGCAGAAAATTCACTGGCACCTTGCTTAATGTCAGTGAAAATGAAATAACGATTGTTGAAAATGGCAATGAGGTCACACTTCCTTATAGTGCGATTTTGAAGTCACATTTAGTGCCAATCTACGAATGAGATTTTGGAATGCTGGTTAGCCTTGGGGTAAAACTGAGATGAGTAAGGAAATATTACTGGTTGTTGACACCGTTTCGAATGAAAAAGGCGTGTCAAAAGAAATTATATTTGATGCTGTTGAGCAGGCCCTTGCTACCGCCACCAAAAAACTTCATCGTGACGGCGGGGATGAGATCGATGTTCGGGTTTCGATTGATCGAAAATCCGGAGATTACGAAACTTTTCTTCGTTATACCGTCGTAAAAGATATTATTGAAATGGAGTACCCAGACAGAGAGATTACTCTCGAGCAAGCGAAAGACAAAGATGCAAAGCTTGAAGAAGGCGATGTCTGGGAAGAATCAACGGAATCCATTGTATTTGGTCGAATTGCTGCGCAAACAGCTAAGCAGGTGATCGTTCAAAAAGTCCGTGAAGCTGAAAGGGCGCTGGTGGTTGACGAATATAAGCACCGTATTGGCGAGCTCGTAAGTGGTACGGTTAAAAAATCGAATCGAGAAACGATTATCCTTGATTTAGGCGGTAATGCTGATGCTTTGATTCCACGGGAGCATATGATCCCCAGAGAAGCTGTGCGGGTTAATGATCGTGTACGTGGTATTCTTACCGACGTTCGCACGGAATCTCGTGGACCTCAGCTTATCGTAAGTCGCACCTGTCCTGAGATGCTAGTTGAGCTGTTTAAGATTGAAGTGCCAGAGATCGGTGAAGAAGTTATCAATGTCCGCCGTGCGGCGAGAGATCCGGGTTCGCGGGCAAAAATCGCTGTGCATACCAATGATGGCCGAATTGATCCAGTGGGCGCTTGTGTTGGTATGCGTGGAGCAAGGGTGCAAGCCGTATCTTCAGATCTAAATGGTGAGCGAGTTGACATTGTATTATGGGACGATAATCCGGCCCAGTTTGTGATAAATGCGATGGCGCCAGCTGAAGTTGCTTCAATTGTCGTGGACGAGGAAAGTAAGTCCATGCAAATTGCCGTGGAAGAAGATCAGTTAGCCCAAGCTATAGGGCGCAGCGGACAAAATATTCGACTAGCCAGCGAACTTTCTGGTTGGGAGCTGAAAGTAGTGACCGTGGAAGAAGCGGAAGAGAAAGAAAATGCCGAGACCAATACGGCAATACAGAGTTTTGTTGATGCTCTGGATGTTGATGAAGATCTAGCCGAGCTACTTGTATTAGAAGGTTTTACAACGGTTGAAGAAGTTGCTTACGTGCCGCTGGAAGAAATTCTCGAGATAGAAGAGCTTGACGAAGACACCATTGAAGAGCTTCGTAGAAGAGCAAAAGATTTCTTGCTTACAAAAGCACTGGTATCAGAAGAAGAACTGAGCACAGAGCCAGCCGAAGACTTGCTTGGCTTGGAACATATGGATAAACACTTGGCATATGTGCTGGCGAGTCAGGGAATTATTACCCGCGAGGATCTTGCTGAACAAGCAGTTGTTGACCTGATGGAAGATGTTGAAGGCATGACTGAAGAGCGGGCAAGCCAGCTGATTATGGCTGCAAGAGCCCCGTGGTTTGAATCAGAGCAAGAAGCATAAGATTTTGAGGACACAGAGTGAAAGACGCTATTATGGCCGAAGTAACAGTAAAGCAACTCGCAGATGTAGTGGGCATTCCAGTTGATAAACTGCTCACACAGATGCGTGATGCGGGACTACCTCATGAGAATCCTGATGACGCCGTAAATAGCGATCAGAAACAGGCATTGCTGGGTCATCTTAAAAAGTCCCACGGTGAGTCAGGTGGGGAAGCTAAAAAGGTAACGTTGCGGCGTAAGCGTCTCAGCACGCTAAAAGCCTCTGGTGCGCCATCCGGCACTCGCGGAAAGACCGTTAACGTTGAGGTGCGCAAAAAACGCACCTATGTTAAGCGTGACCAGGTGGAAGAAGAACTTGTTGATGAGCAAACTGAACTGGAAAGCTCGGCACAAGAGGCTGAGCTCGATGCAGTGGACGCCGTGGCTGAGTCGCTTACGGACGAGCTTGTTGAGACCGTAGTAGAAAGTGCTGAGGTAGAACCAGCCGAGGTCAGTCAAGCTGATGGGCCGAAGGCCGAAGAAGAGGCCCTGGTCGTAGAGCCAGAGCCAGAGCCAGAGCCAGAGCCAGAGCCAGAGCCTGAAATAATTAAGCCTACAGTTAAGCTGTCTCCAATTGAACAGGCGCGACTGCAAAAAGAAGAGGCCTTGAAAAAAGCAGCTGAAGAAAAGCGACAGCGAGAAAAAGCAGCTGAGAAAGAGGTTCAGCTCCAGCGGCAGAAAGCATTATTAAGGAAACGAGAAAAATCAGCTGGGGCAGGAAAATCTGCAGCTAAATCTACTAAGGCAGCCTCTAAAGCGAAAGCTCCTAAAAAGTCCACCGAAACCAAGCTTAATCCTGCGCAAACACGAGAGGCAGAAAAAACCCGCAAAGAAGCTGAGGAGCGCGCACGTCAGGAAACCTTGGCGAAAGCAAAGGAAATTGCTAAAGAGTTGGGGGCTCGGGGTGAAGAAGGCGCGACACAGGAGGAAGCTGATCTGGATCTTGGTTCGGCCATCGTTTCAGAAGCCTTTGATGAAAGTAATGAACGAGAAGATCGGGGCATCAAGAAAGAATCTGCTGCCAAGCGGAGAGCTCGTCGAGCCAAACAGAAAAAATCCCACCAGTTTACCCGGCCCGTAGAACCACAGATTTATGCCGTAGAAGTCGGTGAAACTATTGCTGTTTCTGACCTTGCCCGCAAAATGAAAATCAAGGGCACAGAAGTGGTTAAGTCGCTGATGAAAATGGGTGTAATGGCTTCCCTTAATCAGGAGATTGATCAAGATACTGCCATTCTTATTATCGAAGAAATGGGTCATAGCGCTAAAGCAGTGAGTGATTCGGCACTGGAAGACACCCTTGTGGAGACATGGGATGAGGATGTTGCGGATAGTAGACTGGGCAAGCGCGCACCAGTTGTAACCATTATGGGCCATGTTGACCACGGTAAAACATCTTTGCTCGACTATATCCGTCGCGCCAAAGTGACTGACGATGAGGCTGGTGGTATTACCCAGCATATTGGTGCGTATCATGTGGAAACGGGTCACGGAATGATTACCTTCCTTGATACGCCAGGACACGCGGCATTCTCAGCGATGCGTGCTCGGGGTGCCCAGTGTACAGATGTCGTGATACTTGTGGTTGCTGCCGACGACGGAGTAATGCCACAGACTAAAGAGGCGATTGATCATGCTAAGGCATCTGGTGTGCCACTTATCGTTGCTGTAAATAAGATGGATAAAGAACATGCTGATCCAGAGCGTGTTAAGACTGAACTGTCTGCTCTTGAGGTTATTCCCGAGGAGTGGGGTGGGGATGCACAGTTTATTGAAGTGTCTGCACATACTGGCCAGGGTGTGGACTCCTTGCTGGACACGATTTTACTGCAATCAGAGATGCTTGAGCTGGGTGGTAGGTTAACAGGGCCAGCAAAAGGGGTCGTTATTGAATCCCGTCTCGACAAGGGTCGAGGTGCCGTTGCCAGCTTCTTGGTTCAGGAAGGTGTATTAAAGCAAGGTGATATGGTGCTGGCGGGTCAGTTTTTTGGTCGCGCCAGGGCGATGAGCGACGAAAACGGTAAACCCGTGAAGGAAGCTGGGCCATCCATTCCGGTTGAAATATTAGGCCTTCCCTCGGCTCCTTCGGTTGGCGAGGAGTTTATAGTTGTTCCTGATGAGAAAAAAGCACGGGAAGTGGCTGAATTCCGAAAAGAAAATGATCGTCGTAACAAGCTTGCCCACCAGCAAGCAAGCCATTTAGCCAGTTTATTCGACAACATGGGTAAAGCAGACCGTCCAGCCTTGAATATTGTTTTGAAGGCGGATGTGAGAGGTTCTTTAGAGGCCATTTCCGCATCTTTACAAGACCTTTCCACGGAAGAGGTTTCCGTTTCTATTGTTACAGGTGGTGTCGGTGGTATCACCGAATCCGATGTGAACTTGGCCATGACATCTGGCGCCGTTATTCTCGGATTTAATGTTCGGGCGGATGGTGCAGCACGTAAGCTCTGCCAGGAAGAAGATATTGAGTTGCGTTATTACAGCATCATCTACGAGCTGATTGATGATGTGAAGCAGGCCATGTCAGGCCTGCTTGCGCCAGAATTACGTGAGGAAATTCTCGGTGTTGCTGATGTGCGTGAGGTTTACCGTTCCTCTAAATTTGGATCTGTCGCTGGTTGTATGGTGGTGGAAGGCACGCTTTATCGCAATAAGCCTATCCGTGTACTACGTGATGATGTGGTTATATTCGAAGGTAATCTCGAATCCTTGCGACGCTTTAAAGATGATGTGAGCGAAGTGCGTAATGGTTCAGAGTGTGGCTTGGCGGTAAAAGGCTATAAAGACGTGAAAGCCGGGGACAAAATTGAAGTCTTCCAGGTGAACGAGATAGCTCGCAGTCTGTAATTTTTACGATAACGAAATAATGAATGCGAGGTAAATTTCAACCGTGCAAGGTGGAAGGCAACAACGTGTCGCTGATCAAATTCAGCGTGAATTGGCAGGATTTATTCAGTTTGAGTTGAAAGATCCTCGTCTTGATATGGTGACTGTCTCTGGCGTTGATGTTTCTCGCGACTTCTCCTACGCCGATGTCTATGTCACTTTTATGAAGAGTAAAAGTGATGCAGAAGCAAAAGAGCTTGTTGGTATTCTAAACCATGCCTCTGGTTTTTTGCGTAAACTATTGGGCAAAGCCATTAAGCTGCGCATTACTCCCAGCTTGCGTTTTCATTATGATGGCACTCTTAGTTCTGGTGCCAAAATGAATGCCCTTATCAATAAAGCCTTGGAGCAAGATCAGCACAGCGACGACTCTCAAGCGCCTTCTGATACAACTACCCAAAAGGATTAAGCGATTTGGGTGGCCGGTCACGGCGGCGTAAAGGCCGCGAGTTAAATGGTATTTTATTATTTGATAAACCCCAAGGGGATAGTTCAAACGGCGTACTGCAAAAAGTAAGGCGTTTGTACTCGGCTGCTAAGGCGGGTCACACTGGCAGTCTCGATCCGCTTGCCACGGGAATGCTGCCCATTTGTTTTGGCGAGGCGACCAAGTTTTCCCAGTATTTACTTGATGCTGACAAAAAATACCAAGTTGTGGCCAAACTGGGGGAAGTCACCAATACCGGTGATGCTGAGGGAGAGATCATTCAGCGCACAGCTGTGGCTGAATGGGCAGAGGCCCAGCTTGAATCGGCCATGACTGCATTTGTCGGTGAAATAGAACAAGTTCCGCCCATGTATTCCGCTCTAAAACATCAAGGGCAGCCACTTTATAAGCTGGCGAGAAAAGGCATTGAGATTGAAAGAAAAGCCAGGCCAGTAACAATTTATAGCCTGGAATGGAAACAAATTGATCCAGAGCGGATTGAAATGCTGGTATTCTGCAGCAAGGGCACCTATATTCGCACCTTGGTAGAAGATATTGGTAAGCGCCTTGGTTGCGGTGCGCATGTAGAAGTACTTCGCCGTTTAAAGGCGGGGCCGTTTGAAGATGGCATGCTCAGCATGGAGACCCTTCTGGAGGTGTCTGAGCAGGATAATGGCAACGATGTGCTGGATAGTTTCTTGTTACCGGTTCATGATGCTCTCTGGGGTTATCCTCAGGTGGGCGTTGATAGTATTGAAGCAGCTGCCTTTTCCCAGGGCCAGGTGGTAGCAATTTTCGGGCAGGATGAAAAACAATTTCATTCAGGAAGCCTTGTTCAGGTTTGGTTTGAAACAGCCGGTGAAAAAGTGCAGTTTCTTGGCTTGGGTGAGTTATTACAAGGCTGGCGAGTGGCACCAAAACGTTTGATGAGAACCGAATAAAATTAGCCAACAGAGTTTTTACTTGTGTGACTGTTAATATGCACGGTCATTACAAGCTTTATTATTATGCATATTAGGAGTTGTAATCGATGTCATTACCCGTAGAAAAGAAAGCTGAAATTGTAAGTGAATACGCTAGAAAAAAAGGCGATACTGGTTCTCCTGAAGTACAGGTTGCCTTGTTATCAGCGCAAATTAACCATTTGCAGGGTCACTTTAAAGAGCACAAGCATGACCATCACTCTCGCCGTGGTTTGATTCGCATGGTTAACCAGCGTAGAAAATTATTGGACTATCTGAAGAGAAAGGATCTTGAACGATATAATAGTCTTATTGCGCGATTGGGATTACGTCGTTAAGCAGTACGACGGCCCAGAAAAAATAACAAAGGCCTGGTAGCGTAAGCTGCCGGGCTTTTGTCGTTTCAAGAAACACAGTTTTTAAAGATTAACCTAGGCTAAAGAAGTCATTATTAATGCCAGTCTCAATGGGGAGGCTGGTGCAGCCCCGGACAAGTTGGCGAGCGTGTGAGTAATAAGGCTGCCGTAACCCACCTGAATATCGGGAAATTAAAGGAAGAGAGAATGTTTAACGTCGTAAAAAAAGAGTTTCAATACGGTTCGCAAAAAGTCACCCTAGAAACGGGCAAGGTTGCTCGTCAAACCAGTGCCTCGGTTATGGTGAGCATGGATAACACCTCAGTGCTTGTTACGGTGGTAGGAAAAAAAGAAGCAGATTCAGGCCGAGGTTTTTTCCCTCTTACCGTTAATTATCAGGAAAAGTATTACTCAGCAGGAAAAATACCTGGCGGATTTAACAAGCGTGAAGGCCGCCCTACTGAGAAAGAAACTCTCACCTGTCGTTTGATTGATCGCCCTATCCGCCCATTATTCCCCAACGGCTTTCAGAATGAAGTTCAAGTTGTTGCAACGGTGATGTCTGCTGAAAAAAATGTAGATCCTGATATTGCTGCATTAATCGGCACCTCCGCTGCGTTGTCCATCTCAGGCATCCCTTTTAAGGGGCCAATTGGTGCGGCGCGGGTTGGTTTTACGGACGATGGTTATGTCTTAAACCCGAATAAAGAGGTTTTGGCTGATTCTGACTTGGATCTGGTGGTTGCAGGCACTGAGCACGCTGTACTGATGGTGGAGTCAGAAGCGAATGAATTAACCGAAGATGAAATGCTGGGTGCGGTACTTTTTGGTCACCAGGAAATGCAGGTTGTTGTAAAGGCTGTGAATGAGTTTGCGGCAGAAGTAAACACACCCGCCTGGCAGTGGGAAGCACCTGTTGAAAATATTGGCCTTATTGAAAAAGTGCAAGCAGCTTTTGGTGCTGACGTATCCGATGCCTATGCCATCACTGAAAAGCTGAGCCGCTATGAGCGTCTTGCTGAAATCAAAGCGAAGGCTGTTGAAGAGCTTTCCTCGGAAGACGGTGATTCTGCAGACGCAGTAAAGTCAGCCTTCTCCAAAGTGGAAAAAAATACTGTTCGTGAGCTGGTGCTGGCTGATGAAAGACGTATTGATGGCCGTGCCCTCGATACGGTTCGCCCCATCAGTATTGAAGTGGGTGTTATGCCTGAAACACATGGTTCTGCTCTTTTTACACGCGGTGAAACCCAGGCCATCGTTGTGGCAACCCTTGGCAGTATGCGTAGCGCGCAGCTGATTGAAGGTTTGCAGGGTACAATAAACGATGCGTTCATGCTTCAGTACAACTTTCCTCCCTACTGCGTTGGCGAAACAGGCATGATCGGCAGCCCCAAGCGTCGTGAAATCGGGCATGGTAAGTTAGCGCGTCGCGGTATCCAGGCGATGATGCCCAGTGAAGCCGACTTCCCCTATAGCATGCGTGTTGTGTCTGAAATTACCGAATCCAATGGCTCTTCCAGCATGGCCTCTGTCTGCGGTAGTAGTCTGGCCTTAATGGACGCGGGCGTACCTGTTAAAGCTCCTGTTGCTGGTATTGCCATGGGTCTGGTAAAAGAAGGCGAGCGTTACGCTGTCCTTAGCGATATCTTGGGCGATGAGGATCATCTAGGTGACATGGATTTTAAAGTAGCCGGTACCAGTGAAGGTATTACAGCGCTACAAATGGATATCAAAATTGACGGTATTACCGAAGAAATTATGGAAAAAGCCCTAGGCCAAGCGCTGAATGGCCGTCTCCATATTCTTGATGAAATGAATAAGGTGCTTGATGCTCCTCGCACCGATATTAGTGATAACGCCCCGAGCTTTATTACTATGCAAGTTAAGTCGGAGAAAATTCGCGATATTATTGGTAAAGGTGGTGCAACCATACGTTCGATTACTGAAAGAACGGGTGCTACGGTGGATATTGAAGATAGCGGTGAAGTTACCATTTTTGGTGAAACGAAAGCTGTCTGTAAAGAAGCGGAAGCCATTATTCTTGAAATTACTGCCGAAGTGGAAGTGGGTAAAATCTACGTGGGTACAGTGGCAAGAATCGTGGATTTTGGTGCTTTTGTGAATATTCTTCCTGGTATGGACGGGTTGGTTCACATCTCTCAAATTAGCGAAGAGCGCGTTGAAAAAGTGACCGATTATCTTTCTGAAGGCCAGGAAGTGAAAGTCAAAGTCCTGGACGTTGATCAAAGAGGTCGTGTTAAGTTGAGCATGAAAGAAGTAGATTAATATGTTTTTGTAGTGTTAAAAAAGCGGCTATTTAAGCCGCTTTTTTTTGCCCAAAATTTATAAATTATTTATCGTTTTTCTAGCCCAGCTGCAATTGATTTAATATGAAAAGGCCCTTT
>Ga0209121_10001681_pt1:0-20000 | contig 23144 bp, 23 predicted proteins | sample Cruoilmetagenom3_FD_187292 | JGI IMG/M metagenome (GOLD analysis project Ga0209121, IMG submission 187292) | Oil polluted marine microbial communities from Coal Oil Point, Santa Barbara, California, USA - Sample 3 (SPAdes) (version 2) | ecosystem: Environmental > Aquatic > Marine > Oil... | reverse complement strand
AGTTTCAAATGCAGTCCTCGGGTTAAGCCCAAGGCTTTCACATCTGACTTAATGAACCGCCTACGCGCTCTTTACGCCCAATAAATCCGAACAACGCTTGCCCCCTACGTATTACCGCGGCTGCTGGCACGTAGTTAGCCGGGGCTTCTTCTGTGGGTACCGTCACCTTGCGGCTTCTTCCCCACTGAAAGGACTTTACAACCCGAAGGCCTTCATCATCCACGCGGCGTTGCTGCGTCAGGCTTTCGCCCATTGCGCAAAATTCCCCACTGCTGCCTCCCGTAGGAGTCTGGGCCGTGTCTCAGTCCCAGTGTGGCCGTTCACCCTCTCAGGCCGGCTATCCATCGCGGTCTTGGTGAGCCGTTACCTCACCAACAAACTAATGGAACGCGAGCTCATCCAAAAGCGGCCTTACGACCTTTCTTGGTAATTGCATGTGCAAAAACCAACTTATCCGGTATTAGCCCGAGTTTCCTCGAGTTATCCCAGTCTTTAGGGCAGATTACTCACGCGTTACTCACCCGTTCGCCACTATCTCATAATTTCCCTATCTGCCGAAGCTTCAAGAGAATGAGATCGTTCGACTTGCATGTGTTAAGCACGCCGCCAGCGTTAGTTCTGAGCCAGGATCAAACTCTCCATTGAAATTCTCTCAGCAACAGCTAAATGGTGTTGCTGGTTGTTCACATAAATCTTTAACTCTGTCAGCTTAAAGCTGACAGGGATCCGCTAGCTGCTAAAGCTTTCGCTTTTTTTCAACACTGTTTAGTTTTCAAAGACCAATAAACGCAAAAAGAAATGCTACCAGAAGTATAATACGCTGTCAACAAAAATCTAAGGGAAAAAAATTGCCGCCAATTCGGCGACAGAAAATCAAAATTAACGTTGCTAAACTTCCTTCTTTCGCCTTATATTTTTTTCACCTTCATTCGGCAAATATTCAAATTTAAAAACTCCAAGCAAGGCACCAAAGAACAACTTTACTAAATAAATTATACCACCAAATTAAAACTTATGCCAACTAAATTAGCCGCGTTTTGTTGGAATTTATAACATCCCTTTAACAATCATATCAACCGCTTCTTCCTCGGTTAAGCCGCGTGCCATTAAAGTATCAAGCTCTTTTGGGTTAACTCTTCCCACTGAAGCCTCATGAGTTATCCGCGCCATCTCATCTGTCACACGAACCAATGGCGTTGCTCTAACCGTAGAACCAAAACCTTGAATTATCTCCTTACAATCCACGTGACCCGTTGCCCCGGGAGCATTCCCTTCGGAAACACCCTCCATAAAAACCTCGCCGCCTCCCCTTGCAGCGGCCCGCATTCGAATGGTTGCTCTCGAGTTTCTGCCTTCTAAGAAAACGGCATCTCTTATCATCACCCTGTCTTTATTGTTCTTGCCGTACGCCTTTGTGACCACTTCAATCTTTGCATCTTTTTGTGCGTAAATATTTGCGTTGATATTAACTTTCCCAACCGTTCCTTGAACCAGCGAAAAAATCGTATTGAAGTGACTCCTTTCGCCAATATCAGCCTCGAAAACAGGGTAAACGCTTGCCCCGCTATTTTCTCCGTGATAATGACGCTCCTCATAAAAAAACTTTGCATTCTTCCCAACAGCAATTTTTGCGTCCATTTTGTGAATAAGGTTACGGGCATTCGGAAAACTACAGTGAGCAAGCATTAAAACCTCTGCACCGTCTTCGATTATGAAGCGCGGGATTATCTCTTGCGTCCCCTCTGAAGAGGTCATACCAAAACAAAGATGCAAAGGTTGTTTAATTTTAGTTCCTTTGGTTACTACAATATCAGCTATGATGCCATTTTTAATCTCCTTGCTTTTCAAAATTAACCCCGGAACTTCTTTAAGCGCCAGAACCTTGTTGAAATTTAAAAGCAGCTTTGGCGTATTGGCCGCCATCATCAAATCAACATCAAAACCAACTTTCTTGGCACTTTCTAAAATCTCGTAAGGCAAGATTTTCTCCTGCATTTCCCCTCTTTTCTGGCCATCGTGCAATACTTGTGCATAACTATCGGAAATTTGCCGCTTAAAATAGTTTGCCCTTCCCAAATTAAAGTAGCTGAATCGGCTACTTCACCACTTTCTTCACGATGAGTGATAATCAAAATAGAAGAGTTTATTTCATTTCTTATGTTATCGAATATCTGGTAGAGCTCATCGTAAACGATAACATCTAATCCGGAGTCCGGTTCATCCAATATCATAAGCTTTGGCTCCATAGCTACCACGGCTGCAAGCTCCACGCGCTTTCTTTCTCCACCACTTAAGGAATTATCAACGAATCTATTCTTAAATTTCTTAGGATTCAAATCAACAAGGGAAAGTACACGATCAACACCCTCATCATCTCGACCGGGCATCCCCGCCTTTATATAATCTTCCACAGTTATCCCCTCAAACCTCACCGGCTCCTGCCAGGCCAAAGTGATACCTAATTTAGCCCGCTCGGTTACAGTAAGCTTGGTTATATCTTTGCCGGCAAAAGTTATGCTTCCGGAAACAGGAATATATCCTCCTAGACCCATAATTGAATAGGCAAGAGTAGATTTACCCGAACCATTGGGACCAAGAATCGCGTGGATTTCTTTCTCGCGAACTTCAAAATTCGCGTTATTTACAACAGCTTTTTTTAAACCTCGAGGTTCTATCACTAAATCTTTGACTTTAAGCATTAACCGTTCCGCCTTTTCGGCTTATAACTTCTCAATTCATATACCGACTCAGTTATTAAGTAACATCTTTATGGCCCGTTCTTCCTCGTCAGCTATTTCTCTTAGAACTTTAACCACAACTTTGCTTAATTCTTCTTTATCCATCTTTCCAATTGCCTCTTCTTCCAAACCTATGACCTTAAGGCTACATTTTTTGCATATATCAGCAGCATAGGAATAATGCTTTGCCGCTTCTTTGTGCCCTTTCTTTTTAAGCTCCTCGGCCAATTTTTTTCTTCCATTATATCCTTGGGGCATATCTCTTAAAAAGATACCGGGGAAATTTACTTTCTCGTGCTCCAGCTCTATCTCGTTAGCCAGTTTCCTTGTTTCATCAACCGATTTAAGTCCTGATTCCTTAATTTGCTCAACCAAATCATCCAATTTTCAGCTCTCCTCCTTCACGAATATCTTAAAATTATAAGACCCATATCCCGGTACTGCAATCTATTTTATTATAAAAACTCTTGCCGACAACAAATAATCCTGTTCTCCGTAACAATCTGGTGGACGGGGATATCGTGTGATTCCCTCGGCACCTCATTCACAACTTGGAATTCATAAGCCAAACCAATTATAACAGTCCCCGAACCAAGTGTTTGTAAAAATCTATCGTAATATCCCCCGCCGTAACCCAGTCTGTAACCCGACAAATCAAAAACGCTACCGGGTAGAACAACGATATCCAGTTGGCTTAAGTCATCCAATTTTACCTTGGTGGTTTTCGGCTCGATGATTCCATAGGTACCCGGTTTAAGATCTTTGTCAAAGTTTTTTACATAAACCATTTGAAGCTCTTTTTTCTTAACTCGAGAAACCGGCAAAACAACCTTTTTGCCCAATTTTAGGGATTCTCTTATCATGTTCTCGGTTTCCGCTTCGCTCCTAAACGACACATAAAAAGCAATGACTCTGGCTTCCTTGTATTCAGGAGTACTAAAAAGCCTCCTTTTTATCATAAGACTTTTTCTCGTTCTCTCCTGAGGAGATAGCATATCTCTCTTAATTAACATTGACTCACGCAGATCTTTTTTTCTTCGCATAAACTTCCTTTCGCATTTACTGCAATAATTCAACACATACTATTCCTATCCTTTTATTGGACTCATTTGACAGTAAATTTTGGTGGGATTATTATGCAGAAATAACAAGCATTCATCTTAAGTTTAACCATGGGGGAAAATTGTACATAATAGTAGTTGGGTGCGGGCGAGTGGGTTCACACTTGGCGCAACATTTATCAGCTGAAGGCCACAATGTTGTGGTGATTGACAAAAATCCTCGTTCCTTTCGCAGACTCGGCTCCACTTTTAATGGGCTAACTGTAGAAGGGGTGGGATTTGACGAAGATGTATTAAAAAAAGCAGGGATTGAAGAAACAGATGCCCTGGCCGCTGTAACTGATCTTGACAACACCAATATGATGGTAGCTGAAATGGCTACAAAGTTGTTCGATGTTCCCCGAGCAATAGCCAGACTTTATAATCCTGAAAGAGAAAGGACTTATCAACAGTTGGGGCTTGAGTACGTTTGCGGTACGGTACTTACAGCCGAAAAAATACTCGATAAAATTGTCGAAGGTTATGCGCGATATGCATCAGTTGGTGGAGATACGGAAATAATTGAGTTTAAAGCAGGAAAATCCCTCGACAATAAGAGTGTCGAAGAAATAGAAGTCCCCGATGAACTAAAAGTGGCAACCATAACACGAAGGGGAGAAGGCATAATTCCGGTGGGGAGTTTTTTAATTAAAGAAAATGACTATGTCGTTTGTGCGATAAAGCGATATGCACTATCTAAGATAGAGAAATTTACCGGTGATTAGGAGGAAAGATGTATATCGTTATTAATGGCGGCGGCAAAGTTGGTTCTTTTTTGGGGAAAAAACTTAAAAACAAAGGGCATAATGTTGTTATAATTGAGCGAAACGAGCAACTATGTAAAAAATTAGCGGTGGAACTTCCCGACATCATGATAATACAAGGCGATGGTTGTAATGTCTCCTCCTTAGAAGATGCAGGGACATCTCATGCTGATGTCTTTGCTTCCACAACCGGCGATGATGACGATAACCTCGTTGCTTGTGAATTGGCTAAAGTTACCTTCAACGTTTCTAGAACCGTTGCAAGGGTAAACAGCCCCAAAAATGAAAAAATCTTTCGTAAAATGGGGATAGAGGCCATAAGCACCACCACCATCATCTCCAGACTCATTGAGGAAGAAACCACAATCGGTGATGTTATTACTTTATATACTTTAAAAAAAGGTCAAATTTCGTTGGTGGAAGTCGAGATTCCCACCGACAAGTGCACAGTCTGCCACAAACAAATTGCCGATTTAAAACTGCCAAAGGATTGCGTTATTGCAACCATAGTAAGAGGAGATGAGGTTATAATCCCTCGAGGAAATACAGCGCTTGAAGCAGGAGACTCTGTCATTGCCTTAACCCGAATTGAAAAAGAAAAAGAGTTAAAAGAGGCCCTCACCGGTTAATCATGAGAGAAAAAAACAATAGAAACATCAAACCACATCTAAACTATCTCACCGGAATGCTGGTGGAAATACTGGCAATTCTTTTTTTCACGCTTATATCGTTTATCATTATGGGATTTATTGCGAGTTGGTATAAATGATTCCAAGACCACGGCTCCCTGACTTCAAAAATATTGCTTATTACAGCGGAAAAATAGTTTTTGGTGTTGGCCTTCTTATGTTAATCCCACTAACTATCGCGTTAATTTTCCAGGAATGGAATCCCGCTCTCAATTTTTTAATTGGGATGTTTTCTTGTTTTATAGTAGGTCTATCCCTTCAAATATTTTTTTACTCAGAGAGCGATTTAAACTGGCGACAAGGGTTGGTTATCACCTCTTTTTCCTGGATTTTAGCAACAGCGCTTGGAGCAATACCGCATTATTTAAGCGGACATTTCGGAAGTTATTTAGATGCCTGCTTCGATTTGATGAGCGGATACACAACCACCGGTCTTTATCTCCTGCAAGATTTAGATCACATTTCTTACGCTCTAAACACTTGGCGACACGTTTTATCTTATGCAGGGGGCCAAGGAATAATCGTCATCGCTTTAACTTTTCTGGTGAGAGGAACAGGGGGAGCCTTTAAAATGTATGTAGCTGAAGGGAAGGAAGAAAAGCTCCTTCCAAACATAATTCAAACAGCGCGCGCAATTTGGCTAATTAGTCTTTCCTACTTAGCAATTGGTTGGACCATCTTAACCTCGGTTGCAATTTGGGAGGGGATGTCTCCTGTAAGGGGAATCTTACACGGATTTTGGGTATTCATGGGCGCCTGGAGCACCGGCGGGTTTGCCCCTCAATCTTTCAACCTAAGTTATTACCACAGTTTCCTTTTTGAGCTGGCAACCATTGTGTTGTTTACCGTTGGTTCTTTTAACTTTGCACTTCACTGGGCCATCTGGACGGGAAACAAAAAGGAGATTTTTAGAAACATAGAAATTGTTTCATTTTGCGTAACAATCACCGTTGCGCTTATTACAACGTCAGTTGGACTTATGAGGTTAAATGTTTACCCTGGGTTAACTGCTCTTTTCCGTAAAGGTTTTTATCATGTAATCTCCGGCCACACAACCACCGGTTTCATGACAATTCAATCAAGGGTTTTTGTTAAACAATGGGGAGAAATGGCCATGTTGGGGGTGGCGATAGCAATGGCCATAGGGGCTTCCGCTTGCTCCACAGCCGGTGGTTTTAAGGGACTGAGAATGGGTATCATCTTTAAAGCGCTCATACAAGACATAAGGAAGATGCTTTCCCCTGAAACTGCCGTAATTATTGAAAAATTCCATCATATAAAAGATGCCGCTTTAAATGAAAAGCACGTCAGAGGAGCAACGTTGATAGTTATCTCATTCATTGTTTCATATGCTTTCGCCACTATAGTTGGGGTCTACTTTGGTTATCCGCTCGTTGAGGCCTTGTTTGACGGCATATCCGCCGGTAGTAATACGGGTCTTTCCTGCGGAGTAGTTTCTCCTGCCATGCCCTCATTGATGAAAATCGTCTACATAATAGTTATGTGGCTGGGGAGACTAGAGTTCATGTCAATTTTCACGCTAATCGGCTTCATGATTGTGGCGGTGAGAGGAAAATGAGCAAATATCTAAAAGTTCGTTCGGCCAAGAAAAACTTTTTAAACTTAGTTCTTATTACAATCCTCTTTATATTAACTTTTTCAACTTATGCAAACGCTAAAATCGTATCGACGGAAGAGCTGGTTGAAAACACTCATCAGTTTGATGGAAAAATCGTAACCTTTCGAGGTGAGATTATAGGAGATATCATGGTCAGAAAAAACCATGCATGGATACATATAAACGATGACCCTTATGCTGAAAATCCTTCAAAGCTTGCGGGTTATAATTCCGGCATGGCCATCTGGTGTAAAACCGAAGATGCTAAACTTATAAAATATATGGGCAACTATAAAAACCGAGGAGACTTCGTTGAGGTAACGGGGGTATTTCACGCCGCATGTTTTGAACACGATGGCGACATGGATATTCACGCCACTCGTCTTAAAATTATCGAGACCGGCTATCCCATCAAACACGAATTCCAAACGGTAAAATTTTGGTGGGCGATAATTCTCGGTATCATCGCCAGTGCACTCTTTTTGGTAAACAAATTCTGGTGCCACAGATAAAACTCAAAAGAATGCAATTAGATTATAATATTATCTTTGCTCACCTTAACAACATTGATGCAACTGTTGTATAATCTTGATTTGTGAGCGGGAATAGCTCAGTAGGTAGAGCGTCAGCTTCCCAAGCTGAAGGTCGCGGGTTCGAAACCCGTTTCCCGCTCCATTTTTATAATCTTAGATGGAGAGCTTCCCTCATCATCCATTAAAATGATTAATTTCCGGTTAAAATCAAGATGTTTTAATCTATTCTCTTACCCCTATCCTTAACATCTTTGTGAGAATTAGAAGTCGTTTTTCTCTAATTTCCAGTGCTTCAATAAAGCTCGAAGCCATTCCGGAAATTTCGATGGGGGGAGAATAATGGTAAACATCTTCACCATCTCTTTCAACTTTCATGATCAATTTTTTTTCAGCTAGTTCGCCTAACGCCTTTGTAATATCACTCTCTTTTCGCCCAAGGTGAATGGCTAAAGCATGAGCCGCATCAAAGACTCCAACGTTATTATAGAAGTAAGTTATTAAGTCCCACTTAATGAAAGAGTTGACGTATTCCTCTATAAACTTCTCTAAATCTGCTTCTAGTCCAGGCAAGACAACCTCGTTTCACTAAAAACTCTTTTAATTTTTAAATTCTCCAAATAAATATTTTATCAAAGATATGGTTCGCTAACAAAATTTCGAATCCTGCTAAATCTTTAATTAATTATAATTTATTCTTCTAACTTTTAAAGGATTTTTTGTTAGCCCATTGAATTTTGAAAATAAAGGGGGCAAGATGAATCACACTTTAGACAATTCACCCACCTTCCATTCACTGGGCGAACAACATAAGCAAGACGAGCTGTTTCAAGAATATTTAGACAAAGCAATTGCAGAAACTCTGGCCCTGGCCAAAAAAATTCAAGGATGCAGAATTTGTAATTTACAAGGTCTATGCAATAAACCATTACCGGGCGCTGGCTATCCCTTAGCAGATGTTTTGCTTCTAAAAGAAATCCCCACGGCATTAGAAGACGCTGAAAAGGTGGCGTTTTTTGGAGAAATAGGCGAAGTTTTAAAAAACGGGTTTGATAAATTAGATTTGGACATCACCGATGTTTACGGCACCAATACCGTAAAATGCTCAGCGCCACTTAAAAAAATAACCGAGATGCACATCCGAGCTTGCAAGGAACACCTAAAAATGGAGATTAAAATATTACAACCCAAAATCATATTGGCAATGGGGAAAATTTCAATAATAGCTCTGGACAAAATAATGCCATTTAAAGATAAGTCTTGCTTCCAACCGGGAAAAGTAACCCGCTGGGGAGAAAACATTATAGTCATAACAACACATGACCCGCAAAAAGCACTAAAAGAACCTGCGCTTAAACGAGAGTTTTGGGCAGCGCTTAAAACTCTAAAAAGATTGTGGCAAAAGTAACCTTATAAATAGACAAGATGGTAAATTTATATCGAGTGCCGTAAAACCCAAAAGTCTTTAGCTTTTGGGATGTAAGGCACAAAGATAATTAACCTTGTGAAAGAATATACTGACGAATGGTATCAGGCGATGCTCCACCTATGGAGCAAACGAAATATCCATCACTAAAAAATGTATGCTCTTTCCAACTGTGTGGGCCTCTGGCCCAAGAATGTTTTCACTCAAAACTGAAACATTTTTACAAAAAGAGATTGGTTTTGCATAAATAATATAGTATGTTTACAGTATGAAAACAATACACCGAACATATAAATTTGAATTGCGGCCTACACAAGAGCAAAAAGTGCTTTTAGATAAGCATTTTGGTTGTGTCCGTTTTGTATTCAATCACTTCTTAAATGAACGCAAAGAGCAGTATCAGGTGAATAAGAAGTCTGACAATTATTACGCTCAAGCAAAATCTTTAACTGAACTAAAGAAGCAAGAGGAAACTGTTTGGCTTAAAGAAGTAAACAGCCAAACCTTACAATTTGCCTTGAGAAGTTTGGATACTGCATATCTAAACTTCTTTAGAGGTAACGCCAAGTTCCCAAAATTTAAGTCAAAGAAAAAGAAAAACAGCTTTACGGTACCACAACATACTAAACTTGAAGATGGAAGAATTTACGTTCCAAAATTCAAAGAAGGGGTTAAGGTAATTGTTCATCGTGAGGTGAAAGGGGAAGTAGGCAAATGCACTTTTAGCAAGACACCAATAGGTAAATATTTTGTCTCCATATTAACCGAAGAACAATATAAACCAAAAGAAAAAACTGGTACAGTATGTGGGATAGATTTAGGACTTAAAGACCTTGTAATTACTTCTGATGGAGTAAAATTCAAAAACCATAAATATACAAAGAAATATGAAAAAGATTTAGCGAAAGCACAGAAACATCTTTCTCGTAAACAAAAAGGCAGCAATTCGTTTGAAAAACAAAGACGAAAAGTTGCTAAGATTTACGAGAAAATAGCCAACACACGAAATGATAACTTACATAAAGTAACTTACCAACTTGTAAGCGATTATGATATCATTTGCCTTGAAGATTTACACGTTAAAGGAATGATGGCAAACCATAAGTTAGCAAAACATATTGCAGATGCAAGTTGGGGTACGTTTGTGAGATTCTTGGAGTACAAAGCAGATTGGAACGATAGAAAAGTTGTTAAAATCAATCGTTTTTACCCAAGCTCTAAGACGTGCAATGTGTGTGGTTGGATAAATCAAGACTTAAATCTTTTTGAAAGAGAATGGACTTGTAGAAACGGGCATAAATTAGACCGTGATATTAATACAAGTATCAATATTCTTAACGAAGGATTAAAAATAATCGGGGCGGAACTCTCCGATTACACGGGTGGAGATGGTGTCAGACTTAGCAATAAGCAACTATCTGTGAAGCCCGAAGCCCATTTATCTTTAGCAAATGGGTAGTTCACATTATAAGTAATTAAAATGCTTAACGGAGGGAAAATACGTGGATATTCAGCAAAGATATTCCGGTGTATCAAGACTTAACCCCCAGCCATGGTACAAATCAACCACCTGGGAACCGTGGGAGGAAGAAAAAGAAGGCTGGATAGTTAGCAATAAATACAGACGCAAAATAATTTCCGCGCTGGCCAGCGGACCAAAGAAAAAAGAAAAGCTTGAAGAAATCAATTCGACCTTAAAACCCATCCTTGTCAAGGAGGGCACAGTTAAAATAAAAATATCGCCAGAGACACTCGCAAACCACTTACACGTTCTCGTCGAAAGCAACTTCGTTTCACAAAAGGAAGATCTTTACGAGCTCAATTTGCCTTTCCTCCCCAAAAAAAACATAGACTCGGCACATGGTTTCGTCGAAGAATTGTCTGTCGGGTTGGTTGATGGAATAATCAAGTTGCGCCCGGAAATTTTGAAGGCCCTAAACTCCTCTTCGCTCAACAAAATCATAGACCCTATCCTTGAAAAAGTAGCGGAAACAACCCTTAAAAAGCTGGCAGGAAAGAGCGAGTATGAATGGGGAGCTTATCGACGATGGATTGAAGAAATAGACTTGGATGCCTTTAGAGATTGGGCCGCGGGAATTAAGCTCTAATAGGAACTCGCTTCCGCCTCCACCTCATTTTCCTCTATTAATGTCCGCTTCAGGGTGAACTCCCTCTCTAAACCCATAACTTTAACAGAATCAACTGCAACTAAACTTAAAGGATTCTTCCGTATGTGCAACAAGTGAAAGGTGTAGGGGATACCCTTCTTGACCTCGAATGTACGTAAACCCGCTGCGCCCGTGGTGCCGGCATTTATTAAAACCGAATTGCCTATTCGCTTAAGACTCGACTTATGCGTATGACCAAAAAGAATGATGGGAGCTTTCCCGATAATTTGTTTGCTCATCCGCTCATCATGCAAGGCCACGATGAAAGGCTCCTCTTCAAAAGAGTCCAATTTTTTTGCGATATCAACCGAAGTTTCCTTCATTTCTTCATCGGACAAAGGCTCAGTCTCTGAAAAGCGCGAGACGGGGTCCGCAAATCCAGCTATGTTGATTCCTTCGTTTTTTCCCATTGCTTCATCCAGGACCTCCATATTCGACATTTCTTGTAGCCTTTTCACGCTAGCCGGAGAATCATGATTACCGGGGATGTAAAAATATGGAACACCCAACTCCTCTATTCTGATAGCCATCTCTGCCTCTATTGGACTCCCAAAATCGGTCACATCGCCCGTATCAATGATGATGCTTACTTCGAAATCCTTTGTTACCTTCTGAATCAAATCAAAAGCTACAGGATTATTATGAATATCGGAAACGTGTAGCACCCTAATCGTTTCATTCTCAAGCGCTACGGGCCCCCACGTCTCTATCCTCGAGTAAAAATCGTATAGATTAGATGCCGTGTTTTTCATCTCCTTGCGAAATAATTCCACACTGCTGAGCCCCTTATCCAATGAATGGATAATCATGGGTGCCGCTCGTAATGTTCCCGAAAATGTCGGTTGTCTGAAAGCGGCTGGCTCAAAAGTAAAGCAGAAAAGTCCGATTAAAACGGCCATCAAAAGCAAGCCGCTGATTAATCCCTTTACCATCGACATAAAATTTCTTGGATAAACCAATAGGGCGCCTAAGCCACCCCCTATTGCAGCAAGAATAAAAAGTCGCCTAACAAAATCTTTTAAAATCACTCCAAACTGCTTTTCTGTTTCCTGAATAAATTGTTTTTGATCAATGGGCGCATCCGCCATAATCTTGAGAGTCTCAAGATTAATTTGAGTAAGCGTTGCTCGAACGGTTACGGGCAAGGGGTGGGTGTGAGCCATTATTCCTCCGAGAGGAGGTAACGAAATCTCTGTTGAACCTTTGCGCGATGGTTCAACCTGCAATTCTATACTAAGACCTTTTGCTTCATATTTGGCCCCACCAAACCCCCATACCATAAGCAGACTACCAACACAAGCTGCAATTATCATAAGGAGCATCGGTAGATAAAAGCGGGAAACAGCAAAGATCTTTTTTTTAAAACAAGAGCTTGTTTCCATAAATTGTTCACCCATAAAATTAGTAGGGGACGGATATTTCCCTGCCGGGAAGCGGAAACTTAATCCCTCCCAATAACATCTCAAGCCCGTCTTGCCAAGCAATAATTGATTTAAAATCGAGCCTCATCAAAGGAAACATCTTATCGTCGTGGACAACACGAAAACCATTTTTTAAATAAAACTCAAAAGGAGCAGAGGGTCTCGCCTCTGCGGTTCTGTTGCCAAAGGTTTCAACGGCCTTAAAACCGCTTTTGTAGAAGCTCTTTACCACTTCTCTCAAAAGATCCTTACCATATCCTTTTCCCCTATAGGATGGAACAACAAAAAGACATGCAATAAATATCGCATCATCACTTGAGGGACCAGCGGCATACTCTTTGACTCTTGGAAAATAAGAATGGGGGGCAAACCGGGTGTAGGCTACTGCTTGTTTGCCTACGTAAACCATCTTGCCGCATTCCCCCCAAGCTCTTGTGGTTCTCATAAACCATCTGCTTTTTAAAACCTGATTGTCACAAAAAATCTTTTTCTCGTCAAAAGGAGACCCCCAATAAGAACAGAGACTGCACGGCTTTGGGATGTCTTTTAAGTTAGCAATATTTATCGTCGTTATCCTTCTCGCCACGAAGAAAGACTCCTTTAATCTCATATCCCAATCTTCTACCGGTGCAAGCAATTACCTGCAACGATAGCATAGACCATACTTGTTAAGATTCGGAGATACTAACATCGTTTATGTGAACCATCACATCAGCAGCACGTATTCCCGTTATGGCTTCAACATTCTCTTTGACCCGCTCCTTGATCAAGTTTGAAATCTCGGGCACAGAAGCGCGAAATTGAACAACGATGTGTACATCTATATCCACATCTTCGTTCTCTTTAGGAATTATTGTCACGCTTTTAGTAGATTTTCCCCGAGCCAATCGACCCATAACTTCATCTATCCTTCCATCTTTAAGTCCTGCTAAACCGGGGATACCCGAGATGGCTTCCACAACCGCACCGGCAACTATATTCTCCGCCACCTCAATCTTACTTCCGTTTTCTGTGGTAAACACAGCCTTTTTTTTAGTCACTAAAGTCCTCCGTTGTCCCACTTTTTTTCTTCAACTCAGACCACTTCTCTTTGGCCGATGATAACCCCGCGGCCAAAACAAGCTCGTGTAATTTTCCCTTACTCTTCGCTTGCATTATATGTTCTTCTTCAATTTTTTGGTCCTTGGTCACTATGGTGTTCCCTTCCGCATCTTTAACAGTCTTTACTGAAACCCTACCAAGAACGTATTTGGCCTCCTGTGAAAGAAGGGCTGAATTCATATCCTTAGCAGCCTTGGCGCCTCCAGACAGTATTGATTGGAACATATCTTTGGCTCCACCTGTCTGGTGTGCTTCTTTTCCAAACTCACTTGAAACGACAACGAAGTCCTTCCCAACATTTTTAAGAAACAAACCGGGCAAAACCATCAATCCCTCGGAGATATCCGAAAGCCACCCGCAACTCACTTCAATCTCGGTGATGCTCCCATCATCTATATTGATAACCACATCTTCCAATATCCCAACCTTCTTGCCATCTTCTGAAAAAACCTTTGAGCCAATAAGTCTATCTCCGAAAATAGGGCGTTCAGATGCAAGGGTTTTTGCCTTCACGAGATATCTTTTGTTGCTTACAGCTACGGCATCTTCTCCAATTTTTTCAATACCATCAAATAAAACCGCCTTTGAGCCACCAAGTAGACTGGATTTTAAAATTAACGCCAAAACCTTCCTACCAGTCAACTCAAAAACTAAATCCTTAACTTCACCAACATTTTCTCCTGTATCAAGCACGAGAATAGGTAAACCTATAATTTCTCTTAACTTAAACGTTTTCACTTAAACCAACCACCAAATTAGAGTGCAAAATTTTATATTTTAGATGCCAATTTATGATTCATCCGACTTTTTTTTACCTTTTTTTTGAGTGGGTTTCACAATCTTTTCAGCCGTCTTCTCTGCCTTCTCAACTTCTTCCTTTGAAACCTCGGTAATCTTTTCAACTTTCTTTTTTAGCTCATCGGCAGCCTCGCTTATTTTGGTTTTAAGCTTCTCGCCTTTATCAAGGATATCCTTTTTGCTCGTTCCAATTAAATTTTCGCCCTTGACTTTAAGCTTTTCACAAGTTTCCTTGCCGGACCGAGGAGCCAAAAGCAATCCACCGACAACTCCGGCAATAGACCCCAACACAAAACTGAATCCACTTCTAAATAAACCGCCTCTTTTTTTCTCCGCCACGATAATAACACCTCCAAATTTTCCAATTTACCTTAATTGTAGTTCACTTCGCTTTACCTTTCAAGAAATCACAGCTCAACCCATTTTTGTATTTTCCCTGAACAAAATTTATGGCCCGGCCCCGACCAAATAATTTAGCTGCCAACTCAACCCCCCAATTTGGCATCTTGAAAAATACTTGTTGTAGACACAACAAAAACCCGGGGTAATAGCGATGTTTCTTTACAAAATTGGCGTATTCCTCAAGCCCCTCATCCAAAGATACCTTTTTGTCAATTACCTTTTGGATTATCTTCCCACACCTTTGTCCAAAATATATTGCTTGCCTTGCCCCCTCTCCTGTTAAGGGCCAAGCGTGGCCCGCAGAATCACCGGCTAAAAATATCTTCCCGACCACTGGTTTCCGTACCTTATAAGGAATAAATCCGCCGTACAATCCATTTATTTCTTTACCGTAAGATGATACAAATCTTGCCAAGTTTTTCTTCAGGCTTTTTTTGTTACCGCAGCTTCCTAAACCAAAACGGGTTCTTTTACCTGCCGGAAAAACCCAAGCGTATCCAAATTCAACTATTCTCGAATCCCAAAAAAACCGCAAAACATCATCTTGCTCACAATCAACCTCCGTTTGTAAGCCAAAAAACATTGCCTCCCTATCGACAAAAGCAGGCTCTAAATCTGTGCCAAGCTTGGCTCTCCATCCCGTGCAATCCGCAATACAATCGGAATAAAAATCTCCTTTGTCTGTTAAAACAGTGTTCCCTTTAATCCCCTTTATGTTTGCCCTCAAAAACTCACCATCGAAGTGTTTTGCAAGCTCTCTGCAAAATTTCCCATAATCAAAAGTGCAAAAGGGTTCTAACGCTTTGTACTCTGTATACCCAAAAGCGGTGTGAAAGCCAACCTTTTCAAAAACCGAAAGAGTTGAGTCCTCACAACCCAACTTTTGGATCACGCTATATAACGTTGTACAAGCAGAAGTTGGACGATTGCCGATATCGTTTTTATCAATCAATAAAACTTTCCCCTTAATCTCTCCGGCAACCGCCAGACCTGCAAAACTCGCACCGGCAACTATTGCATCGTAGCGCATCCCGTCTCCTTAAAAGTTCTTACAATTTTAAATTTGACAAAATCCCGCTTTAACCTGCATATGTTTGACAATCTATAAACCCTATTATAAGATAAATTTTAATTGATAAAAGAAAAAACTTCGATGGAAATAATAGGCAAAATATATCGTAAAGAGGGTTGAAGGTGGGTAAAATCAGATCTGGAATTTTGCTGAAAACCATCCTTGAATATTGAGCCCAAACCACAAAAAAGACGGGCAAGCTTGGCCGGTTTCTACTGTTATCGAAGAAGAAGTTTAAGCTACTTTTTAAGACTAAAATCGCAAGATTTCAGCAAAATTGGGCGGGACCACGAGACTACACCTCTCATCCCTTTAGGTTCGAGAGGTCTTTTATTAACTGGAGAGAAATGGCACCCGAAATTCAGTTTGATAAATGGACAAACTTATACGCAAGCAGAGCCAAGGCGCTCAAGCCGTCGGCAATTAGAGACTTGTTCATCGTTGCCTCTAGACCTGATATAATTTCGTTTGCGGGAGGCATGCCCGACACTCGCAGTTTATCAATGGAAATGGTTGCAAAAGCAACAAGAAAGGTGCTCCTAAACGAAGGGGCAGCCGCTCTCCAATATAGTTCTTCTGAAGGACATCCGGGTTTGCGAGAACACATAGTAAGACTCATGGCCGAAGATGGTATGTCTGCAGACGCAGAGAATATTATCGTCACCGATGGTGGCCAACAAGCGTTAGACTTCGCGGGTAAAATATTCATCGACCCTCAAGATTATATCATCGTTGAAGGACCGAGTTATGTGGGAGCCCTTCAAGCATTTTCAAGCTACCAAGCAAAAATATTAACTGCTCCTTTGGACGAAGACGGCCTGCAAATTGAACCGTTAACTCAAATCTTAAATGACTTAAAAAAACAGAACAAAAAAGCCAAATTCCTTTATTTGGTCCCATCTTTTCATAACCCTGCAGGAGTAACACTTTCCTTGGAACGACGAAAAGCGCTGCTCGAACTCGCCAAAGAACACTCTCTCTTAATTATCGAGGATAACCCTTATAGCCGGTTAAGATTCGAAGGAGAAAAAGTGCCCACACTGCGTTCAATGGATGACACAATAATATACATGAGCACTTTTTCAAAAATATTTGCTCCCGGCGTAAGATTGGGCTGGATAAATGCTCCTAAGCCCATCATCGAAAAACTAAACCTTGCCAAACAGGCCGCCAATCTTTGCTCCAGTTCGTTTGCTCAAAGAGTTGTGGAGGAATACTTCAGCAATTACCCCTGGCGAAGCCATCTAAACAAACAAATCGCGTTGTATAAAGAGAGGCGGGATGTAATGCTCCAATCCCTTGAGGAGTTTTTTCCATCGGAGGCAAAGTGGACAAAGCCAATGGGCGGACTATTCCTGTGGGTAACCTTGCCCGAATTTATCAACACATCAGAGATGTTGGCCGAAGCTGTCAACGAAGCAAAAGTTGCGTACATCTCAGGAGAGGCTTTTTTCGCAGATGGCAATGGGAAAAATTGTATGCGTTTAAACTTCTCCTACCCCGGCAAAGAACAAATTGCTGAAGGGATTAAGCGATTGGGAAAATTAATTGAGTCTAAGATAGTGTTATATAAGACCTTTACCAAAAAACTGCACTTAAATAACGATTAGGAGATTTTCTATAATATCAAATTGGACGTTGCCTACCGGTATGGTAGGCAGGAATTGAAGGTTAGAAATTTTAAAATGGAAGAAAAGGTTTCACGTTCCACAAATGTAAAACATTGGGAGATTTGAGTGAGAACAGTCAACATAAAGCAGGTCGATGCCTTCACAAATAAAGCTTTTAGCGGTAATCCCGCAGGGGTAGTAATCAATGCCGACGCATTAAACGAAAACGATATGCTGTCGATCGCCCGAGAAATGAACCTCTCTGAAACTGCCTTTGTTTTAAAGCCAAGCGAAGATGGCGCCGACTACAAGGTACGTTTTTTCAGTCCCGTCAAAGAAGTTGACTTATGTGGACATGCAACCATTGCTGCAGTTCATGTTCTTGCAGAAGAAGGTAAATTTTTTTTAAGAGAACCGGTAACAACCATTTCTTTTGAAACAAAAGTCGGGGTACTTCCCGTAGAAATCCATTTCAGTGACGGGGCAATAAAGAGAATAATGATGTCGCAGCCCAAACCATCGTATGCAGCTTTTGAGGGTAAAATAAACGAGGTGTCAACCATACTGGGTATAGAAGAACCTGAAATTGACGGTGATTTAGAAATTGTCTCAACCGGTCTACCCTCCTTAGTGGTGCCCATAAAAAAACTGAACGCTCTTAAGAAGGTTGAGCCCAACTTTAACGAATTAAAGAGATTCTGCAAAAAAATAGGAGCGTCTATCCTCGTCTTTACTTTCGAAACAATATCGCCCCTCGCTATGGTTCATATCAGGTTTTTTGCCCCTACCCTTGGTGTCTTCGAAGACCCCGTCACAGGAACCGCCAACGGGGCGCTGGGCGCGTATTTAATCAAAAATAACCTTCTGCATGGGAACTCGCCAATTACCATATTGGCGGAGCAAGGTTATTCGCTAAATCGACCGGGAGAGGTAACAATAGAGCTTTATTTTTCAAATAGCCGGGTAGACATGGTAAAGGTGGGCGGCAAATCCGTCACCGTGATGGAAGGAGATTTATTTTTAACATGAAAGATTATATTTTATCGACCCTTTTAGGAGGTGGATGGTAATGAAAGAAAAAATTGCTGTGCTGATGGGTGGACGCTCTCTGGAACGAGAGGTTTCGCTAAAGAGCGGCCGCAGAGTATCTGCGGCCCTAAAAGATAAAGGATACCCCATAATCCAACTTGACATTAATGAAAATTTGGTAGATGCCTTAAACGAAGAAAAACCTGATATGGTTTACATTGCCCTTCACGGTAAATATGGTGAAGATGGCACCATCCAAGAATTGCTGGAAATAATGAACATTCCTTATACCGGGCCGGGAGTATATGCAAGCATAGTCGGATTTGATAAAGCTCTTTCCAAAGAGATATTTCAACTGGCAAATATACCCACCGCTCCCTCTTTTTCATTAAGCGCCGGCGCTTTCAAAGAGATGGGCGCCTCCGGAGCACTCGGAAAAGTAATTAAAAAGCTTGGTCTGCCTTTAATTATAAAACCCGCGAGACAGGGTTCGGCTCTCGGAATCAAATATATAGAAAAGCCCGGAGGGTTGGCCGAAGCCTTAATCGGCGCCTTGAGTTATGACAACAAAGTAATAATTGAAAAATATATAAAGGGGAAAGAGGTTGCCGTAAGTATTTTGGAAGAAAGTGGTGAGCCAAGAGCACTCCCCATAGTTGAAATAGTTCCCAAAAAAGAGTTCTTCGATTTTGAGTCGATGTATACCATGGGCGAAACTGATTATTTTGTGCCCGCAAGATTTTCCGACAAACAAACCACTGAAATCCAAAATTTAGCCATAAGGGTTCACCAAACTCTACGTTGCCGAGATGTCTCAAGAATAGATATGATAATCGATGAAGATAATCAACCTCGGGTTTTGGAACTAAATACGGGTCCGGGAATGACCGAAACGAGTCTCTTGCCAATGGCCGCAGAAGCAGCCGATATAGATTTTGCAAATTTAGTGGAAAAACTTGCGCAGATGGCCTTAGGGAGAAAAATGAAGGTTTAATTAAAAGTTAAACCTTCATTTTCTTGTTTGTCCAAAGAATTTATTTTGTGGATTGTTTTTGACTCTTGATTCGAGCGTTTCTCCTCCTCACTTCACTTCTCGGCGGCGACCTGCAGAACTCCCCCTCGTTTCACTCCGGGGTCAAACAGCTTCGATCGAAACTCCGCCTCGTCGGTTGTTCGTCGGCGCTCTCATACGCCTGCCCACCTTTGGAGGGTCGCCCACAAAAAACCCACCGGGTTTAAAAAACTAACAACAAGCTTTTATTTTTGATTTTCCTAAAGACTAACGGCTGCTTCTAATAATTTCCCTGAAGACCTATCGTGTCTGCCGACAGACACGATAGGCATGGCCGGCAACTGCCCGATAAACTCTTACCCTGTACATTGTTGTTTTTCCAACTCTAAGTTCTTTGCTCAACGCTCCGCACTCTCTCAGCTTTTGTAAAGGTTACACGCTTAGCAGACACTTCCCCCTCCGGCCAATCATTAAACGGTAACCATGTCTTTTGATTTCCCTCTCGATTTTAATAACAACCTC
>Ga0209121_10001680_pt1 | contig 23145 bp, 20 predicted proteins | sample Cruoilmetagenom3_FD_187292 | JGI IMG/M metagenome (GOLD analysis project Ga0209121, IMG submission 187292) | Oil polluted marine microbial communities from Coal Oil Point, Santa Barbara, California, USA - Sample 3 (SPAdes) (version 2) | ecosystem: Environmental > Aquatic > Marine > Oil seeps ... | reverse complement strand
CGTAGACAAAGCCATAGTAATATGCATCCGGTGCTTCACCGGGCAGTCCCGGGAACGGCTCTGTTTTCTCCAGCCGCCGCCACTTTCCTGCCTCCTCCAGGGATTTCAGTTTTCGGTGGAACCGGGGTTCACTATAGAATGTTGTCCTGATGCTGAAGACGATGTGCCCTGACGGCCTGGTAATTCTGATTAGCTCGTCGAGTGACTCCGGCGGGGCGTGTCCGATGGTTCCCACGCTCAGGACGGCATCAAAATAGTCATCCGCAAAATCAAGCACCTTACCCAGCACCATCCGCTCCAGGGTGCGGTATATCCCCTTGCGTTCTGCTTCAGCCAGCATCCCCTGGGACATGTCAATTCCCGTGAGGTTGTTGTAACCATGACGGCTGATATACGCTCCCCCGAGGCCGGTGCCGGCGCCCGCATCCAGAATCCTGGCATTACGGTCCTGAGCGTATTTCATGAACAGGTCACCGATGAAAGAGGGTAGCTTATACTCCCATGCCACTACCAGGTCTGTGTCGTAGGTACTTCCCCACTCATCGTAGCGCCCTTCAAATTCCTCCCTGGAACTGGCTTCATCTATCCATTCCAGACTGTGGTGCTCCATTTCTTCTATCTCCCTTTCTCTTTATCAAAATGAAGTGTCCTTACCATTTGCCTGTCCCTTCCCCCATACCCCCTCCTCATCAGGTTCTACCAGCTTCACCGGCAGCAGCTTATTGGTTAAATCCTCGTTACTCCTGGTGTAAACCTTGATATAGTTATCGGTGAGGCCGGTCCAGATACCACCAGACTGCTTCTCCCACAGTACAGCCATTGTCTTGCCCAGGAATCGTTGCCTGAAGCTGTTAGCACTTCTCCCGGCCAGGGCCAGCATCTGCTGGCTTCGCTCCTTTTTAACCTTCTCTGCTACCATCCGGGGCATTTGCGCTGCCTTGGTTCCCTGGCGTGGTGAGTAGGGAAAGACGTGAATCCGGGCAAACTCCATTTGCCGGCAAAAATCATAACTCTCCTGAAACTCCTCATCGTTCTCGCCGGGAAAGCCGACAATAAGATCGGTGGTGATGGCTGCCCCGGGCACGAACTCCCGGATTAGAGACACTGTTTGTGCGAAATTACTGGTTGAGTAGTGACGCTTCATCCGTTCAAGCACCCGCTGGCTGCCACTTTGGAGTGATAGGTGAAAGTGGCGGCACAGCCTTGTGTCACGCCACAGCCGGATGAACTCCGGGGAGATTTCCCGGGGCTGGAGCGAGGACAGCCTTAGCCTGGCTACCTTAGTCTCGGCCAGGATATGTTCCAGGAGTTCCCTCAGTTTAGCCCCGTCATAGTTATACGAGCCAACCCTTACTCCTGTTAGTACCACCTCTTTATAGCCGGCATCGGTCCGCATTCTTATTTCATTAATGACCTGCCCGGCAGGGAGGCTCCTTTCCCGGCCCCGCACCAGGGGCACAATGCAGTAGGCACAGAAGCTGTCGCAGCCGTCCTGAATCTTTATAAAAGAACGGGTCCGCAGGATGGGGTGATAGTGGGGGGCCTGGATGGGGCCAGCCTGACTCAGAAAGCCGGAGCCTTCCAGCACCTGTAGCAGGCGGGATTTTTGCTCGTTGCCGAAAACGAGGTTGACCCCCTGAGTCTGAGCCAGCTCGGGGGAGGCTCGCTCGGCATAACAGCCGGTAGCCACCACCAGGGCATTGGGATTTTGGCGGTGTGCCTGCCTCAGCCGCTGGCGACATTTGCGGTCAGCGATATGGGTAACAGTACACGTATTCAGGATATAGACATCAGCCTCGCCAGGTCGGGATACGAGCTTGTAGCCAGCGTCAGCGAACTGCCTCGCCAGGAGCTCGGTCTCAGCCTGGTTGAGTTTACAACCCAGGCTCTCTAAAGCGACTTTTACCCGCTTCTGCCCGTTACCCACACTACCGCCTTAACCTTGAATTTGCCTGTTACATAGGATTATACTTTTCACGCTCCCGGCCGGTCAAACAGGGTGAGAATTAACTTGTCTGGTTATTTCAAGTGCGGTAAAATGTATGTTTAAGGTAAGGCAGGGGGAGGGTGATGATGTATCAGGAAGAGGGGCAGGTGAAGCTGAGGCGGCAGGAGAGCAAGCGGGCCATAGCCCTGGCGATGCAGGGGCGGTGGCAGGAGGCAGTAGCGGCCAATGAGGCAATAATAAGCAACTTCCCCAATGATATTGATGCCTGTAATCGTTTGGGCAGGGCCTATATGGAGCTGGAGGAATATTCCCGCTCGAAGGAGGCTTACGGGAAAGCCTTGGAGCTTGACCGTTATAATACCATCGCCAGAAAAAACCTCCGCCGTTTGTCCTATCTGAGCCAGGCTCAACCTGGCTCAAAGGGTGATGCTCGCAAGGTTGAGCCGCAGCACTTTATTAGAGAAACTGGCAAGGCGGGAGTGGTCAACCTTTATCGTCTGGCGCCAAGGGAGGTACGGGCTGGAATAGTAGCCGGTGATGAGGTCTCCTTAAAGGTTGCCGAGCCCAATCTGGTGGTGGAGAACAATCGTGGTGAATATCTGGGTCAGGTTGATCCCAAGCACGGGCAGCGGCTGGTTAAACTGATGGCGGGGGGTAATAAATATACCGGCGCCATCACCAGCTCAACTGAAGATGCAATGTCAGTGATTATTAGAGAGGTATATCAGGACCCCTCTCAGGTGGGTCGGCTCTCCTTCCCGGCGAAAGGACCGGAGAGCTTCCGGCCCTATGTCAGCGAAAGGATATTCAGCTATGAACCGGAATACGATGCGGTGCTCCTTGATGAGTTTGCTGATATTGAGCAGATAAAAACTGATAGTGGAGAAGAAGAAGAGGAGGTTTGAGCCGATATGGTATTAGGCGCAACTAAACCGGTAGATATCGAAGAGGAGATGAGAAGCTCCTATCTTGACTACGCTATGAGCGTTATTGTTTCTCGTGCTTTGCCCGATGTGCGGGACGGGTTAAAGCCGGTGCACCGGCGTATTCTCTATGCCATGCATGGTCTGGGGCTTGTCCCTCACAGCCCTCATAGGAAGAGTGCCCGTATTGTGGGTGAGGTACTGGGTAAGTACCATCCCCATGGTGATTCCTCCGTTTATGATGCGATGGTACGCATGGCGCAGGATTTCTCTATGAGATGTGTCCTGGTTGACGGGCAGGGCAATTTCGGCAGTATGGATAATGACCCTCCGGCGGCGATGCGTTATACCGAGGCGCGTCTGACTCCGATTGCCGAGCAGATGCTGGCTGATATTGATAAGGATACCGTTGATTTCATGCCCAACTTTGATGATAGCCTTACCGAGCCGGTGGTTCTGCCCACCCGCTTGCCTAACCTCCTGGTCAACGGCAGTTCTGGAATTGCGGTGGGGATGGCAACCAGCATTCCGCCCCATAACCTGGGTGAGGTGTGCGATGCGATATCCTATCTTATCGATAGTCCTGAAGCCACGGTTGATGAGCTTACCCAGTTTATTAAGGGGCCTGATTTCCCTACCGGCGGCATTATCAAAGGCCAGGAAGGGATTAAAAGCGCCTATGCTACCGGGCGCGGCAGGGTGGTGGTCCGGGCCAGGGCTCATCTGGAGGCCATCTCCGGCAGCGGGCGTCATCAGATAGTGGTTACCGAGCTTCCATATCAGACAAATAAGGCGGGTCTCGTGGAGAGGATGGCGGAGCTGGTCAGGGAGAAGCGAGTCCCGGGCATCAGTGAATTGCGCGATGAGTCAGACCGGCAGGGAATGCGTGTCGTTATTGAGCTAAAGAGAGAGGCTCAACCGGAAAAGGTATTGAATAGCCTGTATAAGTATACCTCAATGCAGTCGGCCTTTTTTGTTAATATGCTGGCTCTGGTTGACGGGCAGCCCCGGATAATTAGCCTCAAACAGGCGCTTCGGTATTATATCGATTTTCGCCGTGAGGTTATTACGCGGCGCTCCCGGTTTGAGCTTAAAGGGGCTAGAGCGAGGGCTCACATTTTGGAAGGGCTTAAGATTGCCCTGGACCATATAGATGAGGTGATTAGCACTATCCGTAAGTCGCCAACTGCTGAAGCGGCTCGCCAGAACCTTATGAGTGGCTTTGGCTTATCTCAGGCGCAGGCGCAGGCAATCCTTGATATGCAGTTGCGCCGCCTGGCAGGCCTGGAGCGAAAAAAGGTAGCTGATGAATATGCTGAGGTAGTAAAGACCATTGCTTACCTGGAAGACCTTCTGGCTAACCCCAAGCGAATTCTGCTCCTGATAAAGGAAGAGGCGGCTGAGCTGAAGTCTGGCTACGGTGACCCGAGGCGAAGTGAGATAAGTGAAGAAGAGGTGACCGAATTCCGGGTGGAAGACCTCATCCCTCATCAAAGGGTGGTGGTAACCCTGAGTAACCGGGGGTTTATTAAGAGGGTGCTATCGCATAGTTACAAGCCACAGCATCGTGGTGGCCGGGGCATCACTGGTATGAAAACCAGAGAGGAAGATGCGGTGAGGCTCCTGGTGGTGGCTGATACTCATGATAACCTCTTTTTCTTTACCAATCGAGGCAGGGTGTTTCGTCTCAAGTGCCATGAAATCCCCTCTGATAGTTCCCGGGTGGCTAAGGGAATGGCGATAATTAACCTTATTCCAGTTGCCAGTGATGAGCGAATCACGGCGATGGTAGCGGTGACCGGTCCGGGGTCGGGGGACTACCTGCTGATGGCGACTAAATACGGCGAGATAAAAAAGGCGGCGGTGGATAAATTTGCTGTGGTGCGCAGCAGCGGGCTTATCGCCATGGACCTGGCGGCGGGAGACGAACTGGTAGCGGCATGCTTGGGTAATGACGAAGATAATATCATCCTGGTTAGCGGAAAGGGGCAGTCAATCTGTTTCGCAGTGTCCCGGTTAAGGGCTGCCTCCAGGACCAGCGGGGGCGTGTGCGGCATCCGTCTGGCGAAGGATGACCAGGTAGTCAGCATGAACATCGCCCGCCCGGGCGCTTTCCTGTTGACCGTGACCACCGGTGGCTTTGGCAAGCTCACCCCGATTAGTGATTATCCGCGGCAGCGTCGGGCGGGCAGTGGGGTTCGGACTTTCAAGATTGTCGAAAAGACAGGTGATATTGCTGGTGCCAGGATCGTTTCACTATCCGAGCAGTTGATGATTATATCGGCTGATGGCATCGTTATCCGTACCCCGGTGAAGGAGAAGGACTCAAGGCAGGGAATCACCATTCAGGGCAGGAGCACTCAGGGGGTGAGGCTGATGAGGCTCGACCCTGGTGATAGGGTGGTGGCGGTCACCTGCTTTGATGGAGAGAAGGGTGGTGAGGGGCGCAAAGACGAAGAAAGGGGCTGAATAATGAGCGTACCCGGTTTATCTCTGGAAGGTAAGCTGGCTATTGTTACCGGCAGCAGGCGCGGCATAGGCAGGGCTATTGCCCTGGCAATGGCTGAAGCGGGGGCTGATGTAGCCCTGTGTGACCGGGTGACCGATGACGGTGAGCTGGCGGCAGTGGCTGAAGAGATTCAAAGGCTTGGTCAGCGTGCGCTGGCCGTTAAGGCGGATGTTACCCGCAAGGCTGATATCGATAATCTGGTGCAGGTGGTGATGGAAGAGTTCGGCACCATTGATATCCTGGTAAACAATGTCGCAATGAATATCATGGCGCCGCTGCTTGAACTTGGTGAAGACGGCTGGGATAAGGTGATTAATACTGACCTGAAGGGGTACTACCTGTGCTGTCAGGCGGCAGGCAGGAAAATGGTTGACCGGAAGGAGGGTCGTATTATTAATATAGCCTCCACCGCAGCCATGAAGGCGGCCCCCGGGATGGGGGCTTACTGTATTGCCAAGGCGGGAGTAGTCATGCTTACCCGGGTGCTGGCCCTGGAACTGGCTCAATACAATATCCAGGTTAATGCCATCGCCCCTTATATGGTCAGGACAAAGTTCAGCCAGCCATTGTGGAGTGATGCTCAAACCCTGGAGCAGATTGAGGCTGAGATACCATTGGGGCGTCTGGCGGAGACAAAAGACGTTATCGGGGCGGTTCTCTTTCTGGCCTCTGGTGCCTCCGGCTATATCACCGGGCATACTATCGTGGTTGATGGCGGCTTGAGTGCTTGAGCGTTAGCTTCTGCTGGCAGGATGGTTGCCAGCGCTCCAGCCCGCACGCATTGCAGTTCCCGTACCGGCAGTCACTGGTTAATTTACCATTTATTGCCCGCTCGAGTTCCTGTTTGAGGAAAGCCTGAGTTACCCCGACATCGATATGCGCCCAAGGCATGACTTCGTCTAAGGAGCGCTGGCGCCGGGCGTAGAAATCGGGGGTTAGATCGGCTTCAGTGAAGGCAAGGGCCCAGTTTTTGTATTTAAAGCACTCATCCCAGGCATCGAAGGTCGAGCCCAGCTCCCAGGCGCGGTGGATAACCCTGCCCAGCCGTCTGTCGCCGCGGGAGAGTGCTGCCTCAAGCAGGCTTACCTTTGGCTCCGACCAGGACAGTTTTACCCCTTTGCCGGGCAGTCCCGATCTGAGAAGGCCGCACCTGGCGGCAAGCTCCGTTTCGCTTTCTTGGGCTACCCACTGGAACGGGGTATGCGGCTTAGGGATGAAAGTTGACAGGCTCACTCTCAGCTGGGGCTTCCTTCCCCTGGCCCCCAGGGAGCGAATTTTGCCTATCAGGTGAGCAATGTCATCAACATCGTCCCTGGTCTCGGTGGGCAAGCCGAGCATGAAGTATAACTTGAGGGCAGTCCATCCCCGTTCAAAGGCAGCGGCGGCTGTGCTCAGGATTTCGTCATCGGTAATGGCCTTGTTGATGACCTGCCGCAGCCTTTCACTTCCTGCCTCGGGGGCGAAGGTGAGGCCGGGCTTTTTCCCCGTGGAGATAGAGTCCAGCAGCTCTACGGAAAAACTATCAATGCGAAGACTGGGTAGTGACAGGGCAAGGTTATGGTAGTGGTGGTGCAGACCGGTTACCAGCCGGTCAATGCCAGGGTAGTCACAGGTGTTCAGTGAGAGCAGGGACACGGTGTCATAGCCACAGCCGGTGATGAGTTCCCCCACTGCCTGCGTTATCTCGTCGGGGGAGCGCTCCCGTACCGGGCGGTAGATAATCCCTGCCTGGCAGAAGCGGCAACCACGGCTGCAGCCCCGCTGAATCTCAACGGCTCCCCGGTCGTGGACTATCTCGATGTAGGGTACTACCGGTCGGGTGACCGGTGGGGGAAGTTTGGTTACTATCTGCCGCTCGATGGTGGGTTTAGCCTGGGCTACGGTTGGCGTAATGCTTTTAAGAAGGCCATCTGGCTGGTATTCTGCATGGTACAGGCTGGGGACATAGATGCCGGGGATAGTAGCCGCCTGCTGAAGCAGCTCCTTTTTGGGGGCTCCTCTGCCTTGGTGTTTCCAGCTTTGGAAGCTGCTCAGCAGCTCAGGTAGCGACTCCTCGCCCTCGCCGATGACAAACAGGTCGATGAAGTCGGCCATAGGCTCCGGATTGAGGGCACAGCTGCCGCCGGCTATTATTAAGGGATGGGAGTCAATCCTTTCCGAGGCGAGGACGGGAATTTGAGCCAGCCTGAGCATGTTCAGGACATTGGTGTAGGTAAGTTCATAGCCCAGGGAGAAGCCAACAATATCAAAGTCCTTCAACGGGTGCCCTGACTCAAGGCTGGAGAGAGGAATCCCTGCCTGGTGCATGACTGCTTCCATATCTACCCAGGGGGCAAAGACCCTTTCGGCGAGAACATCGGGCTGGCTGTTACAGAGTTCGTAGAGGATAGGCAGGGCAACGTTGGACATGCCTATTTCATACAAATCGGGGTAGCTGAGGACAATGTGGATAAAGGTCCTCTCCCAGTCCTTGAGCACCGCATTCCACTCGCCACCGCTGTAGCGGCCGGGCCTGGTGACCTGGCGCAGGATATTATCAGGATTGGTCAAATTTGCTGCCTCCAGGTTGACTATTATAGACTGCGGGCCTGCCGGGGTGCAAACTGGAATTTGACAAAAGATGGGGAAATGATATAATGGAATGTTTGACGAGTCTAACAATTTAGGAACACGGTGAAGCTTACCGGGAACAGGCGGTAGAGTTCTCGGGGAGTCGGTTAGCGTTAGTGATAAGGAAAGGAAGATGATTTATGCCCCATGGAAAGCAAATGACTCTGGCTCAAGTGCAGTCGGGACAGAGTGGTGTCGTGATTCAGATTCAAGGCGGACGTGGCGTGGTCAGGCGCCTCAATGCTCTCGGCATTGTGCCGGGTAAGCGAATAACCAAGATTAGTTCTATGCTCATGCGAGGGCCGGTGACGGTTGAGGTGGATAGGGTCCGGATAGCTATCGGTTTCGGTATGGTCGGTAAGATAATGGTCGAGGTGATTTAGCCAGGACGATGAAGATACTCCTGATGGGCAATCCCAATGTGGGCAAGAGTGTCATCTTCTCCCGTCTGACAGGGGTGCGGGTAACGGTTTCTAATTATCCAGGCACGACAATAAGCTACACCCGGGGATTTATGAAGCTGGGGGAGGAGACGGCTGAGGTTATTGATGTGCCTGGTACCTATACCTTGGAGCCGAGCTCGGAAGCCGAGGAGATTGCCCTGCGAATGCTTGATGATGGAGATATCGTCATCAATGTAGTTAATGCGATTAACCTGGAGAGGAACCTTTATTTGACCCTGCAACTGCTGGAGAGAGGTATCCCGGTAGTTGTTGCCTTGAACCTGTGGGATGACACCAGGCATCGTGGAATCCATATTGACCTGGACAAACTGAGGGAACTGCTGGGGGTGCCGGTTACTCCCACTGTAGCGGTGACCGGTGAGGGGATAAAAGAACTGGCGGAGAGCATCCCCTTGGCTACCTCACCGGGTACTCCGGTGCGTAGCCGTGATGAGCGCTGGGCTGCGGTTGGCAGTATTATCGACCGGGTGCAGCGTATTACCCATCGCCACCACAGGTGGTTTGAGCGTCTGGAGGATGCCAGTGTAAAGCCGTTAACCGGCGGTATTATCGCGCTGGGGGTCCTGGCCGGTGCCTTTTTCCTTATCCGTTTCATTGGCGAGGGCTTGATTGGCTATGTGCTTGACCCCTTGTTTAACTACCTGTGGGCGCCGGTGGTATTGAAGTTAAGCAGCCTCATGGGTGGTGGTGGTTTTCTCCACGATGTTGTGGTCGGTAAAGTAATCGGCGGGGAAATAAACTTCGTTGAGTCCTTCGGTCTCCTTTCCAGTGGACTCTATGTCCCTTTTGCCATGGTCCTGCCCTATATTATCTCCTTCTACCTGGTACTGGGTCTGCTTGAAGATACAGGATACCTGCCGCGTCTGGCAGTGTTGATGGATACTGTTATGCACCGTCTTGGACTGCACGGGTATGCTATCATTCCCACCCTGCTCGGACTTGGCTGTAACGTGCCGGCGGTCCTGGCCACCCGTATTCTGGAAAGCAAGAGGGAAAGGCTTATTGCCGCTACCCTGATATCTATTGCGGTGCCCTGTGCTGCCCTGCAGGCGATGATTTTCGGCCTGGTTGGTCAGCATGGAGGGCAGTATGTCGCTATTGTCTACGGGACACTATTCGTGGTCTGGGTTATCCTGGGGGTTATCTTAAACCATGTGGTGAGAGGGTTCAGTCCCGAGCTGCTGATTGAGATACCGCCCTACCGCCTGCCGCCATGGCGGACCGTGCTGCAAAAGCTGTGGATGAGGACCTATGGCTTCCTGGCGGAGGCTGTCCCCATCATTCTGGGTGCCGTTGTGGTAATCAATATCCTCTATTTCTTTGGTGTGTTTGACGCAATCGCTAATTTTACGGCGCCGGTAGTATCCGGTCTTCTCGGACTGCCCCGGGAGGCAGTCACCGCTTTGGTCGTCGGCTTTCTGCGTAAGGATGTGGCGCTGGGGATGCTGGCTCCTCTGGCACTGAGTGCTAAGCAGCTGGTGGTGGGTAGCGTCGTTCTGGCGATGTTCTTTCCGTGTATTGCGACCTTTGTCGTTCTCCTGAGGGAATTGGGGGTGGTGAATATGGTTAAAGCCGCCGGGATAATGATTGCGGCGGCCTTAATCACCGGGGGGATGCTGAACCTGGTCTTGTGATTTCCCTTTCTCGGGCCAGGCTTTTCTGCACCTTACCTTTTACCATCAAGAACGCTGCGGAGATTTAACCTTCGAGCTTCCGCGCTAGTTCAAAGCCTTTCTGAAAAGCTGACTCCATAAGGTCTTTATCTTTGGCTACAGCGCCCCGGTCAAAGAAACCCATCGCGGGGAGCTCGCAAGTTATTTCATACCCCAGGGCCTCGAGTGGTCTCCGCATCGCTTCCAGTGTACATCCCATATCTGAGATGTCCACTTGCTCACCGACGGCAAAGACTATGCCCTTACGAGCCTGACCCTCAAGATGGCTTGACCATTGCCGTGGCCGGTCATCGGTAAAATTGTAGTATGGATAGAGCCGGTCTATAAAGGCTTTTACCAAAGCCGTTACATTATAGTTATAGGTCGGTGAACCCAGTACTATACCTTTGGACTCCTCTATTTTGGGGTATAGAAGCTGCATTCCATCGTGAAATTTAGGGCAGGTCTTACTCTTACGGCACTCTTCGCAGCCAACACACGGCTGAATGGAGTAGTCTCTTAAGAAGACCTTCTCTGTTTGGGCACCGGCTTTCTCAGCTCCACTCAAGAATTGTCTCAGTAAAATATCCGTATTGCCACCGGTACGTGGGCTCCCGCTAAAACCAATCACTTTGTTCATTTGAGATTACCGTCCTTTATATTCTGGCCTGGTCTCATCCGTTTGGCTATAACATACTGGTTGCTTTTTAGTATCATCTTTCAGGAACGCTTTAGGTGACCGTGCCAGGGGTGTTGCTGAATCTTAAAGTCTGCTCTCCTGTTAGTTTTTCCAGCTAATGCACCTTCGGCACCAATCGATTTGCTTGATGTGCCTAGGCTTGTCGAATAGTAGCACTTACCGAAGTAACTATCAATCTGGCGGTTTCCATCTGGGGATTGTGCGATTCTATAAAGTGTAGCTCCTGTATCAGCTTATCCTCCCCACCACCTCTTCCAGCACCTCCTGCCATTCGCTTCCGAGCCGTTTCAGGTTCAGCCTGATCTGGGTAAGACCTACCTTTATCCCGTCTCGGGAGATTAACTCCCGCTGCCCAGGGGTAAACTGGATGCCCCCGAATAGCCTCAGCGTAACCTGTCCCGGCTCGGTGGAGATAGACTCGATGCCGGCTTGAGCCGCCAGGGCCTTGAGTCTGACTATATAAAGCAGGTTCTCCACCTCTACTGGTGGTCTGCCAAAGCGGTCGCTGAATTCACTGGCGAAATCGCTTACCTCTTCAACCCTCTCCACCTTTACCAGTTTCTGGTAGAGGCTTAGTCTGCTGTTAAGGTCAGGTACGTATCTATCAGGGATGTAGGCCCGGAGGGGGAGGTCAATGGTTGGTGGTGGCAGGGGTGGCGGCTTTATCTTTTCAGCCGTCTGCTTTGCTTTTTGTTTCGCTACTGCCTCGGCGAGCAGCCGGCAGTAAAGGCTGAAGCCGACGGCGCTGATATAGCCGCTCTGCTTCGTGCCGAGGAGGGTTCCCGCCCCCCTGATTTCCAGGTCCTTCATGGCGATGCCGAAACCGGCACCCAGCTCAGTGGCTTCGAAGATGGTCTTGAGCCTCTTTTCCGCGGTCGGGGTCAGCCGCTCTCCCCTGTCGAATAGAAAATAGGCATAGGCAGGGTTGGTGCCGCGCCCGACTCTACCCCGCAACTGGTAGAGCTCGGTGAGGCCGAACCTGTCGGCTTTATTGATTATCAGGGTATTGACGTTGGGCATGTCCAGCCCCGATTCGATGATGGTGGTGCATACCAGGACATCGCTTCCGCCCTGGGCAAAGCGGGCCATCACCGCTTCCAATTCCTGTTCGGGCATCTGACCGTGAGCGATTGCGATCCGGGCCTCGGGCAGCAGGGACTTGAGCCTGCTGGCGACGAGGGCGATACTCTGGACCCGGTTGTGGAGGAAGAAGGCCTGCCCGTTTCTTTCCAGCTCGCGGAGGATAGCTTCCCTGATTAACCTTTCGTCGTATTCGGCAACATAGGTCTTGATGGGCAGGCGCTCCTCGGGGGGGGTCTCCATGACACTCATATCCCTTACCCCTACCAGGGACATGTGGAGGGTGCGGGGGATGGGGGTAGCGCTGAGGGTGAGGACGTCCACCTCCTGCCTCATCCTTTTCAAATATTCCTTGTGGACGACACCGAAGCGTTGCTCTTCGTCGATGACCATCAGCCCCAGGTCTTTGAACACTATGTCCTTCTGCAGCAGCCGGTGCGTGCCGATACAGATGTCCACACTGCCGTCTGTCAATCCGCTGAGGATAGCCTCCTGCTCTTTCGGTGTCCTGAAACGGCTGAGCACCTCGATTCTCACCGGGAAGGCATCCAGTCTCTGACTGAAGGTGGCAAAGTGCTGCTCGGCCAGCACGGTAGTTGGCACCAGCACCGCTGCCTGTTTTCCATCCATTATCGCCTTGAAAGCGGCACGGATGGCGACTTCGGTCTTACCGTAGCCGACATCACCGCAGACCAGCCTGTCCATTGGCCTGGCTTTTGCCATGTCCTCTTTTACCTGCGCTACCACCAGGGTCTGGTCGGGTGTCTCGACATAGGGGAAGGAAGCCTCAAGCTCCTGCTGCCACAGGGTATCCCGGGAGAAGGTAAAACCGGGTACGACCTCCCTCGTGGCATAGAGGGCCAGCAGCTCCTGGGCAATGTCTTCAGCCGACTGCCTGACCCGCTGCTTGGCTTTACTCCATTCCTGGGTGCCGAGCCGGCTGAGCGGGGGCGGCTTTTCACCGGCGCCTATGTAGCGGCTGATGCGGTCTATCTGGTCGGTGGGGACGTAAAGCCGGTCGTTTTCGGCATATTCCAGTACCAGGTATTCCTTCTCGCTGCCATGGGTATTCATCGTGATAACGCTGGCGAACCGGGCAATCCCGTGCTCGATATGCACCACGTAGTCGCCGGGGCTTATCTCGGCAAGAGGGTCGTGGTGTCTTGCCGGGTGCTTTTTGAGCAGCCGGCGCTCCTTGGTAAAACCGAAGATTTCGGTATCGGTATAGAGGTGGGTATTGCCGTTCATGACCCAGCCCTCAGCCAGTGAACCCTGGAGAAGGGTAAACGAGCCGGGTGAGGGTACCTTGCTGATTTCGGTAAGGGGTGGGGCAATGATACCCTCTTCGTCAAGCACTTCCGACAGGCGGCTCGCCTGGCGGCTGGTGACGATGATGCGGTGTTTCTGGTCCAGTATTTGCCTGGCCTGCTTGATAAAAGCCGGCAGCTGTCCGGCGCAGCCGGGGGCAGGGGTGAAGCTTAACCGGCAGGCGGACTCGTTATCACCGGTGTCCCAGGCGGTGAGGCGGAGGCACTGCCGCTTATTTATCTCTGGCCCCAGCTCTTCCCAGGTAGAGTAGGGATGGGGGAAGTTGCGGGGTAGTTCCCCCCGCTCCAGTTTGTCAGTGTGCATCTCACTTGCTTTGGCATCTATATCCTCGAGCGTCGTCCTGATGCCCCGGGGTTCGTCAAGCACCAGCAGGGCATCCCGGGAGAGGTAGCTTAGGATACTGTCTTTATTGAACAGCGGGGCGTAGAGTTGTATATCGGGCGGCATCTCTCTATCACGCAGCATCGCTATTTCCAGCTCGAATCGCTGTCTTGCCTTAAGGCTGCAGCCGGAGAGGTCGATGCTGTCCAGGGCTTGCTCAAGCGCCTGTTTACTGCCAGAAAGAGGCGTCAGGAGTTCGGTGGCAGGGGCAATGGTTACTTCTGACACCTGCTTTAAGGAGCGCTGGGTTACAGGGTCAAAGAGGCGCATTGTGTCTATCGTGTTGCCGAAGAACTCCAGTCTCACGGGCAGGTCGGTGGTGGTGGGGTAAATATCGATGATGCCGCCGCGGTGGCTTACTGTGCCCGGCACCTGGGTCAGGTTTTCCAGCAGGTAGCCTGCTTTCTGCCACCGGCGGAGCAGCCCTGCTGGCTCGATGTCCATTCCCTGCTTTATGGTATGGACGGCGGCAGTGAACCGGGCATGCGGTACCACCTTCCCCATGAAGGCGGGACCGGAGGCAATAACTATCTGCGGCTCGGCACTGGCTAAGCCAGATAGGACCTGTATCCGTTCCAGCTCGGTGGTAGTATCTGAGGTGGCGCGCTCGTAGGGCAGGGTGTCGGGCTCGGGGAGGAGTTTTACCGGGGCGGAGCCGCACCAGGTCGAGAGCTGTTCGTAGAGCTTTTTTGAGTTTTCCGGTTGGGCGGTAACCATCAGGATGGGCAATTCCAGGCTGTGGTAGAGGGCGGCGATGAGATAGGGCCTGGCGGCATCAATCACTACTGCCCTGGCGCCGCACTTTGACTTGAGTGCGCTTGAGAGCTGGCGGTAGGCGGGCATCTCGCCGGCAAGGTGTAGCAACTGGCTCAGATTTAGCTCCATTTTATCCCCAAACACCCCTAGGGCTAGCCGGAACGGACTAGCCCTCCCGCAGATTTTAACACGGAGCAGATGGGAAGGAAAGAGGGTGTAGTAAAATGCCCTTTGGCTTGCTATAATGGAGCAAACTTACTCGGGGCGGCGGTGAATGGCTAAATCAAAGGATAAAAATCTTAGTCTGCCCTATCACCGGATAGTGGCTAAATTTGGCACCAGTCTGCTCACCGGAGGCAGCGAGCGCTTGGACCGGGATGTAATGTCGAACCTGGTGGCCCAGGTTGCGCAGCTGCATGAGCGGGGGCGGGAGGTGGTCGTCGTTTCTTCCGGGGCGATAGCCTCGGGCAGACATAGACTGGGGTTGGCCAGGAAGCTCAAGGGTATCCCGTTCAAGCAGGTGCTGGCTTCGGTGGGGCAGTATTACTTAATGCAGGCTTATGAGCAGCTTTTCCAGCAGCATGGTATTACGGTGGCCCAGGCACTACTGGCTAAGGCTGACCTTGTCGACCGTGCCGGTTACCTGAATGCTCGCAATACCCTCCTCGCCCTGCTGGAGTTGAAGGTATTGTGCGTTGTCAACGAAAATGATGTGGTGGCGGTGGATGAGCTCGAGGAGGCCAGGTTCGGTGATAACGATAACCTGTCGGCGATGGTGGCTAACCTGATTGATGCCGACCTGCTGCTGCTGCTCACCGATGCTGCCGGGCTGTATACGGCTGACCCCCACCGCAATGCTAATGCCCGCCTTATCCCCGAGGTTAGACAGATAGACTCGGCGATTGAGCGTCTGGCGGCTGATACCTATGGTGACCTTGGTACCGGTGGCATGATTACCAAACTTGAAGCAGCCAGGCTGGCAACCGCCTCCGGGGTAACGGTAGTCGTCGCTGACGGGCGGGAGCCGGATGTTGTCCTGAGGGTGGCTGGTGGTGAGGCGGTGGGTACCCGCTTTCTACCTGTAGCCAGCAAGCTGGAAAGTCGCAAGCGCTGGATGCTCAGCGGGCTTTCCACAAAAGGCAAGCTGGTAGTAGATTCGGGGGCGGCGACGGCGCTCAGGAAGCAGAAGCGCAGTCTCCTGGCGGCGGGTATCAGGGAGGTCGAGGGCATATTTCAGCGTGGTGATATCGTCAATATCTATGACCCCGGGGGGGTACAGCTGGGTTGTGGCATAACCAATTATGGCTCGGCTGATATTAATGCTATTAAGGGAACGCACTCCAGGAAGATTATTACTCTTCTTGGCTACGATTACGGCTCTGAAGTCGTGCACCGCAGTAATCTGGTAGTATTGTAGGGGGGAAGGAGTTTAGCTATGAAATCAGGGATAGAGGAACTGAAAGCCAAAGCCGGGGCGGCTAAGACAGCATCGCGGAAGATGGCTTACCTCTCCGCCGAGGTTAAGAATAAGGCTTTACATAACATTTCAACAGACCTGCTAGCCAGGAAGGACGAGGTCCTGACGGCTAATCAGCTTGATTACAAGGAGGCGGAAGCATCCGGTATGAATGCCGCCATGCTGGACAGGCTGATGCTCTCCCCTGGCCGCCTTGAGGCTATCGCCGGCGATGTGCTGGCGGTGGCGGCTCTGCCCGACCCGGTGGGCGAGGTGTTTGATATGCGTACCCTGCCCAACGGGCTGCAGGTGGGTAGGAAGCGGGTGCCGCTGGGGGTGATTGGAGCTATTTATGAGAGCCGTCCCAACGTGACGGTTGATATCTCCAGTCTCTGCCTGAAATCAGGTAATGCCATTATCCTCCGGGGTGGGAAGGAAGCAGTCCGTTCCAACAGTGCCCTGGCCGGGGTAGTTCAGGGTGCGGCAGCAAGAGCCGGGGTGCCCGAGGGGGCGGTGCAATTTATTGAGAGTACGGACCGTACCCTGGTCAATGACATGCTCAGGATGCGTGAGTTTATTGACCTGGTGATTCCCCGCGGCGGCGCCGGCTTGATAAGGCTGGTTACGGAGAATGCTGCCATGCCGGTGGTGAGCGGCGGGATTGGTGTCTGTCATACCTATGTGGACCGGAGTGCCGATATTGATAAGGCGGTGGCGATTGCCTTCAATGCCAAGGTGCAGCGCCCCACGGTGTGCAATGCCCTGGATACCCTGCTGGTTCATGCGGATATTGCCCGGAGCTGCCTCCCCCTGGTGGCGGCGGAGTGGGCAAAGGCCGGGGTGGAGATGCACTGTGATGATCGGGCGATGGCTATTCTGAAGTCCGATTCCTCCCTGAAGCTGGTAGCAGCTACGGATGAGGACTGGGGCAGGGAGTTTCTATCACTGGTGGCAGCCATTAAGGTGGTGGACTCGCTGGACGGAGCGCTGGAGCACATTGAGCGCTACGGGTCGGGGCATTCTGAGGCTATTGTTACCGAGGAGTATGGGGCGGCGATGTGCTTTCTTAACGAGGTGGACGCTGCCTGTGTCTATGCTAATGCCAGCACCCGGTTTACCGATGGCAGTCAGTTTGGGCTGGGGGCTGAGGTTGGCATCAGCACCCAGAAGTTTCACGCCCGTGGCCCCCTGGGGGTAAAGGAACTGACTACCTACAAGTGGATTATCTTCGGCAGCGGTCAGGTGCGACCCTGAGCGCTTGTCTTATCTTGCTGTTCCCAGGATGGCCTGCTGAAACTGAAATAGCTCGCTGATACCCTTTTCGGCCAGGGAGAGGAGGGCATCAATGGTCTCCCTGGAAAAGGGTTTCCCTTCAGCGGTGCCCTGAAGCTCCACAAATTCACCCTTGCTGGTCATCACCACGTTGAAATCAACCGCAGCGTTGCAGTCTTCATCGTAGCAGAGGTCCAGCATCTTGTAACCATGCACGATGCCGACGCTGGTGGCGGCAACGGCGCTCTTTAAGGGGATAGATGATAGAATTCCCATATTTGCCAGGGTCTCCAGGGCCTGGTGCAGGGCGACGTAGGCGCCGGTGATGGCGGTGGTCCTGGTGCCGCCGTCTGCCTGGAGTACGTCACAGTCTACAATCAGGGTCCTCTCGCCGAGCGCATTAAGGTCGGTTACTGCCCGCAGCGAGCGCCCGATGAGGCGCTGGATTTCCTGACTTCTGCCGGCGACTCTGCCTGCTGCTGAATCGCGGGAGGTACGGGTAACCGTGGAACGGGGCAGCATGGAATATTCAGCGGTAACCCACCCACTGCGGCCTCCCCTGAGAAAGGGGGGCACCCTGTCTTCCATGCTAACCGAGCACAGCACCCGGGTCAGCCCCAGCTCTATCAAGGTCGAGCCTTCGGCAAAGCTCTGGAAACCGGGTGTTAATTTTACCGGTCGCAGCTCATCCCAGGCGCGGCCGTCGGCTCTTTTCATCCAGAATCTCCTCTCCAGTGTTTGATGTATGTGTCAGAGTATACCACTGAGGGGTGCTAATGACAATCTACTCCAGGTGGCGGAGGTATTAAAGACCGCTTTAGGGGTTACTTATTCCAGGCCTGATAGATGCTCTCTCAGCCAGCCCAGGGCTGCCTCGGCCGCATACCGCTTATTTTGCTCCCGGTTTCCGGTGAAGTCGTGCCTGCGGGTATAAGTCCCGCCCCGGTGCGATAGGCCGATGTAGAATAGCCCCAGCGGTTTCCCCGGCGCAGCCCCGGCGGGTCCGGCGATACCGGTATCGGCCAGACATATATCTGAGCCCAGTATTTTGCTCCCTCCCCGGGCCAGCTCCTGGGCTACCTCGGCGCTCACGGCGCCGTACTGGTCCAGGGTCTCCTCCCGGACTCCCACCACCCTGACCTTGGTCTCGTTACTGTAGGCGGTAATTGACCCCTTGTAGTAGTCAGAACTGCCGGGGATGTTGGTTATCAGGTGGGATATTAACCCGCCGGTGGCTGATTCAATCACCCCCAGAGTCAGGCCTTTCTGGCGGAGTAATTCGCCTATCTCCCGGGCCAGGTCTGTTGCTGGTACTGCCTCTTTTTCCATTTGGTAGCCTGGGTAGCGCCTTGATGGATATTCCCTAGATAAATCTTTCCATCAGGGCATATATTTTGTCTTCGTCTATCCCGTTGCCGTCCTGCTTGAGTTCAGGCATAATTTGCTCGACCAGCTGGTTGCGGCGAGGGTCGTAGAGGTCATCGAGGGCGGTGTAGATGCCGACCCTCCTGCCCACGCGGAAGTTGTTCCTCTCTCCGGCTGATAGTGATTGGAACCTTTCTATGACAGCTAGCATCCTCGCTTTATCCTCGGGCAGTTTCCCTTCAATCTCCTGGAGCAGGTTGGTAATATGGTCGCTTACATAATTTGAGTGGCAGTCAAGGTGCTGGAGGAGCAGTTTTTCCTCTGCCACCGTTTCTTCGTCGGTGAGCCGCTTGAAATTGCCGTTGGCCACTTCTTCATAGAGGGGCATTCCTTCTTTGATGGTGAGGGTCCTCACCCTGATGAAGTCGGGGTCTATTTCATTCAGCACCCGGGCGGTCTGGGTGGCGTGCTGCCGCCACATCTGCTTTCCTCCTACCCCCAGGAGCACGTATTCGGACAGGGAGATTCCCGACTCTACTACCTTTCTGCCGCCGGCGATATGTTCGGCCGCCGTGACCCCCTTGTCCATGTACTCAAGCACCGGGTCATAGCCCGATTCTATCCCGATATGCAGCCGGGAAAGCCCGGCGTCATGTAGTTCAGTCAGCTCCTCAAGGCTTTTTCTGGCGGCTGTCTTGGAGCGGGCGTAGCTGGTGATGCGGGTAATACTGGGCAGGGTTTCCTTTAGGAACCTGATTACCTCGGCCAGTTCATGGGTCCTCATAATCAGGGTGTTGGCATCCTGCAGGAAGGCGCTCTCGCCGCCGCCGTAAAGCCACAGCGCCACATTGTAGATGGCTTCGCTGGGCGGATTATTAAGCAGCCTTATGGCGACCTCTTTTTCGTTGCCTCCATAGCCCGATTTCCAGGAGAGTTCTTTTATCTGGTCCTGTATTGCCCTGGCGGTCAGGATATCCTGCTTTATCTCCTCGACTGACCTTAAGCGGAATTTTTTCCCCTTGTAGATGTGGCAGAACTTGCACCGGTTCCAGGGGCAGTTTACGGTAGCTCGGATAAGCAGGGAGTAGGCTTCACTTGGCGGTCTGATTGGCCCCAGCTCAAGAGAGTATTCCATCATCTGTCTATAGCCAGTTGAAGACATTGCTCTCAACGAATTCAAAGTTCTGTTTTACCTTCTCGGCGGTGGTTATAACATCCATATGACCGGGGAGCAGGTACTCAATTTCCAGTTGGGACAGGTTGCGGATTGACTGTTTGAGTTCGTCGGCATTACCCCCCGGCAGGTCAACCCGGCCCGTGTTCTGGTTAAAGATGACGTCTCCGCAGATGAGGAACTTCTCCTCTCGGCAGTAGAAACAGATGCTATCCGGGGAGTGTCCCGGCGCGGGAGTTATCTCAAGCTGCAGGTCTCCCGTATCCAGTTCGTCATTATCCAGGGAGCCATCTTCCTTGAATTCCACCGGCTGCAGTCCGAAGACCCTCGATGTTTGAATGACGGTTGCATCCCAGAACTTCTTATGCAGGGGGTGACAGAGGATTTTAGCCCCCGAGATTTCCTTGAACGCCTCGTTTGCCCAGCAGTGGTCGCCGTGCAGGTGGGTGTTGGTGATGATATCGATGTCTTCGGGTTTGATGCCGTCCTTTTCCAGGTCTCCCACCAGTTCCTTCAGGAAGGGAGTGAATCCGGGGTCGATGAGGACGCTGGTCTCACCCCTGATTACGTAAGTATTGCAGTCCATCATTCCTTTTTCGGGGTAGAAATACAGGTTATCTTTAAGCTTCATATTATCGTCCTGTACGAATTAGATTTTGAGTGCCTTCTGATTATATCTGAAATGTGGGATAAAATAAAGCGAACTGCTATCTGCCACCGACCACAGGTATATACAGACGCTGGTATCTATGCTAATATTATCCATAAGAGAGAGCCGGCGCAGCCCGGCCGGTAAGTAATAAGGAGGTCACATTATGGGAGCATTGGCCTGGATTCTCTACTTCTTCGCTTTTCTCTGCACTATTATGGGGATTATTACGGTGACCGGGGTAGTCCCGGTATTTGCTAATCTTACCGGGCAAATCTGGCTGATACTGGGGGCGATTTTCTTCCTGTCATCTATCCCTGGCTTTATTGTCCAGGGACGATATGAAGAGTGAGCCAGTCACTCGTATCTATTTCCGTGAGGGTTTACCCCAATGCCGCCGGGAACGAGGTGGTGGGGTTTAGTGATGACGTATTCCGGGTGAAGGTAGCGGCGCCACCGGTCCAGGGAAAGGCCAACCGGGAGCTTGTCGCCTTCCTCGGTGAGGCGCTGGGCATAAGCAAAAACCGGGTAAGCATCACCAGGGGTCATACTACCCGGAACAAGCTTATTGCCATTGATGGTTTAAGTGAAGCCGATGTCAAGGAGCGGCTTTTGCCCCGGGCTTAAGCCTTTTTCTTATGGCGGCGCCACAGGATAATACCAAGGATAGTCCCCCAGATGGGGATAAAGATTACCAGCCAGATAGCTGCGGAGCCCAGAAACTGTCCAGCGGTAACCAGCCCGCGGACAGCGGACTTGAGTATCTCCAGCGCGCTCCAACCAGCCCTGACCAGTGGTCTGGCGGTAGCCTCGGGCTCAAGCTGAGCCGTTATCAGGCTCATTGATGCGGTCCGCTCCAGGTACTGCATCCGGCCCTTGAGCTGCTCAATCTCGCTTCGTATCCGGGAGAGACATTCGTAAATATTGAGGATGTCATCCACATCCACCTCGGCTTTTTTCAGGAGGGCAAGATACTGGCTCTCGGTAGCCTCGGCGTTCTTGAGCCGGGACCCGAGGTCAATATACTCTTCGGTTATGTCACGGCTGTTGGTACTCTCCGTGGTTACCCTTACCGCCAGGCTTCTGAGTTCAGCCAGCGTCTGCTCGAACTTCTCGTCGGGCACCCGGATGGAGATACTCCCCCTGGTGTCCTGCTCCTCCCCCCAAATCCGTGATGATACCACGTAGCCATTAAGGCTGACGGCGAGCCGGGCTATTTCATCGCGGGACTGTGTTACATCTGCTACTACCAGCGAGATATCCCCGGTGCGGACTATCATCCGCTCCTCTTGGTCTGATGGCAGCACCCCGGCCCCGGCGTTCTTGTAGACTTCATCTGTTTCTGGTAGCCCTGGCGGCGCTGGTGCCGGCATTGGCATTGGTGCTGGCTCTGGTGCCCTGGCGCAGGCCGCTGGCACCAGCAGTAGCAAAGCTAACCCTAGCCCGATTATCAACCTCTTCATAAAGATAGCCCCCCTGCCTGTTATCTATAATTTCACTATACTATAACGCTAGAGGAATGAAAAGGTTAGGGGGTTATTGTTTTGTCCTTACCCAGGTGCGGAATGCAGTTACAAAATCGGAGGAGTTTTTCCCTGTTAGCTAGCGTTGTTTGAATTTGGCTTTCAAGGCTTCTATTTCTTGCTGTCTATCGAATTCCTCTTGGCTAAGTGGTTCACATGACTTCAGTTCATCGTTCTTCATCTCTATAGTGAATAGCTCTCTACATTTCCAGCAACGATACGGGCCCCGGTAGTCTGACCCAACTATAGATAGACTGCCATCTGTCTTACATTTAGGGCATTTTATTTTGGCTATCATAATTCATACTCCTAATTAAACTGCTGAATTCCACATGGGCTTTATATTAACATATCTCACCCGGGATATTATATAACCCAAATAACAAGGTTCAGTAACAAGGAGTCAGCTAAGCAGCTATTTTCACGCGGTTTTGTCTTCACCACAGCCCCTCATCATCAGTCAGTTAGAGCAAGCCGAGGAATTCGTCTATGGTTAGTCCTGCCTGTCTGATTATGGCTCGTAGTGTTCCCTTGGGTAGATCTCCAGGGTGTTGGGGTATGGAAAGGGGATGGTGAATACTGGGCTTATACATAATCACATGGCTGCCTGTTTGCCTTTTTACTTCAAAGCCAGTCTTTTCTAAAGCTGTCACCACTTGCCCGGGTCTTAGCACTGGCAGTTCTTGTCTCATGAGGATGAACCCCTAAATGGCAGCGACTTCAATAGATTCAAACTGCTCTGGTATGGGAGCACCCACTTCTCTAGCTACGGCCAGCCAGCCTTGTATGGCATCTTTTATCATTCCCATAGCCTTCTCAAAAGTTTCACCGTAGGAAATGCACCCTGGCAGTGAGGGAACAGTGATAGTATAGCCCCCTTCGAGTTCAGGCTGAAGCTCAAAAACAACACCACCCCGGATGACCTGAAAAGTTTTCATTTCCATCACTCCCTGTTGCTATTTGGTCTTCCTTAACGAGTATACTACTGGAATGCCTGGATTATCAATTTTATCGTTCTGTCCTCACCCACAGCCTTCTGCCGCCGGTTGTGAATTCTATCGTCCCCTGCTCATCGGTGCGGTAGATAAAGGCAGCGCCCACCCGGGCTTTCAACCTTTCCATTACCTTGTCGGTGGGGTGGCCGAAGTGGTTATCTTTACCCACTGAGATGACGGCCAGCTCGGGGTTGACCACTGCCAGGAACTCGGGGGTGGTGGAGGTATCCGAGCCATGATGGGCCACCTTGAGCACGGTGCTGCTTAAGCCAGCGCGGCGGGTGATAAGCTCAAGTTCCGCCTCCCACATTATGTCGGCGGTAAAAAGAAAGCTGACCTGCCCTGTGCTCAGGCGCAGC
>Ga0209121_10001679_pt1 | contig 23147 bp, 21 predicted proteins | sample Cruoilmetagenom3_FD_187292 | JGI IMG/M metagenome (GOLD analysis project Ga0209121, IMG submission 187292) | Oil polluted marine microbial communities from Coal Oil Point, Santa Barbara, California, USA - Sample 3 (SPAdes) (version 2) | ecosystem: Environmental > Aquatic > Marine > Oil seeps ... | reverse complement strand
ACCGAGATATTAATGCAGCCCGCAATATTTTAAGGCTCGGGCAGAGCCTTCAGGGAGCAGCCTCATTAGAGGCTGCGGTGAACTGAGAATCTCCCGACTCCTAGTCGTGGAGAGTGTCAATCCATTGATTATTGAATTGGCTAAAAACAAGCCATTATGTATCAGCATCCTTCCTTCTTCTCTATAATTTTTCTCTTGAGGAGAGAGCATAGCAGTTTTTATCCTGATTGACAACCAAGGTTTGCACATAAAAAATGGTAATTTGAATATGTAAACTCAATGATTTCCAAAAATCTTACGAAAATGGAATCCGTAAATGGCAAAGGTTACTGCCAATGGAAAAAGTTGTGGGCGCCGAAACGAAGACCAGAAAAGGAGTTTCCAATAATAAACCCTTTCTTTTCCTCTTATGCCCAGAAGCCATATAGATTTAAGGAATGCCTCAAGATAGTAAAGATGAAATTGAAATTTCTTTTTTTGCAAAGGCTCAAAATCTCTTAAAAACGTCAGGATCCGTTCATAGTAATACTTATGGGAATAGATTGTACGGAGAACTCTTTTATAGCCGTTGATGAGCTCTTCATAGTTCATTTTGGGAATAAAGTTGATTGAAAAGTCTGTGTTGTCACCCGAGATATCCTTCAATAATCTATGCTCCTTTATAAGGCGTTGGTAAAGTCTGGTGCCGCGAGGAGCATTTAATAACCCGACCATAGCGGTGACAATTCCACTTTTTTGAATAAATGCAATTAGTCTTTCAAAAATTGAGGGGGGATCGCTATCGAAACCCACAATAAATCCTCCTTGAACTTCCAAACCAGACCTTTGGATTTTTTTAACGCAAGCTATTAGATCACGATTCTTGTTTTGAAACTTACCGCATTCGGTTAAGCTCTCCTCATTAGGAGTCTCAATGCCAACAAATGTTGAACTAAACCCCGCCTGAACCATCAACTGCATAAGTTCCTCATCATCGGAGAGATTTATTGAGACCTGTGTGGCAAAGGAGAAAGGATGTTTTCTTTTCTCCATCCAGCCAATCATAGCGGGCAGAATTTCCTTTTTTAACTCTCCCTTATTTCCAATAAAGTTGTCGTCAACAATGAACACTCCACCCCTCCAGCCTCGTGAATATAGACTCTCTAATTCTGCTAATATCTGGTCTTTAGTTTTTGTTCGCATCTTATGCCCAAAAAGTAAGGCGACATCGCAGAATTCACAATTAAATGGACAACCTCGTGAATATTGGATACACATACAAGCATATTTCTTCATATCAGTCAGTTCCCAAAGTGGTATGGGTGTCTTTTTTATATCTGTCCACTGGTTCGATGCATAGATATGTTTAGGGTGTCCCTCTTTTAAATCTTCTAAAAAGGGCGGTAGTGTAATTTCAGCCTCATTGAGCACAAGATAATCTACCCCCTCGAAATCTTCATATCCAGTTGTAAAGAGGGGACCACCGGCAACAATCTTAGTTCCCAACTTTTTGCATTTAGCGATTACCCTTTTCACAGATTCCTTTTGAATAGAGATGGCACTAATAAATACATAATCAGCCCACTGAATGTCTCTATCACTTAATATTGCTGCCGTCATATCTACAAGTTTTTTCTCCCACTCTTTGGGAAGTATTGCGGCCACAGTCAATAGCCCCAAAGGTGGGAAACTTGCCTTTCTGGAGATAAATTTTAAGACATACTTAAAACTCCGGAAGGTGTCTGGATACTCTGGATAAATAAGAAGTATTTTCATAATGACATTCCTATTTATACTTTCTTTGAGAAGCGGCAAAAAAGTTTTGCCTAACGTTTTTGAGGACATACGAAATCCCAAGTGAAGCGAGGGATTTAGGCGTAGCCCGATAGGGCAAAGCCGCGTGTTCGCTGTTAAGTCTAATTGCTTATGAGTGCCTTTATGTGATTTGAGTTCCAACATCTATATCTTTCTGTACAGTTAGAAGAACACATTCACTTCCGTCTTCTTTTTCTGCGCATAATAGCATACCTTCAGAAATCTCTCCCGCAAATTTTGCAGGTTTCAAATTCACAAGAACTATTATTTTTTGATTTTTTAACTCTTCTTCCGTATAATAGGGAACTAAACTTGTGACAATTTGAATTGGTTTTTCTTTCCCAATATCAACCTGTAATTTGTATAATTTTTCAGTTCTTGGAATTCTTTCAACTTCCAGGATTTTTCCAACTTTCATCTTTAACTTTTTCCATTCATCAAAACTGATTTCTTCCATAGCTATCAACTCCACTTAATATTAAATTGGGATAATACTTTTATAAGTCTTTGTCACTTGCCCACAATTCTTTTGAGGCTTTCAGCTTCTCGGCCTTCTCTTCGTTCAGGGGACTTAATTCAGTTATATACGAAATTCGCTTTTCGTCAAATATGGAAGGAAACGCATTAAATCACTTTAGATTGACTTAATGCGTAAACTTGACTTTTAATATGGGCATATTAGAATGTCGTTTGGATGCTAAATACAAGAAAAATTTTTGTGACTAAATGGTGAGCATTTGTGATTAAAATAACCATAAATACATCGAAATAGATAAAACCACATAAAAATTGGAAATGCTTGATGCTTTTCTTAATTCTAAATTATTTACCCGGCCTAAGAGGAGGGTGAAATGAGAATAGGTATTCTCAGTGACACTCATGGAAATCTGGAAAATTTGGAAAAGGCAGCCAGATATCTTCTTGAGAAGGAGAAAGTGAAGGTATTGGTGCATTTGGGAGATGATTATGAGGATGCTAAGGTCCTGGAGAAGTATCCAATAAGAGTAATTAAAGTTCCCGGAGTGTTTAGCTCTTATTATCAAGATCCGGCTATCCCTAATAGACTGATTAAAACCTTCAAGGGAAAGAAAGTTTTGATTAGCCATACCGAGACTTCCCATAAGAATGATTTGCCCAAAGACTTAAGACCAGAAGAAGTAATTGGTAAAAAAGAGGTTGATTTAGCTTTTGTTGGTCACACCCACATTCCCAAAATTGAAGATAGAGAAGGAGTTTTAATTTTGAATCCTGGTCATTTGCAAAAAGAAGATAAAAAGGATTATTTGCCAAGCTTCGGCTTGGTGAATTTTGATGAAAAGATAGCCAGGGTTATTAATCTTGAAAAAAGAGTGACAATTATTCGAAAGACTTTTTAAAACTCTTTGAGCTTTTTTATGCCTGTTGTCCAGCCTAAAATTTACCCTCTCAGAGGTTATTGGCGAAATGAATTTGAGCAGGTGGATTTACTCTGTTAGATAGCAAGTATCTAACAGGATTTACTCTCAAGCAAGGAGAGAAAAAGTTTTCCTTTGCAATAAAATCCTGAATCCTGAACAATATCAAATGACCAAATTCCACATTTATTGAGGTAGGGAACGGTCGCGACCGTTCCCTACTTATAAAAGGATTTTCCTGCAAAATTTGGTTGATAAATTCTGAAAAAGGAGAAATAAAAAATGAAAGCGATGATGCTTAAAGAAATTTCATCAATTGAGAAAAAGCCTTTAGAAATGGTAGATTTACCGGTTCCTAATCTGAATTCAAAAGAGATTTTAGTGAAGGTTTCAGCTTGTGGAGTTTGTCATACCGAACTTGATGAAATTGAAGGAAGGCTTCAGCCAAAGCTTCCCATAATTCCGGGTCATGAAATTATTGGAAGAGTGGAAAAATTAGGTTCAGAAGCAACTAAATTTAAAAGAGGAGACCGCGTAGGAATTGCCTGGATTTACTCAAGTTGTAGGAAATGTAATTTCTGTCAAGAGGGAAGGGAAAATTTATGTGCTAAATTTCAAGGCACCGGCTGCCATGCTAATGGTGGTTATGCTGAATTCACTGTTATCGCAGAAGATTTTGCCTATTTAATCCCTGAGAGATTTTCTGATTCTCAGGCAGCTCCTTTGTTGTGCGCTGGAGCAATTGGATATAGAGCTTTAAGGTTAAGCAATCTTCAGGATGGTCAAATTCTTGGTCTCTATGGTTTTGGAGCTTCAGCTCATATTGTTATTCAAATAGTTAAACATAAATATCCAAATTCCAAAGTCTTCGCCTTTACCAGACCTCACCAGAAAGAGCATCAAAATCTGGCTGAGAAATTGGGCGCTGACTGGACTGGAGCAACTGGAGACACTCCCCCAGCAAAGCTCAATTGTGCGATTGATTTTACCCCTGCCTGGAAGCCAATAATTGAAGCCTTGAGAGTTTTAGAAAAAGGAGGGAGAGTGGTCATAAATGCAATTCGAAAGGAAGAAAAGGATAAGGACTCTCTCCTAAAATTGGATTATGCAAAACATCTTTGGCTGGAAAAAGAGATAAAAACTGTGGCTAATATTACCAGAGAAGACGCTCAGGAGTTTTTACCTATAGCGGCGGAAATTCCCATTTTACCTGAGGTCGAAGAATTTGGATTAGAGGAAGCTAATCAGGCTTTGATTTTACTTAAGGATGGAAAAATCCAGGGAGCCGGTGTTTTGCGAATGCCTGATTAAAATTTGGGAGATAAAGGTGGGAGCAAAAATTTTTAAGAGGATAAAAACTAAAAAAACAGATTTAATTGCATGTTGGCCAGGAATCGGAAACATTGGAATAACTGCTGTTGATACTTTAAGAGGGCAAGTTCAAGCAGAGGAATTTGGAGAAATAGAACCCTGGGATTTTTTCTATCCTCAGAAGGTTTCAATTAAAAAGGGTTTTTTGGAAGAGTTAAAATTTCCCCGCAGCAGATTTTACTTTAAGAAAGTAGGGAGGAAAGGTCTGATATTTTTTATCGGGGAAGAACAGGCTATGGAAGGAGAAGATGTTTATGCAAAAGGAAAAAAGGCTTATGAAATGGCAAATCTTGTTTTAGATGTTGCCGAGCAATTTGGCTGCCAGAGAGTTTACACTTCTGGAGCAGCAGTTGCTCCAGTTCACCATACCATGAGACCAAAAGTTTGGGCAGTTTCTAATAAAAAAGAGCTGCTTGATGAGATAGAAAGATATAAAAATACTATTCTAATGTCCAAGATTGAAGGAGTAGATAATCAAGGGAGTATCACTGGCTTGAATGGCCTTTTGTTAGGAGTAGCTAAAAAGAGGGGATTGGAAGGTATCTGTTTGATGGGAGAGATACCGTTCTATCTTCAGGCGTTCCCCTTACCTTACCCAAAAGCCTCAAAATCTGTTCTTGAGGTTTTGAGCAGGATTTTAGGAATAGGACTTGATCTAAGTCAATTTGATAATTATGTCACTCAAGTAGAAGAGACTATTGAAAAGTGGTACCGCCAGCTTCCTTCAGAAATAAAAGATAGGCTTGAGGAATTGAAACATATTAGGTATGTAAAACCAACCAGACTTGAACCGATAACCGAAATGAGTGAAGAAGATAAGAAAAAACTTATAAAAGATATTGAGAGATTTCTCCAAAAAGGAGGCGAATAGATTGACTGAGAAAGGTATGTTTAAATTTTCTAAAATACCAAAACTTAAAAGTCCATCTTTAGTAGTGAGTTGGAGTAAAGATGCGGGTAAATTCGGAGCAAAGGTAATCGATTTTTTGAATAAAAAATTAGGCAGTGAAGAGTTCTGTCAGATTGAGCCTACAGGATTTTTCTCTTTAGGAGGAGTCAAAGTTGAAGATGATATAGCGCAGTTTCCAGAAAGTAAGTTTTACTGTTGTGAGAGAGATGAGCTGGTAATCTTTAAGAGCGACCAGCCCCGATACGAGTGGTACAAATTTCTGAATTCGGTTTTAGATGCAGCTGAATATTATGGCAAGATAAAAGAACTGTATACTGTTAGTGGGACCATATCTTCAATTGCCCACACCAGCCCTCGGAGAATACTCGCCGTTTTTAACCAGCCGGAGCTCAAAAAAATACTTCAAGGTTATGGATTGGTAGATATGGAGTATGAGGGAGAACCTGCTCTAAACAGTTATCTCTTGTGGATAGCTAAAAGAAGGAATATTCCCGGGGTGAGTCTCTGGGCAGAAATACCATTTTATCTTGCAGCACAAGAAGATCCAAAAGCCTGGAGAAGAATGCTTGAATTCTTTGACCGGAGATTTACTCTTAATATTGATTTAGAAGAAATCTCAGAAGAGATTAAGAAACAGAATAAAAAGATTACAAGTATAAGGAGACAAAAGCCAGCGATTAATAAATATATCGGACAACTGGAAAGAGGATTTATGCTAAATGAAAAAGAGCAAGAAAAATTAGCTAAAGAAGTTTACCAATTTCTTAAAGAGAGAAGTTAAAGTTGTTTTTTGAAGGAATTTGAAAAAGAAATTATAGATGAGAGTGAAAATGGTAGAAATAGATGGGAGTGAGAAATCAGGGTCTGGAACAATAGTTAGAGACGCAATCTCTCTTTCGGTCTTAACCTGTCAAGAAATTCATTTAAGAAATATCCGAGCTAAAAGAGAAAAGCCCGGTTTGAGGCCTCAACATTTAAAAGGAGGGGAAGCTTGCAGCCAAATTTGCCAGGGGAAACTAGAAGGGGCAAAAGTTGGATCAAGAGAGATAAAGTTTACACCTGGAAGGAAGATAAGGGGAGGTAAGTTCAATTGGGATATCGGAACTGCGGGTTCTACCAGTATGTTAGCTTCTACTGTTCTGCCTTTAGCCCTCTTTGCCCAAAAACCATCCACTTATAGAATTACTGGCGGCCTATTTCAAGATTTTGCTCCCTCTCTCTTTCACTTGAAATATGTTTTATTTCTAATTTTAAAGAAGATGGGTATAAATGCTGATTTAGAGATAATTCAACCAGGTTATGTTCCTCGAGGGGGAGGAGTAATAGAGATAAGAGTTAGCCCTTTGAAAGATAAGTTAAAACCGTTAACTTTACTTGAACAAGGAGAAATAACAGAAATAAAAGGGATTGCTTTATCTTCTCATCTTAAGGAGAGAAAGGTTAGTAATCGAATGGCCAAACAATGTCAAAAGATATTAAAACGAGAAGGATATAATCCAAAAATAGAGATAGCCTATGACACTAAGGATAATCCAGCTTATCAGAAAGCCTCAATTCAAGCTGGAGCTTCCCTGGCAATCTGGGTAAAAACTAACACTGGATGTCTGATTAGCTCAGATATGGCTGGTAAGCTAAGAAGAACTGCTGAATTTATTGGAAAGCAGGTTGCTAAAAATTTAATTGAGGATTTAGAAACTGGAGCAACTGTTGATAGGCACCTGGCAGACCAGTTAATACCTTTCTGTGCTCTGGCTGAAGGCTGTAGTGAGTATTTAATTCCTCAAATGACAGAACACATTGAGACAAGATTATGGTTAGTTGAAAAGATGCTTGGAGCAAAAACTGATGTTAGAAATAACTTAATAAGAATAGAAGGAGCCGGATTTTGGAGGTGAAAAGTGGAAATTGCTCTGAAAATAAGGGGAATTTATACCACCGCCTTAACTAAGTTTTTCTTAGATCATAATTTGGCGATAGTTCAGCCGTCAAAAACGATCAAAGAGAGGTTTCATAATTACAAAAATATTGATTCTTGTAAGCCGATTGCAGTGGAAATTAGAGATGTGGAAGACAAACAAGGAATTTTATTAAAAGGTCAAGCGGTTAAACTAAATTTTGTAGTAGGATTAATAAGAGAAAATTTTTTTGATGTTCTCTGCTGGGAAAGGATATACGGTGAATTCGATTTTACTGAGATAGAGTTTCCCTATCTGGCAAAATCTGCTCTGGATGAGTTAAGAAATAGAGTTGTTCCTACTGTTCCCAATCATCACCGTTTGAGAATAATTGCTTCTGAATACGTAGATTTGATGGAAAAAATGCAGCTTGCGAGGTATCCTGAGAAGAGAGAGGCAACAGGGAAAGCTTTGGAAAAAAGATTAATTTGGGATAGATTTGAAAAAGGGAAGGTAGTGGGTATCGATCATGTAAAATTAGATGGTAAAGTTATTTCTCTTTCTGAAGGAGAAATAGTTGAAATGAGTCCTGAGAAAAGAGAATTGACTCTCAAAAGAGCAAAATACAAAGGAAGAGATAAATACGATGGGCTAAATTTGCCAAAAGAAGCTGGAGATTATGCCCTGACTGAAGTAAGAGAAGGGGATTGGTTTTACAAGCACACCTACTATCACTCAGATGGTGAAATCGTTGGGGAATATTACAATATAAATACTCCAGTAGAATTTTATCCAGATAAAATCAGATATGTAGACTTAGAGATAGATGTAGTTAAGTGGACGGATGGGAAAGTGGAGATAATTGAAGAGGAATTATTGAATCAAAAGCTAAAATTAGATTGTCTAAGCGAGGATTTGGCAAAAAAAGCTGAAAGAGTAGCTGAGGAATTAAAAGAAAAGCTTTCCAGATAAAAGAGCTCAACGGGCAGAGGAATTGTGGCAAACAAAAAGAAGGAAAGAGAAATAAAGCAGTGTTTTTAATTGGATAAAAATGAAAATTAGTTATGGTAAGGGTTTGTATAGAAGATTAGAAGGCGGGAAAGAGACTGCATATACAGGTGAGGTGATACTTAATAATGTTAAGATTTATATAGATGGAAAGGTTGATTCTTTTGTATCCCTGGATAGGGTAGAGGAAGTAAAGAAAACAAAAAAAGGGATGGAGATGAAGGTTGTTCCTTCAGGTTCTTTTGCATACACGGTTTTAATGGAGGGACAAGGGATTAAAAGACTGCTCGGTGACCTTCTGCTTTTTAAAGGGTTCAAGAAGGTATGGATAGGTAAGTGGAAGGCAAAAGATTTTTGGAAGAAATTTAGGTAAGGATATTCTTGAGCTTAAAAGTTCACAGCCTCTGCTCCTCTCAAGAACCTATCCATTCTCATACCCGAGTTATATTCAGCCTTACCAATAATGAGGATCTTCGCTTCATCGATATGCGTAAATTAGGAACTATCCACTTACTGCCAGATAAGGATTTTAGTTATATTCCTCTTTTATCCGAAATGGGTCCTGAGCCCTTATCCAGTGATTTTACATTCTCCTCTTTTGAACAACGGCTTGGAGGCAGAAGAGGTATGATTAAGTCTCTTCTTCTAGATCAGAGATTCGTAGCCGGTGTTGGCAATATTTACGGAGATGAGATTCTATTTCAGGCAAAGATTCATCCTAAAAGAAGAGCTGAATCTCTGTCAAAAAAGGAAATAAACAGACTATATAAATGTATCAAGAAGGTGCTTCAGACAGCGGTTGATGAGCATACTAATCTGGTTCAAAGAGATGATTTCATTCTTAATTTTCGAGAGGAAGGTGAAAGCTGCCCGAGGTGCGATACAGATATTGAGGTAGTAGAAATAGCAGGAAGACACCCATACTTTTGCCCTCGCTGTCAGAGGATTTAAAATGGCAAAATGATTTATCTGTGGTGAGAATAGAAGAGATATTTCTGGATTTTTGAAGATATGCGGCAGTTGTGTTAAAGAGGGTTCAAAAGAGGCAATGAAATTAATTCAGGAAGCTCATCATAGGAGACAAAAGCCTCAAACCTATTCTTGAGGAAGCTTTAGACCTTATCGTCCGCAGTCAGAATACCGAGCACAAGCCGGATACCCTGGAAGGTCCAATAGAGAAAGATTCCGCTAACTATGGAGGCTGGCGCTACTATCCAATGATATAGACAGCGATATTTCTGTTTCCGGCTGGCAGGTAGTGGCTCTAAAGGCTCTGGAGGCAGCTGGATTCGCTGTTCCTAAATGGTCCTGGGAAGCCATTATTAGATTTATGAAGGAATGTTACTTAAAAGAAGAGAGAGGATTTGTGTATATGCCCGGAGAGACCGAAACTGGCTGTGCCCGTAGCGGTATGGGGGTTTTAAGCCTTCAGTTGGCTGGCCAGCCAGACTGTTCCGAGGTCAAGGGAGGGCTGGAATATATCTGGCGTTATCCCCCTCTCTGGGAAACTGAACAAAAAGGAGAAGGTTACCCCCTTTATTACTGGTACTATGCTACCCGGGCAATGTATCTGGCTGGAGGAGATGATTGGGAAAACTGGTCATCTCTTATGGCTCAGATGCTCCTCAAGTATCAAAACTCTGATGGTGGCTGGCCAGTAGCTGAGAGTGAGGAACTGGTGGGGCCAGCTTACGGCACCGCTTTAGCTGCTTTGATTTTGGAGATGTGCCAGGGACATTTGCCTCTTTATCTGCAAAAGAAAAAAACTCTGGCGGAGTTAGGGCCGATTACCTTTTATGCCACTGTTACCGATAGTGCTGGAAGATACATTACAAATCTTAAAGATGCTGATTTCCATATAGAAGAGGACGGACAAACCATTGAAAAATTTAGTGTTACAACTGAGCTTTTGCCCTCTTCTATAGTTTTAGTCCTTGATCGAAGCGGCAGTATGAAAAAAGCTATGGAGGAGACAAAAAAGGCCGCACAGAGCTTTATAGAGTTGCTCGCCCCCAACGATGAAGCTATGGTCATTGCCTTTGACCATGAGATAGAGATAGTTCAGAATTTTACCCGGGATAAGGAAAGTTTGAAGGCAGCCCTGGCTACCATCAAAGCTCGGGGAGGAACAGCCCTTTACGATACTATTCTGGAAGCTATTCAGAAAGCCAGCAGCGGCCAGGGCCGTCCGGCCATCATCCTCCTCACCGACGGGGCTGATGAAAATATCAAAGGCAATGGTCCTGGCAGCAAGCATACTCTTGAAGAAACCTTAAACCAGATAAAACAGAAAAATATCCCTATCTATACTTTGGGCCTGGGGGCCAACGTTAATAAAGAAGTCCTTCAGAGTATATCCTCTTCAAGCGGAGGTCGTTTCTACTTCTCATTCTCTACCAAAGAATTGGAGAAAATCTATGAAGAGATATCTGCCGAGCTTAAAAGTCAATACAAGATTACCTTTACCTCTCCTAATCCGGTAGCTGATGGAACCTGGCGAAATGTTTCTATAAAAGTAATCTTAAAAGTCCATACCAAAGAAGGCTACCATGCCCAATAAATAATCATAAAGCCAGCCCAATTTGCTTTAAAATTCTACCCTGGAAGCTTCTCGGGCAGATTCTCCTGTTGCAAAATTTCCGACACCACATGCGGAAATTTGGTTAGAGAAAAAATATACAACAAATTTCGTGCAAAAGTTGGTTGACAAATAAAAATATTGTATTATAATATATTCATAAATTGAAAAAGTTGTAAATTGAAAGGAAGAATAGATGCAAAAAGACCGGGTAGAAGAATGCGCCGAAAAATTAACCTTTCTTCTACCAGATATTTCTAAAGCCTTTCGAATGCAACATCCTGAAGAATTTTTTAAGGAGGATGTTAGCGTTTCCGAAATAAGTGTTTTGCATTATCTATTTTTTAAGAAAGATTCCAGCATGATGTCAGAAATAGGGAAAGAGCTTTCTATGGACCTAAGCACTCTTACCCGTGTTGTCGATAAATTAGTAAAGAAAAAATTGGTAATCAGAAAGCCAGGCCAAAAGGATAGAAGAGTAATAAGGGTAGCTATGTCTGCAAAGGGAAAAGCAATAGGAGAAAAATTTAAGGAAAAGTGTAAAGAGAAAATAAGGTTTGCTTTAAAGCGAATGACCTCTCAGGAAATAAGTATTCTTTTAAATTTATTAGAAACTATTCATAAGAGAATTTATGGAGAGAAGGGAGCTTTATAAATGAGCAAGTATAAAAGTGTCATATCAGGTATGTTTCCATCCCTATTATTAATCTTCTTTTTAAGTATTTCTTTTAGTTGGGCTCAAGAGGGGAGTACAACAGATGTCCATAAGGATGAGAAGATTCTTCTTACTCTTCAGAAAGCTATAGAAATAGCTTTGAGCGAAAACAAAGGAATTTTAGTTGCTAAAGAGAAGGTTAAAGAGGCAGAACAGGTAATAAAAATTGCAAAGTCAAATCTTCCCCTTCTTGACCTGAGCGGTAGCTACACTCGCTTAAGCGAAGTCTCCTCTATAAGCACCCCTTTGGGGACATTTGAGATTGGGGAGAAGGATAACTACTCTGCTACTCTTTCTCTTACACAGCCACTTTACACCAGCGGCAGAATTGATCTCGGATATAAGCAGGCTAAACTCAGTTATCAGAAAGAGAAAGAAAACCTGAATTATAAAGAGAATGAACTTATTTTTGAAGTAAAGAAAGCTTTTTATTTGGTGCTTCTGGCTCAGGAGAATGTGAAATTATTTAAGGATGCTTTAAAGCAGGCGCAGAGACACTTAAGTATAGTAGAAGGTTTTTACCGGACAGGAAGGGTTTCAAAATTTGACCTTTTAAGAGCAAAAGTGGAAGTAGCCAATCTTAAACCTGATTTAATTCGAGCTGAAAATAATTTTAGGTTAGCTAAGGAAGGATTAGCTATTTTGCTTTCTCTTCCTGCTTATTCTCTAAAATTATCAGGCGAATTTAAATTTGAACCGATAAGGATAAACTTAAAAGAAGCTCTAAAACAGGCTTTAAGCTCTCGCGCCGACCTTAGAAGCTTGGAACTTCAAAAAGATATAGTGAAAGTTTACTCTCGGTTAGCCAAGCTTGCCCATGCACCTTCTTTATATCTAAGGGGAAATTATGAGTATAATAAACCCTCAGGTGGAGAAGATGAATGGGGAGAAGACTGGAATGCGGGTCTTGTTTTATCTCTATCTTTATTTGATGGGGGGAAATCTGAGGCTATTATAAGACAGAGAGAATCTCAATTAAAAGAAGTAGAACTCTCTCTTGGGCAGTTAAAAGATGGAATTATGCTTCAAGTAAAGAGTGCTTTCTGGGGTATGGAGGTGGCAGAAGAATCTATTTCTGCTCAAAAAGAGAATATTAGAGAGGCTGAAGAAGCTCTTTCCATTGCTGAACTTAGATACAAAAGTGGAATGATTACTAATCTTGAAGTTTTAGATACTCAGCTGGCTTTAACTCAAGCTAAAATGGGTTATCTTAAGAGTTTATACGATTATAGTATAGCTAAAGCCGGATTAAAAAAGGCGATGAATAGCAACATTTAAGACAAGTAAAAGCAGGATTAGAGGATTAAAGGATTAAAGGGAAAACAAAAAACCGAAGAAAAAACCAAGAAAGAAAAAAGGATTAAAAATACTACCGAATTTATTCGGTGGTTGATTATATCTACAGCGAGCAGGTGGTTTTAACCACCTTACTGATAAATGAAGGAGGATGTAATGTTAAGAAAAGGAACGATTTTTTTAGGATTAGCGAGTATAATTCTTTTATTATGCAGCGAAGCTTTCCCTCAAACAGTGGGAGAAAAGATTTCTGTAAAGGTAGCTCCAGCAAAAAAGGGGAGAATAACTCAAGAGTTATCTCTTACGGCAAATATTTCTTCTGATAAACAGGTAATGGTAATTCCTAAAGTAGGAGGGACATTAAAAGAGATAAACGTAGAGTTGGGGGATGCAGTAAAAAAAGGAGAAGTTATAGCTAAAATAGATGATAAAGAGATATCCTTAGGGGTAAAACAGGCGGAGGCAGCTTTAATTTCAGCTAAAGCTAATTATGAAAAGGCAAAATCTGTAGCTAATATAAAAGCAGAAGGAGACTTACGAAGAGCTCAAGCTGCTTTCAACTCTGCTCAGGCAGGATTGGATGTGGTAAAATCTACTGCTGAGATTGAGTTTTTCACTAACTTAGAAAGAGCTCAAGCAGGTTTAAAGACTGTTCAGGCTCAATTTGATAAAATTAAAAAGGGAGCAAGAAAAGAGGAGATAGAGCGAGCTGAGGCTGGTTATCAGCAAGCTTTAGCCAATTTTCAAAGTTCTAAAAGAGATATAGAACGAGCTGAAGAAGATTATTCAAGGGGAGCTATTCCAGAGCAACAATTTGATAAAGTTAAATTAGGACTTAAAATTGCCCAAGCACAGCTCACCTCAGCTGAGGCCTCTTTAAAGCTTATAAAGAAAGGAGCACAGGAGGAAGATATCAGAATGACCGAAGCTCAATTGCAGCAGGCAAAAGCTCAAGTTGAATATCTTGAGAAATTAGAAGAAGCAAAAAGCTGGGAGAGCAAAATAAAAGCTACTGAGGCTCAATGGGAAAATGCCCGGGTAAATTTAAATTTAGCTAAAAAATCGTGGGAAAGTAAAAATTGGGAAAAAGATCTGGAATTAGTTCAAGCTCAGGTTCAACAGGCTGAGACTGCCTTAAAGTTAGCTAAAATTCGCTTAGGAGACTGTACTATAAAAGCTCCTATTTCTGGGGTTATTAGTAAATGTTTTGCTGACGAAGGAGCTTTAGTGGGGCCTACTCAACCTCTGGTATCCATTGTAAGTGTAGATACAGTAAAGGTTGTGCTTCATGTTTTAGATAAAGAGCTGGATAAAGTGAAATTAACTAAAAAAGTAATCTTAAGTATGGATAATTATTTAAGAGAAGTTCTTGTTCCTCAAGAGATTAACATAAGTCCGACAGTCGACCCTCGCAGTAGAAAAATAGAAGTGCAGATTAAGGTTCCCAATCCAAAAAGACGTATTAAACCGGGGATGTTTCCTAATGTTAAATTAATCCTGGAGCGAGCAGAAGATGTAATTCTTATTCCCAAAGAAGCTCTAATAAGAAAGAATGATGGGGATTATGTTTTTGTCGTCCGAGAAGAAAAAGCCCATCTTTGTAAAATTAATACAGGTTTAGAAGGCGCTGAAATGGTAGAAGTAATAAAAGGAATTAAAAAAAAGGATTTAGTGATTATTACTGAACAAAAAAGATTAAAAGAGGGAGATTTAGTAACTATAAAATAAGAGGATTGTAATGAGTCTTTCCAATATATCTATTAAACATCCTATAACTACATTTATGATTTTTGCTGCTGTTCTCATATTAGGAGGAGTTTCTTTAACCCGTTTAGCTATAGACCTTCTCCCGGACATCACTTATCCCATTGTTGCTGTAATGACCAGCTATAGTGGGGCAGGCCCTGCTGATGTAGAAAAAATGGTTACCGAAACTATAGAAGGAGGGATAGCAACTGTAAATAATATAAAAGAGATTAATTCAACCTCTTACGACGGAGGGTCTCTGGTTCTCGCTCAGTTTGAGTGGGGTACCAATATGGATGAAGCAACCAATGATATACGGGAGAAAATCTCCTTAGTTAAAATAGCTTTACCTGAGGATGCAGAAGAACCTTTAATTGTTAAATTCGATCCTTCCTTAATGCCTATTATGGTATTAAATTTGTCGGGAGAAAATTTAGTAGAGCTTCGCCATTTAGCTGAAGAGGAGATAAAATATAAATTGGAGCAGGTAAAAGGGGTAGCTTCTGTAATTGTTATGGGAGGAAAAGAGAGAGAGATTCAAGTAAAGGTGGGCCGTAACCGATTAGCTGCCGTGAATTTATCCATAAGCCAGGTAGTTAATACTATAAGAGCAGAAAATCTCAATCTTCCTGCTGGTTATCAAGAAAGTGGTTCTCAAGAATTTCTTGTGAGGACTGTAGGCGAGTTTAAAAAGGTAAGCCAGATAGGAAATATAGTAGTAGCTTATAGAAATGGGACACCAGTTTATTTAAGAGACATAGCTGAGATTGAGGACTCTTTTAAGGAAAGGAGAAATGAGGTATTGATTAATGGTAAACCGGGGATTATCTTAGTTGTTCAAAAACAATCAGGAACCAATACTGTCCAGGTAGCCAATCAGATTCATAAACAGATATCCCGCATAGAAGAGGAGCTGCCTTCAGGTGTAGAAATGGGAACAATTATGGATACCTCTAAATTCATTAAGGATTCTATTTCTCAACTTGAGCAAACAGCTATTCAAGGAGCTATAATAGCTGCCTTGATTGTTTTCCTGTTTCTTTTTAATATTCCAAGTACCTTAATTATCATTTCTGCTATCCCTATCTCCATTGTTATCGCTTTCATTCTTCTTAATTTTGCTAAACTCACCTTAAATATAATGACTTTGGGTGGTTTAGCTTTAGGGGTGGGAATGATAATAGATAACGCTATTGTAGTGCTGGAAAACATCTTTAGGCATCGAGAAAGAGGCGAAACTGTGGAAAAGGCGGCAGTTATAGGAGCAAATGAGGTGGGAATGGCTATTACTGCTTCTACTTTAACTACTTTGGTGGTTTTTCTCTCTCTGCTTTTCACTACCGGCATTGCCGGAATTCTCTTCAAGCATATTGCTTATACAGTAGTCTTCTCTCTCTTTGCCTCACTTATGGTAGCTTTAACTTTAATACCGGTATTGTCCTCTAAGTATCTTGCCATGATGACCGTCGAGGAAGAGAAAAAAAAGGAACACCTTGCCCGAAGATTAAATAGATATATGGGAAATCATTACCGACCTATTTTAAATTGGGCCCTTACTCATAGAAAAACGGTTATTATTGGCTCAATCTCATTTTTAGGAGTCTGTTTTTTACTATTTTTCCCCCATATAGGTAGAGAATTTATACCCCGAGTAGATCAAGGACAGTTTATTGTAAATGTGGAGATGCCTATAGGTACCCGACTAAGCATAACCAGTAAGATGGCTAAACAGGTAGAAAAAGTAGTAAAGGAGAATGTTCCTGAGTTAAAAGATACTTTTACCCAGATAGGTGCGAGTGGTGAAATGACGATGGGTGCTATGGGTAATGAAGGCTCATTTGAGGCTCAAACTACAGTTAGATTGGTTGACTTAGATAAAAGAGAGCGGTCTACCCAGGAAGTTGTTGACGCTCTTCGTCCTGAATTGTCCAGGCTGTCTCAATCATTGGGGGCAAAGGTAAGGATAAAGCAGATGGGAGAGGGAACTACAGGATTTTTGGGAGCACCTATCGCCATCAATATTAAAGGTTATGATTTAACCGAGGGGGAGAGATTAGCTCAAGAAATATCTCGTTTGATGGAGAAAGTGGATGGAGTAGTGGAGACTAAAATTAGCTACAGAAAGGGACAGATAGAGCTTCAAATAGAAATAGATAGAGACAGGGCTTCCTCTTTGGGCTTGAGTCTTTTCCAGATAGCCAATGCTGTCCAGACTGCAAATAAAGGTACCGTCGCTTCTCGCTTTCGTGAAGGTGGTGATGAATACAATATTTTAGTAAGGTTGCAGGAAGAGGACCGTCAAACTCCCTCTGAGCTTGAGAAGATATTTATCACTTCTCCTTTAGGCCAACAGATCTCTCTGGATACCATAGCTAAGGTTCAAGAGAAACTTGGTCCACTGAAAATTGAAAGGAAAGACCAGCAAAGGATAATTAAGGTCTCTGCCCAGACCGCTGGTAGAGATTTAGGAAGCATAGATAAAGATATCAGAGAAAAAGTAGAAAAGCTAAAGATACCTGAAGATTTTTTTATAGAATTTGCTGGTGAGCAAAAAGAGATGACAGAGTCTTTCCATAGCTTTTTCTTAGCCTTTATCCTTGCAATTATACTTGTTTATATGGTTATGGCTTCTCAGTTTGAATCTCTACGGCATCCTTTTGTTATCATGTTCTCTATTCCTTTTGCGGCTATAGGAGTTATCTTAATACTATTCCTTACACGCACTACCCTCAACGTAGTAGCCTATATGGGATTAATTATGTTAGCCGGAATTGTAGTAAACAATGGTATTGTTATGATTAGTTACATCAATATTTTAAGGGATAAAGGTATGTCTCTTATGGAAGCAGTGAAAGTGGGAGCAGAAAGAAGACTGCGGCCCATCCTGATGACTACTTTTACCACTATCTTTGCTTTATTACCTATGGCTTTAGGTTTTGGACCTGGAGCAGAGTTATGGTCCCCTATGGCAAGAACAGTGATAGGGGGATTGTTTGTCTCTATGCTCTTTACTCTTATTTTTATTCCTACTCTTTACACCTTATTAGCTGGAAAGAAGAGATAATAAAGAATTTATTGTTGTAGGGAACGGTCGCGATCGTTCCTTGAGGTAAGATAAATGGAAAAAGCGATAGAGGTAAGGAATTTAACCAAAATTTATAAAGGGGGAATTGTAGCGGTAAACGATATCTCCTTTTCTGTAAATAAAAGGGAAATTTTTGGATTTTTAGGCCCCAATGGAGCGGGAAAATCAACCACCATCAAGGTATTGATTGGCCTGCTCAGGCCAACCCGAGGAAGGCTTTTTCTCAACGGGGTTGATATAGTAAAACACCCAAAAAAAATAAAGCGCGACACTGGTTACGCCGCTCAGGAAACGGCCATTGATGACCGTCTGACCTGTCTTGAAAATATTTATCTTCAGGGTCATTTCTACCATCTTTCAAGAAAAGAGATTAGAAAACAAAGCGAAGAGGTTTTAAAGATGTTCGACCTGTTTGACCGAAGAAATAACCTATCTGACACTTTTTCCGGAGGGATGTTAAAGCGATTAGATATAGCTGAGGCATTGATTCATCGCCCGAAGATACTTTTCTTGGATGAACCAACTTTGGGATTGGATGTTCAGACCAGACAGACCATCTGGGAGTACATCAGGAACTTACGTCGCCAGAACGAAATGTCCATCTTTCTTACCACTCATTATATGGAAGAGGCAGATGCCCTTTGTGATCGGATTGCCATTATTGACCAGGGAGAGATAAAAGCCATTAATACGCCGGAAAATCTCAAACAACAGATAGGTGGGGACATCATCACAGTGAGTTTTTTTAAAGTCGGTAATGGAAAAGTTCGAAAGACATTGGAGAAAGTTAGACAAATTCCTCAAGTAAAGGAAGTGAGTCTTGACAAGGATAAAATTTGCCAAATTGTGATTAGTCAAAGGGGAGATAAAATTATTCCAGAGATTTTTTCCATCTCTCAAAAAAATGAGACAAGCATCAACTCAATTCGTTTAAAAAGACCTTCACTGGAGGATGTGTATCTTCACTTTACCGGTAGGACAATTCAAAGAGAAGAGGAAAACAGAGAAAATTTGATAAAAACTCGCATTATGAAAAGAAGGCTTCGTCGATGAAGGAATTAATTTTAGATAGTTGGTGGGTAGCTTATAGGGAACTAATAAAATTTTTCCGCCAGAGGATAAGATTGGTGATGGTTGTCGTTCAACCACTGATTTGGCTGGGATTAATGGGAAACATGATGAGAGGAATGACCAATAGCCCCATGGCAGTTAAAGCCTTAGGAGTAAATAATTACCTTGATTTTATGACTCCGGGTATAATTCTTATGACTGTTCTCTTTGGGGGGATATTTGGAGGACTCTCTATAATCTGGGATAGACGGATTGGATACCTGGAAAAATTATTAGCTTCGCCCATTAAGCGTGGAGCAATTCCTTTTGGAAAGAGCATTTCCAGTATGATTCAGGGGTCAATACAGGTAACGATAATCATTGCTATCGCCTCTTTGCTTGGAGTTCACTTTCAGACTGGAATCACCGGTATAGTATTATTCCATCTTTCAGCTTAAAATTTGTACGATGCCGAGAGCCATCTTATTTTATAATAATCTTCTTTGCAAAAATGAGGAGGTTTGCCTGTGATTAGGACTTAACTTTTTTAAATGGTAAGAGCTTTGAATTACAATCATTTTTTAGCTCTATCCTTTCCCTCTTCGGGAAATTCCTCCCCACCCTCTACCGGCAGCCCTCGGCTGTGAAATGTGAGAAATTTTTCCCTTTTTAAATACTCTCTTTCTGTTAAGTTTTCTTAGAGGGAAGCGGGTTTTATAACCTTTATAAGCCATTTTGACCCCCCTTCCTTAAAATTCAGAACTGAGAAAAATATCTCTTGCATTGATGTACTTCTTGGAATTCTCTACCTCACGAAGTGAGGCGTATCTTAATTCGCTATTTTCTCCTTCTACTTTACCATCCCCTCACCTCTTAGAAGTTTAACGGTTCATCTATTCAGGATATCCAATTGGCAACACATACAGCGGTTTATACTCTTCTGGTAAATTTAATACTTTTGAAACCTGTTCATCCCGAAATGCTCCCACAGGAACGGTTCCCAATCCCAGAGCCGTTGCCTGTAAACAGATATTTTGCCCTACGTGGCCAACTTCTATATGGACATATCGAATTCCTCTTTCTCCATACTTACCTGTTGTTCTCTTATACTGTGCTGTTATTACAATAGAGATTGGGGCGTCTGCAATAAACATTTGTCCCAGGCAGGCTCTTGCCAGAGAAGTCTGATAGTTTCCTCTTAAGAGCAGATCTACGGAGTGATTGGCTGGATTATAGTGATATACTCCAGTCTCAAGCTTTTCTACCTTTTTAACTACAAGGTAAATCTCCAGAGGGTATAGAGCACCTGCAGAGGGCGCTGCTCTTTTGTATCCCTTTTCTTCCGTAATGCCCTGAGCTGACCAGAGAATTTGTGAAATTTGGCTCAGGTTTAAAGCTTTATCTTTAAAATTTCTCCTTGATCTTCTCTTTTTTATTGCCTCTTCTACTGATACCTTTCCTTCAATAGCAGGCACGGGCAGCCGAACATTTTTAATCATAGCTATTGCCTTTACTTTCTGTAAAGAGAGTATGTTAGGGGTTATAATTGCACTTCCTATCACCACAGCTATTATAACCCTTACTATTATTTTCTCTTTCTGCTTCACCACTTCCCTCAAATCGTCCTCAAATTCATTTGGTGGGCGAGATACACCTCACTTCATCTGGAGAAAAAGTAGCTCTTGATTTTTTCAGTAAGTTTAATAGAATATGGTTAAGTATGGCAAAAGACCATTTTATTAGATAAGGGGATGTAGCTCAGTGGGTAGAGCGTTTGCTTCGCATGCAAAAGGCCGGGGGTTCAAATCCCCCCATCTCCACCAGAAAAAAGCAGGATTAGAGAAGTAAAACTCATATAAGAAGTGGGCCAGTTCCTAATATTAACCCTACACACAGAGTTATCATCAATCCCCACATTGGAGTTTTACGCATTTTACCTCTCCTTATTTTGACTCTATGTTTAAATACGCTATCTACTTATAATTTATAGACTTTTTTCAGCAATTGTCAACCTCCACTTCTGAAATTTGGGACGCTTTTTTCAGGTGAGTAGGGGAAAATCTTTAGCCTCCTTTTTTATTTTGAGCAGCTGAACTCACTTCTCTACCTACTTTGAACCCAGATTCAGCGATTTGATTTGATGCGGCAAATTGCCAAAATTCAAAAAAATGTTAAACTTATTAATAAATCATGAGGTTTTTTCTTATTTCTTAATTCTTAATTCTCAGTTCTGAATTTATAGGGGTTTAATATGTCCTATCAGGTATTAACAAGAAAATGGCGTCCACAACTTTTTGAAGAGGTAGTGGGACAAGCTCATATAATGCGTATCCTAAAAAATGCTGTCTCCTTGAAACGGATAAGTCATGCTTATCTATTTTCTGGGCAAAGAGGAGTAGGAAAAACCAGCACAGCACGCATTTTAGCCAAAGCTTTAAATTGTGAAAAAGGTCCTACGCCTTTACCTTGTAATCAATGTAGTATATGTAAGCAGATAATTAGAGGCGATTGTTTGGATGTCTTAGAAATAGACGGAGCTTCAAATAGAGGGATTAATGAAGTAAGAGAGCTGCGAGAAAAGGTGAGATTTTCCCCTGTTAAGGCAAGATTTAAAGTGTACATTATAGATGAGGTGCATATGCTTACTAATGCTGCATTCAATGCTCTTCTTAAAACTCTGGAGGAACCACCCTCTTACGTAGTATTCATATTTGCTACTACTAATCCTCGTAAGCTTCCTCAAACTATTATCTCACGATGTCAGCATTTTGAATTTAGAGGAATTTCCACATCCGATATTCTCCTTCGATTAAAACAGATAGTAGAAAAAGAGAAGATTGATATAACTGAGGAAGCTCTTCGCCTAATTGCTGAAGCAGCAGAAAACAGTATGAGAGATGCTGAAAAGGTACTGGATCAGACTACTTCTTATGCTGAGAAAAAGATAACGGAAAAAGATATCGCTGATATTCTAGGAATGGTAGAAAAAAAATATCTATTTCAGCTTACAGAAAATTTAGCCCATAAAGATACTTTATCCAACATAAAACTACTTAGCCAACTACTTAAGGAAGGAAAAAGCGCAGAATGGTTCATTTCAGGATGGCAGAAATGGTTCAGAGATTTAATTATAATTAAAATAGGAGGGAAGGAAGATTCTCTTCCTGCCTTAAATTTAGATGAAAGAGAGAGACTAAAAAAACAGGTATCCTATTTTGATTTAAATCAGCTCATCTATTTCATAGATAGTCTCTCTGAGTTCAGGCAAAAAATTGCCTTCATCTCGGAACCACAGATTCATCTGGAGCTTTTAATAGTTCAGCTTTCCTCCTTCCTTGCAGGAATGGATAATCTAAATTTAAAAGAACCTGAACTATCCGCAATATATCAAAAAATATTGGACTTAGAAAAAAGATTTACTTCTAAACCTTCTTCTTTAAAAGTCAAAAAAGAAGGCGAGGAAAAAATTTCTCTGCATAGAAATGGCGAAGAAGAAAAACTTAAGAAGATAGTAGCTAAAGCAATGGATATTTTTGAAGCAGAGATAGTAAGCAATAACAGGAGGTAATTTTTTATGATTCCTAATATGTTTAAATTATTAAAGCAGCTTCAAAAGATGCAAGGAGAAATGAAAAAAGTAAAGGAAGAAATGGCTAAAGAGAGAGTCACCGGTTCCAGTGGGGGAGGGATGGTGGAGGCAACTATTAATGGAAAGTTTGAACTCATTGATGTACATATAGAAAAGAGACTATTAGAAGGAAAGGATGTAGAAATGCTTGAAGACCTGATAGTTTCGGCTGTAAACAATGGAATAAGTAAAGTGCAAGAGCTAATCAAGCAAAAGGCAACACAATTTACCGGTGGATTAAATATTCCCGATATAGGCATACCGGGATTATTCAATGAATAATTTGTATAATCAACGACCCCTGTTAAATGGAGTATTATAAAACTTCACTGAATCATTACAAATATAACTATTTATGGTATATTGTATTTATAAATTACCAGATTATGTAAAGAAACTTGCGAGGTATTAACAAAATTTTTAATAAATGTATAATAATAATAACCAACATCTGCCGTGCAGGTGTAAAGTCCAGCGTATACTTATCCAGGTAGCCTATTGGTCGCCAGGGCTGGCAAAAGTTAGTCAAATGGATATTTGTCCATTAAACTAACAACTATTATACTCTTGTATATAGCGAGTACTCTCGGAAAAAAAGATAAAAAATAGCTAATTTTAAGCTTCGCTGACTCAAAATTGAGTCAAAAATTGTTCTTTCTCACTTAAAAAAGAGTTTT